>MDSZ01075411.1_pt1 | contig 43104 bp, 45 predicted proteins | sample 811201 | NCBI WGS metagenome assembly MDSZ01 (sample SAMN05326647, study PRJNA326480) | marine metagenome | isolation source: seawater | place: Indian Ocean: North | collected 2010 | reverse complement strand
GACGAGGCGGTGATACTCCCCGAGATCACCGCCGCCTAAACTAACGACAGCTGATCATCGCAACGAAGCGAAAGACCACCACTCAAACGGACGCGGCCGGGCGAGGCGGGTCGCGTCACCCCGATGTCATGCACGACTGGTGTGAAATGTCGGATCTCACGACAGTTGTCAGGTCGCGGATACGGTGACCTGGGGTTTTCCCACTCGAGGTGCAGCCTCGGTGAAGTGATCTGTCTCACACGAGTTGTCACGAATCCAGTCCGACGGGTCCCCCCGCGACTCTGGTTCCCTCATCATCGACTCGCAATCCGTGCCGCACGAACACGTCTACCGCATTCCGGGCATCATTGGATCGAAGGAAGCCCTGTCTGAGCGTGTCTGGCAAGCCAAGAAGGTCGAACAGCTGAGCACGCACAATGATCTTCGAGAGGTAGACGGCGCCAGCGAGCTCCGTAGTCTCTGGATACTGTTCTCGGTCCGGGTGCTTCAGATCGTTATTGATGTTCGAGATAGCCATCGCGATGCCTCGTCGACTCCCGATCTCCGGCCAGTCGAGTTGTGCATCGATGAGGCACTTCTCGATGTTCTCCCACATTGCCCTGCGCCGCCCATCACCGTGTCGGAAGTGGCCGAATCGGTCAAGCGAGATCGCCAGCATCATCAGTTGAGGTTCGAGGAACGACGTCGCACCATTGATGACCTCAACCGCGGGCTGCACAGCTCGTTCGAAGACCTCATCGGCATACAACTCAACCCACTTCCGCATGCCTCCGCTGCCCGGCCGTGACCGCCATCTCGTGGCGGGTGGATCCGGTCGTGGTGCGCCGCGCCGATGTCGCCGGACGCGAACGCGATTCGCGGAGCGAGGGGTTGTGCGACCCAGCCCGGTAGAAGAGGTCCGGCACGAGCGCGACGTAGCCCTCCTCGGTGCGGGTCGAGACCTTTTCGCTGCCCATGCTGCACTTCTCGTCTGCGGCGACGGTCTATGGCATCAGTCGGCTGGCCCGCGGCAGGGCGGCGCCGGGGAAGCTCCCGGGAACAGGCCCGCAGTCACAGATTGAAATGTACCGAGCTACGCGTGAGTTCTTCGCCGCAGACCTCGCAGAGCAATACGGGCTCGAGGCGTGATCCGCAAGCAGTGTGCCGGATCGTGAGCTCTCGCGTGGCGTCATCGTGATGCCAGGTCTGCGCCCAGTCCACGAGGATCGCAAAGACAGGGAAGAAGTCCATGCCCTTGTGGGTGAGCCGGTACTCGCCTTCGTGAGAGGGCGCGTGCACGACACCGACGGCAACGAATCGCCGCAAGCGATCGGCGAGGACGGACTGGGCGATCCCCAGTTCGGATTTGAAGTCGTTGAAGCGCCGCACGCCGAGGAACGCGGCCGCGAGGATCGCCGGACTCCAGCGATCGCCAAGGATCTCCATGGTCTCGGGATAGTACGAGAGCGGATCCGTGGGAGTAGGCAACTCCTTGGCGCGGCGGTGCAGGCGCGGCACGGCGATTCGTGCGAACTCGGCTCTCGCGCCGCGCTCGGCCGTCGTGTCGCGGGCGGTAACGGGCTTCTCACCGCACGCTCCACAGCCCAGCACCGGGTGGGTGGACCGGCCGCAACGATCGTGGATCAGGACGGGACCCCCGTCGTCGATCGACATCTGCTCCCAGCGCCAGATCGCCAGCAGGAGGTTCCAGAGCTCGAGTGCTCGCGGCGTCAGTCGATACTCATCACGCGTACGACCGCCGTCCTCGTACGGAACGCGTTCGAGCAGCCCGGCGGCGACCATGTCGCGCAAGCGCACGGCGAGGGTTGACTCGCTCAGTCCGAGCTGGTCGCGCCAGTCGCCGAACCGGCGGGTGCGGAGTACGAACGCGCGCACCAGGATCAGCAACGTCCAACGATCTCCCAGTGTGAGCAGCGCCTCCCCGATCGCGCTTCTAGGCGACAGATGAGCTGAAGGCACCACGAAAGTCTAGTTGTACTTCCCCGACACGTCGCGAACGTTTGAGCTAAGCAGAGGCCCCCGGAGCATCCGGTCGCTCATCGTCGCACCTGCAGAGAAGCGCGCTGCAGCGTCGATGGCACGGCAGAGCCGACGGGGCGCCTTTCGTGCCCGGGGTAACGTTCAAGCATGACTTCGCGGCGCCGAGTTCTCTCGGAGGCGTCGAGCTTGACCGCACGCGAGTTCGTCACTGTCCTGGGCCGCAGCAGGACAGACGTGGGGGTGCTGTCGTGGTCGTCGATGCCGATCGCGCGGTTCAGCAGATGGTGCCGAGCAGTGCATTCGGTGCCCGCGCCATCGAGCGATCCCGTCGAGTACCTCCAAGCCGTCGACGACGTGATGAGTGGCGGCGGCTACGACGCACTGCTGCCCACACATTCGACCGGGTGCAGTCGAAGATCGCGTTCGCAGAGACCATCGACGAGCTGGACCTGCCGCAGCCCTAATGGCGTGAGGTTCGTGGGGAGTCCGACCTCACCGCGCTCGGATGTCCGGTGTGGGTGAAGGCGGCATTCTCTACCGCGGGACGGGGAGTGCGCCCGGCGCGCAACGCTGACGAGGCACGCGCCGCTCGGTCCGAACTGTCCGCGTCCGGTGATGTCGTGATCCAGCGGGGAGCGCGAGGCAGATACGCCCAGGTGCAGGGGGGTTCTCTCACGGACAACTTCTCGGCGCCGCAGTGAGCGAACTGCTCGCCGCCGGGGCCGGCGGAAGCGCTGCCGGCCGCGTGAGCGTCCACCATCCCGCAGCAGTCACGGCACTGAGGAGACTCGGCGAGCATCTGAACTGGCGAGACGTCATCGATCTGGACTACTTCCGCGTCGACGGCAGACCGCAGTTCATCGAGTGCAAGCCCCGCACCGTCGAGCCCGGCAACGCCCACGCCGCGGACGTCAACCTGCCCGAGCTGCTTGCCGCGGTCGCTACGGGTGATGCGCTGCCCGAAGTGCAGCGCATCACCCAGCCCGGCATTCGCACGCGATCCACAATGGCGATAGGGCTCGGCACTGCGGAACAGCGGCGGACCCGACGGGCCGTCGCCGCGAGTATCGCCTCCGCGATTGCTCGCAGACCGCCACTTGACGATACGACCGAGGTACTCACGTCCGCCGTCCGAGACCGCCCAGCCTGGTCCCGTCTCGGGGAACTACCTCTGGTCAACATGGACGAGCCTCAGGCGGTCTGCGCGCTCCCATGCCGCGTCGTACTCGTCGGCGAGGCGATCGACGATCTCAGCCGTGGACTCGATGGCTCGGATGGTTTCCAGCCCCTGACCTGCCGCCCAGGTGTCCTTCCAGCGCCTGATGTTCGACGCGTCGGAGGAGTAGTCGCGCTGGATCGTCGCTGCGTCGGTCGGGTCGATGCCGGCCGCCGCCAGTGACGGCTTCAGCCAAGATGCAGCGGTGCCGGTGACAGCAGCGGAGACGACCAGGTCGTCGATGCCGGACTCGACGACCATCCGCTTGTGCCCTTCGTCGGCGATGCATTCGCTCGACGCGAGGAAGCGTGTCCCGACGTAGACGAGGTCGGCGCCCGCGGCTACTGCGCCGGCGATACCGGCGCCCGTTGAGACACCACCACCGACGCACACGATACCGTTGAAGAAGTCCCGTACTGCGGCGATGAACGCAAGCGGAGAGAGGTGGCCGGTGTGACCGCCGGCTCCGGAGGAGACGCAGACGAGGCCGTCCGCCCCGGCATCGGCTGCTTTGCGAGCGAGTCCGAGCGAGACCACGTCCGCGAGCACGATTCCGCCGTATCCGTGCACGATGTCGCTCACTGGTCGCGGTGAGCCGAGAGCGGTGATGACGATGGGCGGCCGATGCTTCGCCACGAGCTCCAAGTCCTCCGACAGGCGGGCGTTCGTGGAGTGGGTGATGAGGTTCAGTGCCCAAGGCGGAGCGTCCGGCCCTCCGCCGAGGTCGGCTCCGATTCGCGTGAGCCAGGCGTCGAGCTCGGCGGCGGTGCGACAGTTCGGGGTCGGGAAGGAGCCGATGACCCCAGCCTTGCTCGCGGCGACGACGAGATCCGGACCGGATGCGAGGAACATCGGTGCCGCGACGACAGGGAGGCGGAGGCGGGAGAGGAGCTCGGACGGGACCATGGATCTCAGTGCCTTTCGGGGGTGAGCGGCTTGGACGTAGTGAGGAGGTCGACGACGGCACGCCGACTGATCTTCCCAGTCGCGCCCAGTGGGAGCGAATCGAAGCGATGGAGGGACTTCGGCCGCTTGTGCTTGGTCAACGCGGTGAGGGCCTCATCGAGGGCCTCACGATCGGCCTCGGTCAACTCGGCGCCCGAGGCTGTGGTGTAGGCGAGCACGATGCGTTGTCCCCATCGCTCATCGGGGAGCCCGACGGCGATGGCATCTCGAATCGCTCGCAGCGGCGCGACTGCCGCCTCGATCTCGCTCGGATAGACGTTGTAACCGCCGCTGATCAACATGTCGTTGCGGCGATCGGTGAGGAAGAGGATGCCGTCCTCGAGACGTCCGATGTCCCCGGTCCGGAGTCGCTCGCCGCAGAATGACTTGCCGAGATCGCTCCGATCGGAGGCGTTCCAGTAGCCGGGCGTGACCATAGGTCCGCTCACGGTGACCTCGCCCGGCGCGCCGTCCTCGATTCGGATATCCGCGCCCTGGATAACATGTCCGGCAGAGAGGAGTAGACGATGCTCGCCCGCCAACCCTCGCACGAGGTCGTCGATGCTCAGTACCGACAGCGGGGGCATGGCCTCGACGAGCCCGTAGTACTGGACAAGCCTCGGCGTCAGTCGCTCGGCAGCTCGGCGGATCTGGGTGGCAGGCATCGGCGACCCGGCGTAGGCCAGCATGCGCACGCCCGCGAACGCGCGACGGCCCTGCTCGGGGAGTGCGGTGAGCGCGTCGATCACGCTCGGCACAAGTGCGAGGTGCGTGATCGAGTGGTCGGCAACGTGCCCGGCGATGTCCGCCGGTGTCGCGTGGTCGACCATCACCTGCGGCGCGCCGAGCGCGAGCATCGGCAGCGTGAACAGGCCGCTGGTGTGGATTGCCGGTCCTGCATGCAGGTAGGCGCCGACCTCGCCGGTCGGTGCGAGCACATCGCGCAGCATCGCACGCATCGAAGCGAGCCGCATCCGATGCGTGCGGATCGCGCCCTTCGGCATACCCGTCGTCCCGGATGAATACGCAAGCCCGACCACCTCGTCCGGAGTGCTCGTGGCGCGAACCCAATCCGCGCCGCCGGCGACGAGCGACTCCAGCCCTCCGGCGTCGACGCGGATAGTGATTTCCGCTCCGATCCGATCGGCGATGGGCTGGCCGTCGGCGCCGCACAGACGTCGGTCGACCACCATCCCACGCGCACCCGAGTCAGCGAGAATGCCGTGCCATTCCCTCGGCCCGAGCCGCGGGTTCAGCGGCACGCGGACGAGGCCGGCCGCGGCGAGGGCGAGCTCGCACAGCAGCAGGTCTACGCCATTGGGAAGCGCCTCCAGCACACGGTCCCCGCGGCGCAGTCCGCTCCGGAGGAGTCCGTCCGCAAGGCGGCGTGACCGGTCGCGCAGCTCGGCGAAGGTGAGTGCGCGAGATCGATCCCGGACGGCGATGCGGTCGGGCCAGGCGTCGGCCGCGTGATCGACGACGTCCTCTATCACACGCGCCTCGGTGTACAGCGATGTCGGCATGATAGGTACTATAGACGAAGTTTATAGTCGCAGATCACAGTAGAGGTGACGATGCCCGTTCTCGAAGAGCATGCCTATCTTGTCGACGCCGTCCGTACCCCATTCGGTCGGCGTCGTGGGGCGCTGTCGGATCTGCGTGTCGACGACCTCGCAGCGATCCCGATCCGTGCACTGGCCCAGCGCAATCCCGCTGAGATCAGCGCCGGCGTCGACGATGTCGTGTTGGGCGACGCGAACGGCGCGGGTGAGGACAACCGCAATGTAGCCCGCATGGCGGCGCTGCTGGCGGGGCTTGCCGTGGAGACCGCGGGGCTGACGGTGAACAGGTTGTGCGGGTCGGGCGCCGAGGCGATCGTCCAGGCGGCGCGCATGGTGCGTGCGGGCGACGCCGATGTCGTGATCGCCGGCGGGGTCGAGGGGATGAGCCGCGCTCCGCATGTGCTCGCACCCACCGCCGACCGACTTCCAGCATCTCTCGAGCTCGTGTCGACCGCCATCGGCTGGCGCATGGTCAATCCGCTCTTCCCGGCCCGCTGGGTGGAGTCGCTCGGCCGTTCCGCCGAACTGATCGCCCAGGAGGTCGGCGTCGACCGGCGCGCGCAGGACGAGTGGGCGCTCCGCTCGCATGAACTCGCACGCGACGCCTGGGCGGCGGGGTTCCACGACGGGCGCGTGCTCGAGGTCGGCGGAATCCTCCAAGACGAGGGTATCCGCCCCGATGCGAGCGCGACCGCCCTTGCAGGGTTGCCCGCGGCGTTCTCGGACGGCGGATCGGTCACGGCCGGGAACTCGTCGCCACTGAGCGACGGCGCCATCGCATCGCTCATCGCCTCTGGCCGTGTCCTCGCCGAGTCGGGGCGGCACCCCGTTGCCCGGATCGCAGGGTCAGCGGTCGTCGGCGTCGACCCGGCACGCTTCGCGCTCGCGCCCGTCGATGCAGTGCAGAAGCTGCTGGACCGCATGGGTCGCTCACTAGCCGACGTGGCGGTGCTCGAGATCAACGAGGCGTTCGCGGCCGTCGTGCTCTCCTGTCTGCGACGGCTCGCCCCGCCGGCGCACGTCGCGGTCAATCCCCACGGCGGCGCCATCGCGATGGGACACCCACTCGGTGCCTCCGCGGCACGCGCCCTCGCGGACTGCGCATACGCGGTACGGGAGCGGGGCGGTGGTCTTGGAATCATGACCGCGTGCATCGGGGTCGGGCAGGGCGTGGCGGTGGCTGTGGAGGTCGACGATGCCTGAGGACCGCGCGCCGCGGTCGACTCCTGGATCCGGTCCGGCCGAGCTCACCGCTCTCTGCGAAGGGCGACTGCCCGGCCTGCTGGGGTTCGCCGTCACCGCCGTCGCCGACGGACGTATCGAAGCCGAGATGCCGGTCACCCCGCAGCATCTCGCGCCGAACGGCTATCTGCACGCCGCCTCGATCGTCGCGCTCGCCGACACCGCCTGCGGACTCGGCTGCCGCCTGGCGCTCGCGGAGGGGGCATCCGGGTTCACCACGGTGGAGCAGAAGACGTCCTATCTCGGCACCGCTCGCGATGGTGTGGCGCGCACGGTCGCGACGCTCGCGCACAACGGTCGTCGGACTCAGGTCTGGGACGCCGACGTCTTCGACGACGTCGGTCGTCGCATCGCCCTGTTCCGTTGCACGCAGCTGTTGCTCTGGCCGTCCTGAGCAAAGCGAGCCGCATGCGATCTGACACTTGCCAACCGACCTGACTTCGTTTACAGTACTTCCCGAAGGAGTCCTCGATGACGATGATGCACACCGCGACACGCGCTGCAGAGCTCGTGGCCCGCCACGAAGCTCAGCTGAACGCGGCGGTCGTCGCTTACCTCAACCGCACCGCTTACAGCGCGTTCAGCGGACGCGAACCCTCCGGTCGAGGGAGCGAAGAGGCGGAAGCGGCGTTCGGCAGGCTGCTCGGCTCACCTGTGGAGCTCGCAGATCACGCGGGGACCGTCGTCTCCCAGGGCGACGAAATCTCGCCCTGGACGGGTGAGCCGCTGGGCGTGAGCTATCCGCATGCCGAGCCGGATGAGCTCGTCGAGCGGGCGCGCCGGGCGCAGGGGGAGTGGACCGCGACGCTCGACGAGCGGGTCGCCACCTCGATCGAGATGATCGAGCGCCTGTTCGCGGAGAACCGGCTGCTCGGACTCGCGGCCATGCACACCACGGGGCAAGGACGCGGCATGAGCCAGTCCGGCAGCGGCACGAACGCGCTCGACCGCGGCCTCGAGGCGGTCGCTGCGGCCTGGCAGTCGATCTCTCGTGTGCCGGAGTCCGCGATCTGGGAACAGTCTTTCGGCGCGGAGACGGTCTCGCTCGAGAAGCGCTACCGTGCTGCCCCGCTCGGTCCAGCACTCGTCGTCGCCTGCGCGAGCTTCCCGGCATGGAACGTCTACCCCGCTGTGTTCGCCAACCTCGTCACGGGCAACCCGGTCATCGTCAAGCCGCATCCGACTTCGGTCCTGCAGATGGCCCTCGCGGTTGCGATCCTTCGCAGCACGCTCATCGACCTCGGCCACCCCCGCGACCTCGTGCAGCTCGCGGTGGACACCGTCGCGTCCCCCATCACCTCCGAGCTCGCCACGCATCCCGGCATCCGTGTCATCGACTTCACCGGCTCGGCACGATACGGAGCCTGGATCGAGCAGAACGCCGGTCAGGCACGGGTGTACACCGAGACGAGCGGGATCAACTCCGTCGTGCTCGACGGCTTCACCGACCCGGATGCGGACGTGCGAGCGATCGCGGGCGCTGTCTCGCTGTTCTCCGCTCAGATGTGCACGGCGCCGCAGAACGTCTACGTGCCGGAGGATGGCGTGGCAGTCCCCGGAGGGCGACTGACAGCGGAGCAGGTCGAAGCGGCGATCGTCGCCGCCGTCGCCGAGGTCTCGGCGACGCCGCGCCGCGCCGCCGCCGTGCTCGGCACCATCCAGTCCGAGGCGACGATCGCAGAGCTCGCCGAGCTCACCGCGCGCATGAAGGAGAGCGGCCAGGTGCTCAGCGCCCCGCGACGCTGGGAAGCGCCAGGATACCCCGCGGCCCGCACCACGACACCGCTCATCGCGCGAGCCACGCTCGACCAGCGCGAGCTGTTCGACCATGAGTGCTTCGGTCCGGCGGTCTTCCTCATCCGGGTTCCGGATGCTCGCACCGGGCTTGCCCGCGCCGCCGGCGACGCCGCGGAGCACGGTGCGATCACCGCGTTCCTGTACTCCGCGGACGAGGTTCTCATCGCCGATGCAGAGGATGCCTTCGCCGCCGCCGGTGCTGCGTTGACCATCAACGTCACCGGCGCGATGCCGATCAACTTCTCCGCCGCCTTCAGCGACTTCCACGTCTCCGGGCTCAACCCCGCAGGCACCGCCACCCTCACCGACGACTCCTTCGTCGCAGGACGCTTCCGCGTCGTTCAGTCCCGCCGCCCCCTGCGCAAGACGCAGGCCTGAAGAAAGGTCTCAGATGTCCATCGCAACCCCCGATCAGCCGATCGCCGTCGCCCGCGCAGTCGGCGAAGACGAGACCATCGACAATCCCTATCTGCTCGGCGTCTACGCTCCGGTGCAGAGGGAGCTCTCCCTCGAGGACATGGAGGTGATCGGCGAGGTTCCGCGCGACCTCAACGGCGTCTACCTCCGAAACGGCCCGAACCGCCGTTTCGATGCTCCTGGTCGCTACCACATGTTCGACGGCGACGGCATGATCCATGCGGTCCACTTCGACAACGGCAAGGTCCGCTATCGCAACCGGTGGGTGCGCACCCGCGCCTTCCACGAGGAGTCCGCGGCGGGCAGGGCACTGTGGACGGGGCTCATGGAGAACCCCGCGGGAAACCCTTTCGGCAACGCACACGGGCTCGGCATCAAGGACTCGGCCAACACCGACCTCATCTTCCACCGCGGCCAGGTCCTGGCCACATGGTACCTCTGCGGCGATCCGTATGCGGTCGATCCGCTCTCGCTGGAGACGTTGGGCGCGCAGGACTTCCTCGGCACCTTCGCAGGTGACATGATGGCGCACCCCAAGGTGGACGAGCGCACGAACGAGTTGCTCTGGTTCGACTACGGCCCCGACATGAACTTCCTGCGCTACGGGATCATCGGCGCCGATGGCACTCAGACCCACCTTGCGCACGTGGACCTTCCGGGGCCGCGCCTGCCGCACGACATGGCGATCACGCCGAACTACACCGTGCTCATGGACTTGCCGCTCGTGCAGGATCAGGATGCCCGCCGCGCCGGCAAGTACCGCATCTTCTACGATCAGTCCCTTGTCTCGCGGTTCGCCGTCATCCCGCGATACGGTCAGAACGCGGATGTTACCTGGTTCGAAGCGAAGCCGTGCTACATCTACCACGTCGTCAACTCCTGGGAAGAGGGGACGAAGGTCATCATGGACGCCTGCCGGGTGAAGAATCCGCAGCACCAGACGACCTTCGAGCACCCGCTCGCGAACATGCTCGCCTACATGCGCCTGGACGCCCAGCTGTATCGCTACGAGTTCGATCTCGCGACCGGCCAGACGACGGAGTACCCGCTAGATGACCGCAACATCGAGTTCCCGAGCATGGACCAGCGCATCGTCGGCACCAGACACCGCTATTCCTACAGCATGAGCCTTGCCGCCGAGCCGACCTTGCTGTTCGACGGCATCGTGCGGCACGACGCGAGTACCGGCGAGATGGAGACCTACAAGTTCGGCGCGGGCCGTTGGGGGTCGGAAAGCCCCTTTGCGCCGCGTGACGGATCGAAGGACGACAGCGACGGGTACATCGTGAGCTTCGTCAACGACGAGGTGGAGGGCAAGGGTGAGATCGTCGTGCTGGCGGCCGAGAACGTCGCGGCGGGGCCGATCGCCAGGATCAAGCTCCCGCAGTACGTCCCCGCCGGCTTCCACGCCACCTGGGTGCGCGCCGACCAGCTCGCCTGAGGCGCGACACCACCGCAGGGCCCGCGCCACCCTGGCGCGATCACGACGAAGTGAGGAATCCGTGAACGACCGTCTTCTGAACCTGCATCCGGCCGCAAAGGTGACGGATTTGCTCGCCCGAGGGCAGTGGACAAGCGCAACCATCGATCAGGTGTTCCGCGATCAGGTGAGAGCGCGTGGAGACGCGCTCGCGCTCGCCGATCCGGCCAATCGGGCCACCCTCGCCGGTGGCGATCCGCGGCGCCTGACCTGGGCGCAGCTCGGCGACGAGGTGACCTCCCTCACCGCCCGGCTCGCCGAGGCAGGCGTATGCCGGGGCGACCTGGTGGCGATCCAGCTCGCGAACGGTATCGAGTTGACCGAGACGCTCCTCGCGCTGTGGACGCTCGGCGCAACCGCATCCCCCCTCGCCATGCAGTACCGCGACCACGAGATCGTCTCGCTCTGCGGATCCGCTGGCGTCGACTGGGTGATCGCCGCGCGGCGATTTGGCGATCGGCACCCAGCCGCCGACTTCTCCCGCCTCCGCGATGCGCTGCCCTCGGTCCGCGGCGTGTTCAGCTACGGGCTCCCTGGCGACGCGGTCGGGGATGTCTCAGAGGTCGTGGACCTGTTGCCGGGCGCGGCGACGCCCGCACACCAGCAGACCGTCGACGCCTACCGTGCCGCGCAGCCGAACGACCCGAACGACTGCGCGACGGTCTGCTGGACGTCTGGCACGGAGGGCATCCCCAAGGGCGTCATGCGCGCCCACTACGACTGGCTCGTCTTCAGCACCGTGTGCCTGGATGCGCCGAACATCACGGCCGACGACGTCATGCTCAACGCCTTCCCGATGATCAACATGGCCGGGATCTGCGCCATGATGCTGCCCTGGCTCCGCTCCGGCTGCGTGCTGGTGCAGCATCACCCCTTCGACGCCCCCACGTTCTTCGGCCAGATCGCCCGCGAGCGCGTCACCTATACGCTGGCGCCGCCTGCCCTGCTGTCGATGCTGCTGCAGAACGAGGATCTGCTCAGCAAGGTGGACCTTTCCAGCCTGACCCGCATTGGATCAGGATCGGCGCCCCTCAGCCCCGCGATGGTGCGTGGCTGGCAGGAACGCTTTGGCCTGCCGATCATCAACTTCTTCGGCTCGAACGAGGGGGTCGCCCTGCTCTCCAGCAGTGTGGACATCCCCGATCCCGAGGATCGCGCGCTCTACTTCCCGCGATTCGGGGCGGAGGGACACACGTGGTCGATGCGGCTGTCCGAATGGGCCGATGTGAAGCTCTTCGACATCGAGACCGGCCAGGAGATCACCGAACCCGGTCGCCCCGGCGAGCTGCACATCAGTGGCCCGCACCTGTTCGCCCGGTACCTCGACGCCGCGAACCTCCAGAGTCCGTTCGACGAGGCCGGCTACCTCAAGACAGGCGATCTGTTCGAGATCGCGGGCGATGACAACCAGTTCGTCCGGTACGTGGATCGCGCGAAGGACATCGTCATTCGCGGAGGCATGAACATCGCACCGGTCGAGTTGGAGAGCCTCATCCTGCACCACCCCGCTGTCGCCGATACCGCGATCGTCGGACGGCCGGACGAGCTGATGGGAGAGCGGGTCGCCGCGTTCGTGGTGCTGCACCCAGGATCCGCGCTCGAGCTCGCCGAACTCGTCGCCTTCCTGCGGGAGAAGAGCATCGCGTCCTACAAGCTGCCGGAGAGCATCCATGTGCTCGTCGAGCTGCCGAGGAACCCCGTCGGCAAGGTCGTCAAGTCCGAGTTGCGCGGGCTGTTCGCGAGGGAGCTGGTGTGAGCGATATCCTGATCCTGGACGCCGCCCGCACGCCGCGTGCCCGCGTGCGTCGCGAAGGCGGGACTTTCGCGCATCTCGCGCCCGCGGACCTGCTGGCTGGGGTGCTGAGTGAGCTCACCGCGCGCGGCCTGCCCGATGATCAGATCGACGACCTGATCATCGGCGTGAGCACGGCGGCGGGCGACCAGGGCGGAGATGTCGCACGCGTGGCGGCGATCGCGGCGGGCTGGCCGGAGACCGTGCCCGCGGGCACGGTCTCGCGGCTGTGCTGCTCGGGACTGGACGCGGTCGCATCAGGGGCGGCGCAGATCGGCTCCGGCGGTGCACGGCTTGTCGTCGTCGGCGGCGTGGAGTCGATGTCACGGGTTCCGATGCTGGCGGATCGTCCGACCTTCGCCATGAACGCGGATACGGGCGACGCGGCCGGGTTCGTGCCGATCGGGCTCGCCGCCGACGCCGTCGCGGTGCGCGCGGGGGTCGCTCGCGCGGAGCTGGACGCCTACGGCGTGCGCTCGCAACAGCGCGCGGCCGCTGCGCCGGCATGGGAGTCGATCGTCCCGGTGACGGGGGCGACCGGGGCCGTGGTCGACGGCGATGAGGGCGCCCGCCCTGACACGACGATCGCGTCGCTGGAGCAGCTCGCGCCGCTGTTCGCCGACGACCCGTTGTGGGAGCGCGTGGAGCGCCGACTGGGACTCACCACGGGAGTCGACCGGGGCCGGCACACCGTCGGGACCTCGCCGCAACTCGCCGACGGCGCCTCCGCGCTCGTGCTTGCCTCCGAGGGCTGGGTCGCCGAACACGGTCGTACTCCGCTCGCGCGGATCCTCGGATGGGCGCACGCCGCCGTCCGCTCGCCCGGACTGGAGGCGACGATCCCCGCAAGTCGGAAGGCGCTCGCCATGGCCCGCGTCGAGGTGAGCGAGCTCGACCTCGTCGAGGTGAACGAGTCCTTCGCGGTGACCCCGATCCTGCTCCAACGCGAACTCGGCGTCCCGTGGGACATCGTGAACCCGAACGGCGGTGCGATCGCCGTCGGGCATCCCCTCGGCGCATCAGGAGGCATCCTCATCGCGAACGCACTGGATCAGCTGCGCCGTCGCGGAGGGGGCCGTGCGCTCGTCGCGATCCCCGCAGCGCTCGGCCTCGCGAGCGCCGTCGTGATCGAGGTGTTCGCCTGAGAGGCGCGCCTGGAGCCACGACGGGCGAGGAAGCATTGCACTCCCTGCGAGGGCGAGAACGTCGGCGTAGCGCGAGGGAGTGGTGCTGGGCGAGCGCCGGCGAGCGCCGTTCCGCGTTCTGCGTCTCCAGCCCGCAGAGCTGGGCATCGTGAGCGGAGCGAGCACCGCATCCAGCCGCTCCTCACGTCGCGCAAGGGTCAGGGCACCGAGCCTCGGTGGGTGAATATGACGAGGAAGGCACGGCGGTTGCCCAGACACCAGGGCATCCACATGTCCTCGCCGACGTGCGCGAGTATGTCCCGTTCGCCACCGACGGCCGCCCCGACTGGGAGCAGTTTGAGCAGCGCCGCGTCAGCCGGCGAAGCCGGTGTCGACGGTCTGCGCGACGACGGAGTGCCATCCAAGCCACTGCCAGCACACCATGACGACGAGCCGCACGGTGCGGGCGGCGAGGGCGAGGGCGAACAGGCGGGCGACGGATGCCGGCGTCGAGGTCGCACGCGACCTGCTCGGGCACAGCGATGCCGCGATCACCGAAGGTCACTACGCGAAGCGTCCCGACCTGATCGTCGAAGTCGCGGCCGATGCGCTCGACGAGGTGTTCGCGGGTATCGACGCATGAACTGCCGTCGTGAGGAAGACCTGATGATGCACAGATACGCTTGGCTGGCTGTGCAGCTGGAGGTAGGATGCGCGCATCACCCCGGCGACTTTGACGATCGACCCCGAGGACGTGCGCGCCAGCGCGCGGGATACCTCGGCGCGCCCGGCCTGGCTGGAGAAGGTCGCGGAGTACGTCCAGCGTGCGGCCTCCGAGGGCGAGACCGTCACGTTGACGGCGAAGCAGCGGATGCGCAGAAGCAGGCACCCGCGCTGTCCGAAAACCTGTCCGTTCACTCCCCGTAGCCGTCCGTAAACGTCCAGAGACAGACTGAGCCCCAGACGGCGACTGCCGCCCGGGGCTCAGCAAATCACTGGCCTCGCAGCCTGTGAGAACGACGCTAGAGCGTCCCGAGATTCACACCCCGAAGTACAGGCCGAGTTCGAGGGCGTCTTCGCCTCCGAGGACGGCGCCGAGGGCGTGCGCGCCTTCGTCGAGAAGCGCCCGCCGGTCTACCGGGGACGCTGATGGGCACGGCAGCCGCGCAGAGATCCCGGGTGGCCGGCGTGGGGACCCGGGTACCCGGTATGTAGCCGAGAGGGTGAGCGAGATGTTCAGAGACCGGCACGCATCGACGAAGTGATGCGAGACGCACGACTTGCCCCGATCGGTCGTGATCGACTCAGGAAAGATGTACGGCTGCGCGTGTCGAAGCCGCTCAAGTTCTTCCCAAGCGCGTCATCGTCGCCGATCCAGGCATGCGAGACAAGGCGGCGGTTCACGTGCACGCCTTCGGGCCGGTTGGAATGTGGGACCACCGCTCGCGCGAGGACCGCGACAAGGTCGGTGTTGCGTGTGCCGACGGTCACGATTCCCGCGAGGATCGAGCCGGAGGCGGCGTCCAGCATGATCGTGAGATCGGGCCGAGTCGCCTCCCCGTCGCATGCGACCAGTAGCTCCATCGGCGTCGAGTCGATGGGCACCCGTTCACCGGGTCGCAGCCCGGGCCTGGCACTGTACACATGGTCAGGCTGGTTCGCCGTCGAGCGCCGTGTACGCGCGCTGCCGAAGGTGTGTCACCCTGCGTCAATCCCCTCAAGCAACCGATACATCGTGGCGCGGCTGGGCATCGGCACGGCGCCCTTGCCGAACTGTTCATCGAGCTCCCGCCGCGCAGGTCGAGGTGGAGGAGGCTGCTGAGGAAGAGGAGATCGCCCAGCTCGTGCGGGAGCGCACCGCGGCCGGCGAAAGCGCACTGCTGGCGGACGTCGCCCGAGACCTCGACCTCGACCTCGACTGATCAAGAGGGCCTCTGGTGTCTGCCGAGACGCTCGATCGCGGTAGATTCCGCAAGACACTCATACCCGCGGACGGAGGGAGGCGACGATGAGGGAGTACTCGTGGTTCGACTTCGACCAGGTCGACTTCGTCACGGCGGACACCCATTTCAGCCACGCTCGGATCAGCGAGCTCGCCGACCGGCCGTTCGCCACGGTCGAGGAGATGGATGCGGAGCTGGTCCGCCGGTGGAACGATGCGGTCGCACCCGATGACGTGGTGCTGCACCTGGGCGATGTCGCGCTCGGCCCGATCCAGGAGTCGCTCGCGCTGACGGCGCAGCTGCACGGGCGCCGGTTCCTGGTGCCCGGCAACCATGACAGGGTGTCGACGGCGACGCAGTCGAAGCGGGCGATCGAGCGGTTCCAGCCGCTGTACGAGGCGGCGGGGTGGACGATCCTCCCCGAGGTGATCGAGGGCACCCGTGACGGGTACCGGCTGCTCGCGTCCCACTATCCGTACCGCGGCGACTCGCAGGACGTCGACCGGCACACCTCGCACCGGCCGCGGTGGGATGACGGGATCCCGTTGCTGCACGGGCACACCCACGCCCGCGACCACGGCCCGGACGGGCACCAGTTCCACGTCGGCGCAGATGCGCACGACTACGCCCCGATTCCGTTCACCATCATCGACATGTGGATCCGCTCCCTCCCCGGGATCGAGACGCGACTGCAGACCGCGATCCGCGAGGGACGGCAGATCATCGATGACCTGGACAGCCTGGAGGTGCCCGGCATGGACGTGATGTTCTACGTGCACGGCTATGCCGAGCTGCGCACCGTGCTCGGCGAGCTCCTCGACGCGCTCGGCTCCCCGGAGCCCGACTAACAGATCAGGGTCCGGAGGGACTTTCATGGCATAGCCAGTTCATCGATCAGGTTCGGCCAGTTGCGGATGACGCGGGATCGCGGTGCCGCGTCTGCCGGTCTGCCGGCGATGTCGGGGAGGGCTCGTGGGTTGGCGTGGCGAAGGAGGCAGGCGCGTTGCCGGTGGGCGGCCACGATGAGGGCGCGGTTGAGCGGGCAGAGCTGGTACTTCACCTGGGGTGACTTGCGGAGCCCATACATGTAGAGCATCGCGCGGTGCGCGTGCCCGACGACACTGGTCGTGAAGGCGCGCAGCTCGTCGTTCACGGTGCCGTCGATCGCTTTCGCGACTGCCCGCGACAGGAGATCGGCCTGGGTCAGCGCTGACATGGTCACGTCGAGCACCTGCGTGATCTGCCGGGGCGTGGTCAGCACGTGTGCCACGCGGATGACTTCGGGGTAGGCGCACAGCAGCGTCTGGTCGTAGGTGCGCGGCGCGTCCACGTTCAGCTTCTCCATCCGCTCCGCGATCGCGTTTGGCGCGACGGCGCCGGTGCTCCAAGCGCCCACGAACGCGGCGGCGAGGTTGATCTCTCCGGTGTGGAGCGCGACGCCGCGTGTCCAGAGCCGGGCGCGCAGCAGCTGCTCGGTCTGCTCGTACTCCGGCATGCTGCTCACGTCAGCCCGCAGCCCACGGTACGTGAACTGCCTGTGGGTGAGGCAGAGCGCTCCGCCGCGGGCGACGGTGGTGGTCTCCAGTCCTCGCGCGCAGGTCCGGCAGGCGGTGCGTGGCTCGGCGAAGCGGCGGCACTTCTGGCACTTCTCGGGGCGCCAGCTATGGTGACCGCATCGAACCCGCATGCCATGCCGGCCGAAGTCGGGGCGCAGGGCTCCCTCGGGCAAGTCGGCGAGCGTCTCGATGAAGTGGATGATACGGGGGTCCGCGGCCGGCCACCATGTGCGCTCGATCTGTTCCAGGACGAGCCGGCGGAGGTCTGCGTCGTCGAGCAGGTGCGCGTGCGCGAGCCGGCTCAGGTACCCGTCTGTGGTCTCGCCCTCGACGGGTTCGACGTGGATCGGGAGGGAGCGCAGCGTGGCGTTCACGAGGCTCGGGAACGCGGCGCGTGTTCTCGCTGGCCGGGCGGACGACGGGCATCAGCGTGCCGCAGGAAAGTGGCGCTGACGCGGGGCGCGATGCCCAGAATCCGGGCACCGAGCTCGCCCAGTCCCGGGGAACGCCCGTGGCGCAGTCGCACGCTCCGGTTCAGGGTGATGAGCGCTTCGCGGTCTCGCGAGCGGAACGACTCCCGGATGGCCGCGAGATCGTGCCGTGAACGCGTATCGACGGCGGTCACCGCGGCTTCGACGAGAGCGGCGACCGGCATCCGTCCGACACGGGTGTTCGCCAGGAACCGCTCAGCCCACGGCTCGGTCAGCAGAGCGGTCAGCTGCACGGCCTTGGGGTAGAGCTCGCGAAGCCGCTCGTCACGGTTGCCCGAGTCGGGTTCGCGGGGTTCGTCGGCGTGCCGGAGGATGAGGAGCTCGGTGGCCAGTTCCAGCTCCCCGGTGCCGAGCGCCACCCCGCGCTGCCAGAGGGTTCCTGTGAGGCATCGTTCCGCGTGAAGGTGCTCGGTCTCGCCGGTGAGGTCATCGTCGGCTCCGGCGTGGTGCCAGCGGCGGTGGCGGGTGCAGACTGCGCCGGAGCGGGTCCGGGTTTCGACAGTTTGTCCTCGTGCGCACCGCCGGCACATCGTCACCAGCGCGGGCAGCGGCGCGCACGTCTGGCAGTTGGTGTGCCGCCACTTCGCGTGGGCGCAGCGGACGAACAGCCGGTCCTGGGACCGGCCGTCGAAGTAGCCGGGCGGGAGACCGGCGAGCTGTTCGACCAGGCGGGGAACAAGCTCTGGTGTCGTCCGCAGCGGAAGGCGTGGTCGGGCGTGGCGGATCACGGTCCACAGCTCCCCGGTCGGGACAGCGTTGCGTTCCGCCAGCCGCCGGTAGAGGCTGCGCACCGTCTCCCCCGCGAAGGGCTCCACGACGACCGGCAGCGCCCTCATCGCCGGGTCTTGGCGGGGCGGCCTCGCTTCGGACGGGCCGAAGGCCGTTTCTCCTCGTCTTCGATCCAGCCCTCGGCCTCCCGGAGCTTCGCGAGAGATGTCAGGACGGCATCGAGGTCGAGGCGTTCTGTGCGCTGTTCGACGGCGCGCCGTGCGCCGCGGCGCACAGCCTTCGCGACCCGGCCGATCGAGCCGCGGGACAGGTCGCGGAGCTCGGCCGCGACCGTCAGGACCTCGCCTGGAGGCTGGGCGATCAGGCAGAGGGAGTCCTCGAGGTCGACCAGGATGCGCCCCCACACGGCGGCGCCTTCGGGGTTCGTGGTGTCGTACGCTTCAAACTTGACCAACTCGAAGCGGGCCATGATCTGCTCCCCGCGCGAGCCCCAGAACAGGCCGTTTCGGGCGACGTCGACGCCGGCGTAGACCATCGTGCCGGGGCACCTCTCGGAGAGCTCCTTGAGCGCGTCGGCGACTTGCTCGTTGCCGCGGTAGTGCAGGTCGAGCCGGTGGATGTCGTCGACGATGACCAGTTCGGTGGCGCACTCCCGCATGACGTGACTCACCCGGCCGAGGAGGATCTCGTAGTTGGCGTTTCGGGAGTAGGGGATCGCGTAGAAGTCGGCGAGCTTGGTGATCATCGTCTTCGCCGTCGCGTGCGTGGGCACCGGCACATACGCCACCGGGATGAGACTCTGCGCCTCAGCGTCCGCCCGCTGCCGGCGGGCTCGTTCGAACAGACGCCCGAACTCCTGCACCGCGGTGGTCTTGCCCGCACCCGGCCGGCCCGAGATGATCACCCCGGACTTGCTGGCATCCGGGGAACGGTTGTCGGTCATCGCGTTGCGGATCGCCGCGGCCACGTGCCGCAGCGACGGCGTCGCAACCCGCGCACCGATGGTCATGTACCGTTCCCGGGCGATGTTGTGCAACGCGCGCTCCGACGAGCCCAGCGCCTCGTACTCGGCCATCGTGAGCGGCAGCGGGCGCTGCGCGACGAACTCGACGAACTGCCGCCACCCCTCCTTGGTCGCGTAGTCGAAGTCAGTCGCCGGCGCATCGAAGTCGAAGTCCCCGAGCAGATCGTCGAACATGCCCCATCACTCCTCATCCGGCGCCCGGGTGAACCCGAACGGCGCCGCCACCGGCCAACTGGGTCTTGCCGCCACGGATTCCGGATTGCTCTCGCTGGCCTCATCAGCGCTGTGTGATCCGCCGGTCTGTGCTGGCTTGAGGGCGCCCGCGGGGATCTGGTTCGTGATCGCGAGCGGGTCGGCGCGGCCCGCGATCACGCGTTGCCGTTCCCGTTTGCTCGGCGGCTTGTTCCCGGTGTTCATGAAGCGCCGGATGACCTCGCTGAGGTCGTCGCCGGTGGGCTCGGCATCCCCGCGGGCGGCGGCCTGCGCGCGGGCGACCCGCCACACCTCGTCGGCCATCGGCGCCCCACTGTACGGCGACCGCCAGCTCAGCGGCACGAACTCGTCCCCGAGCTCGAGCCACACCGTCATCGGGTTGTACGGGTCGACGCGGAAGGGCCACTTGCCCTGGTGGCTGCGGTGCGGCGACTTCTTCTTCCGCAGCCCGCTGAGCCGCTCGGAATCGTAGACGCGCAGGTCGATGTCGACGCCGTAGTGGTTGATCACCCGCCATTCCGTCGGCAGCAACGCGACGTAGTTGTCGGCGGTGAGCGGGACCTGCAGCTCCGGCACGACTTCGCGGTACGCGCTCACCATCTGGTTCGGGGAGAGCTTCAGCCGCGGGTTCCGGGGGTCCCGCAGAGCGCTGTGCGGCTGGTTCTGCCAGGTCACCGCGACCCAGTCCTCGAACAGTTCCTGCAGCTGCTCCAGCGTCAGCAGCTGCTCGGTGGCGATGGCCTCGTCGCCGCGCATGTCCGGGCTCTGCCCGAGGAACCCGATCGCGTACTGGGTGAACTGATCCTTCACCGTGCGGAACATCCGCTCCACCTTCGCCTTGTGCGTCGGCGTGTACTCCGCGGCTACCGTGAGCGAGATCCCCAGCGTCCGGCACGCGTCCGCGAAGTGGCGGGACACGTATGACGCGCCCCGGTCGGTCGTGATCGACTCGGGGAAGATGTACGGCTGCGCGTCCCGCATGCCCTCGAACCGCTCGGCCAGAAGCTCATCCCCGCCCGTCCACGCCTCGGCCACCATCCTGCGGTTCGCGCGGACCCCGTCAGGGCGGAACGCGTACGGGGCGAGGGCGCGTGCGAGCACGACGACCAGGTCGATGCTCCTCGTGCCCACCGTCACGATGCCGGCGAGCACCGACCGGGACGCCTCGCACAGCAGTAGCGTCAGATCCGGCCGCACCGGCTCCCCGTCGCATTCGACGAGGATCTCCATCGGGGTGGTGTCGATGAGGACCTGCTCGCCGGGACGGACACCGGACCGGTTCCCGTGCATGTGGTCGGGTTGATTGGCCGTGCTGCGGCGGGTGCGGGCGCTGCCGAAGGTGTGCTTGCCCGCGTAGAACTCATCCAGCAGCCGGTACATCGTGGCACGGCTGGGCATCGGCACGACACCCTCGCCGTGGCGCTCGTCGAGCTCCCGGCGCACCAGCCAGATCACCCGCGTCTTCGTCCCCGTCGACTTCCGCGTCTGATCGGCCTTCACCGTCATGATCGCCTCGACCAGACGCGAGTCGTAGGAGCGGGCGGGCATGTCTGCCAGGCCGAAACGACGGCCGTCGAGGAGGCCGCTCACGCCACGCTCCTCAAGGGCCCGCCGCTGCCGTGGCACCTTGATTGCGTTGTAGCTGGTGCCGAGGCGCCGGTTCACGTTGCCGATGATCCGCTCGTAGGCGGCCGACTTCTTCATTCCCGTCTCTACGAATTCGTCAAGACGAGCCAGCTCTTCGAGCCAGACGTCGACGGTCTCGCGTTCGCGCGGGTCGAGATTCTCCAGGCTCCGCAGGTCCAGCAGTGGCCTGATCGAGGCGGGTGCCGCGGGTTCCGCTTCGTACTGCAGATCTGAGGCGAGCACCTCTACGTCTTCATCGCCGTCGATGGGCCGCAGCGTCAAGTACGAGGGCCGAACGGTGATGACCCTGTGACTTTCTCCACGCCAGACAATGAGGTCGCCGGGATGGATGTTCATGGCTCTCCTCCCAGGTGCACGAGGGTTCTCATCGACAGCGGTGTTCGCAGGTCAGCCCTCGCAACCCCCTTCCACACCAGCGCGTACGCGGCGCCGTGACCGGAGCGCGCGACGGCAGCGAGGCGCTGTGCCAACGCAGCGAGGGTCATCTGCCCGACGAGATTTAGCGAAGCGAGGTCGACACCGTCGAGCCAGGCGGGGTCGCGGTAACGCATGAGGAATCGCAGGTTCGCCTGCGTCGCGCCCGGGAGCTCGTCGAACACGAGGTACGACCAGCCGAGCGCCGCGGCGAGGCGCCGTGTGAGCTCGAACTTGGCCTCGTCTTCGGAGCCGATCAGTTCCCTGGGCCTCACGTCGACGAGGAGTCCGCTTCCGTCGTCCCGACGGACGAAGTAGTCCGGTGCATGAGACCGCTTCGGGGACCGCCACCGAATCCACATCGGCTGGCTCGACACGCCCGTCGCCTCTCCGGTCCGATCCAGCGCGGTCAGGAACGCTCGCTCCCAGAACGACTCGAACGGCACGTGCTGGCCGGTCGAGGACAGCCACAGCCTTCCCTCGAAGTTCCGCTTCCCCGGCCAGGACACGAAGCTACGAACCGGATCAGCCTCCTCGAACGCCACACCCGCCGCATCAAGAGGATCGGTCTGCTGCACAAGGCCGTGGCTGGAAAACTCGATCGTCGCCGCCAGTGCGTTCGTCCCGTCGATGGCACCCAGCCAGTCCGCAGTCAAGGTCACGGCGAGCCTCTTTCCGGAGACCCGTACCCCCGTCAGCGTGCTCTCTGGGTGGAGATCTCCCGACTTGCTCGCAAGCTACTCCCCGACGGCGCAGCCACCTCAAGGCGCGCCGCAGCCATCGACAACTGGAGTGAGCATCTACAGGTCGAGTGAGACGATCTACAGGTCGGTGAGATTTCTACAACTGGAGTGAGAACCGACATGAAACCTATGAATCACAGAAAGGTAACGAGAAGGGCTTCCCTTCCGTTACCTCGCCGTTATAGAGTGCTCGCACGGTAGTTGTTTTGCTGTGGCAGCTACCGGCATGTGATTGCAGGACACTCTTGGTGCAAAAGGGACAAGGGCCGGTCGGGATCCCCGACCGGCCCTACTTTTTCGCCCGGATGCCCCCACCCGTCGCGCCCGCCAGGGGTTGCTGATCGCGGCATCCGACGCCGCTATGTCTTTCCACAGAACAGCCGGATTCGGGTGCACTCCGTTACCGCGTCGTTATACCGTGAGGACAGGTCGCCGTTGTGCTGTGGCGGCGGCCACATGTGATTGCAACACTCCTGGTGCAAGGGACACTGGGCCGGTCGAACCCCCATCGACCGGCCCTTTCCTTTTGCCCGGAAAGGGCCGGGGCCGCGCGTCTCGCGCCGGCCAGCTGACCGCTCAGCGCGACGTGAGGATCGCCGTCAGTGCGCGGAAGAACGCCTTTCCATGCACCCGCTCGATCGCCGTGGCATTCGGGGCATCCGATCGCCAGTCGAAGACGGTCGCCCCGCGGGTGAGCTCGCCACGCAGCTCGACGCCCACGCGATAGGGGCGCTCGACCTCGACGAGCGAGGGGTCGAGCGCGACGAGCACCGAGAGTGAGTCCGGATGCGTCGACCCGCCGATGCCCGCCGCCGAATCGAAGGCGAACGTCGCCTTGTTGGCCTGCACGAAGAACGCCGACAGGCGGGTGCCGAGGGCCTCGATCTCTGCGATTCGGCCGGCGTCGAACACCGTGTCGCGGATGGTCGTCGGGTCCCACGGCACGAACCGCAGGCTCGGGAATCCGGCTCCGACGACGATCGCCGCCGCCTCCGGATCGACGTAGATGTTGTACTCGGCGGCCGGCGTGATGTTGCCACGGCCGTTGATCGAGCCGCCCATGACGACGATCTCGCGCACGCGGGAGGCGAACTCCTCGTCGCGACGCACAGCGAGCGCGATGTTGGTGAGCGGTCCGATCGCGACGATGACGAGCTCGCCCGCGTACGCCCGGGAGAGTCGTAGCAGCGCGTCGACGGCGTGCTCCGAATCGACCTCGGTCGTGCCGGTGCGCCGCTGACCTCCGACGCCGTCTTCGCCGTGCACGTCGGTTGCGCTCACCCAGTCGGCCACGAGTGGGCGGGCGGCGCCGACGTGTACCGGCACGTCGCCGTCGCGCCCGGCGAGCTCGAGCGTGAGCAGTGCGTTCTCGGTCTGCTGCGCGAACCCGACGTTGCCTGCCACGATCGTGACCGCCTTCAGGTCGGCACGCTCATGCAGCGCCGCGGCCAGCAGCGCGAAGCAGTCATCGGCCGCCGTGTCGGTGTCGACGACGAGCGGGATGCGCCCGGACCTCGGGCGCGGCCCACCAGACCGACGGGCGGACGGCTGCGCCGGGGCGCCGGGACGCGCGGGGAGCGAGCCGGAGATAAGAGCTTGGAACAGCGGCGAATCACTCACCGACGTGACCTCCTGCCGGGTGGGTTGCGGGCGTCCACGGCATGGGGGCGGAGCGGCGGCTGCGGCATCCGACCCACTCGATCAAGCCTAGATCGCCTCCCGGGGCGCCACCGACCACCTGGGGACCGTACGCTATGCCCATGACCGATCGCCGTCTCGCCATCGACGCCTGGGAGAGCCTCTTCCGCGCGCAGCACGAGATCTTCGGCGAGATCTCCGGCGACTTCGTCGACGCCCCGCTCGAGCAGGACGAATACGACGTCCTGCTGACGGTCGTGCGGGCCCCCGAGATGACCGCCCGGCTGCGCGACGTCACCCGCAACCTGCTCATCAGCCAGCCGAGCGTGTCGCGCCTGGTCGATCGCATGGTCACCCGCGGGCTCGTCACCAAGTGCCCGGACCCCGAGGACGGCCGCGGCTCGCTCGTGCGCGCGACGGCGCAGGGGGCGCGGGCGTTCCGCAGCCTCGGTGCGCAGCACGCGCGCACCATCGTCGACCGCATGTCGACCCTCGACGACGCCGAGCTGCAGGCGCTGCTCGCCCTCACGACGAAACTGCGCGAGCCGGCCTGCCCGACCGAGCTCGGCGAGACCGCCTGACCGGCGGCCGCCGCCGTCTGCACGACGCGCGTCCGTCAGACCGGGGCCGCACCCGCCCGACCCGAGCCTGCGTCAGCACTCGATGACGTTGACGGCGAGTCCGCCCTCGCTCGTCTCCTTGTACTTCGTCGACATGTCGATGCCGGTCTGCCGCATCGTCTCGACCACCTGGTCGAGGGACACGAAATGCGAGCCGTCGCCGCGCAAAGCGAGGCGGGCGGCGGTGACGGCGGTGGATGCCGCGATCGCATTGCGTTCGATGCACGGGATCTGCACAAGACCCCCGACCGGGTCGCACGTGAGGCCCAGATGGTGCTCCATGGCGATCTCGGCGGCGTTCTCGATCTGCCGGTTGGTGCCGCCCATCACGGCGGTGAGCCCGCCCGCTGCCATGGCGCACGCCGATCCGACCTCGGCCTGGCAGCCACCCTCGGCTCCCGAGATCGAGGCGTTGGCCTTGAAGAGCGACCCGAGTGCGGTGGCGGTGAGCAGAAAACGACGGATGCCGCGGCGACGGTTCGCCTCGGCGACCACCGCGTCGTCAGCCGCCTCGGGAAGAGCGTGCGCGGCCTCGCCGGTGAAGCCGAGCAGCGCACTGCCGACCAGCTCGCCGTACGGGGTGACGGCGTTCCCCTGCCCGAGACCGGAATCGGCGAGGAAGCGCCACCAGTACATCGCGACGGCGGGGACGATGCCCGCGGCGCCGTTGGTCGGTGCGGTGACGACGCGCCCGCCGGCGGCGTTCTCCTCGTTGACGGCGAGCGCGAAGGCGCCCAGCCACTCCCCCGGCAGCTCCCGGTGGCCGTCGGCCTCGGCGGCCTCGAGCTGCGATCTGATCGCGTCGGCGCGCCGGGCGACCCGCAGCATCCCGGGCAGCGTGCCGGTCGCGTGGAGACCCGCGTCGACGCACGCCGACATGGCGTCCCAGATGCGGTCGAGCCCCGCCGCCACCTCGGCCTCGCCGCGCAGCGCCTCCTCGTTGCGGCGGGCGAGTTCGGCGATCGTGAGGCCGTGCTCGTCGCAGAGCGCGAGCAGGGTCGCCGCGTCGCCGTAGGAGAACGGGAGCGCCGCCGGGGAGACCGCGGCATCCTCGCCCTCGCGTCGGATGAAACCGCCTCCCACCGAGTAATACGTGTCTGCGGCGATCGTGACACCGGCATCGCCGGAGGCGACGAGCGTCATCGCGTTCGGGTGCCCGGGGAGCCGTGTGCGCGGCGCGAAGGCGATGTCGGATGCCGCGAACGGCACGGGGTGGTGCCCGGCGAGCCGCAGCGGCTCACCCTCGGGGTACCGGCTCCACGCGTCGCGCACATCGGCGGGATCGACCGTCTCGGGGGCGAGCCCGCGCAGCCCCGCGATGACAGCGTCGGGCGTGCGGTGACCGATGCCCGTCGCGCCGAGCGACCCGTAGAGCGTCACCGTCACCCGGCGCACCGCGGCGAGCCGGCCCGTGGCATCCAGCCGCAGCACGAAGTCGCGGGCGGCCCGCATCGGACCGACGGTGTGGGAGCTCGAGGGACCGATCCCGATCGAGAACAGCTCGAACGCCGAGACATAGGCACCCATGCGTTCGACCCTACGCCGGGGGTGCGAATTCTACTCCTCGACCCGCCTCCGGCGAGGGCCCTGGCACGAGCTCACGGCTGCGACGCAGACTGTCGGCATAGTTGGTATCGCCGTTCTCATTCTCCTCATCGGCCTCGTGCTGCTGCTCCTCGGTGTGTTCGTGAAGGCGGTCGGCTTCCTGCTGTGGCTCGGCGTGGTGCTGATCGTCATCGCGATCATCGCCGCACTCATCCGCTTCATCCGACGGCAGGTCTGATCCGCATCGCGCACCGAATCGGGTGCGCGAGAATGCCGGAGTGACCGCGGCATCCGATGACATCGTCTGGGACGTCGTCGTCGTCGGTGCCGGCCCCGCAGGCTCGTCGGCTGCCCGATGCGCGGCGGCCGGCGGCGCGAGCACTCTGCTCGTCGATCGGGCGACGTTCCCTCGCTACAAGACCTGCGGCGGCGGTCTGCTCGGGGTGAGTCGGCGTTTCCTGCCGCCCGAAGGAGTGGCCGCGATCGAGGCCGAGGTGGGCCGAGTCGTCTTCACGCACGACGGCGCGCGTCCGGTCGAGATCCGCCGCGACGAGCCGTTCCTCGCGATGGCGCGGCGCGAGCGTCTCGACGCGGCGCTCGTCACCGCCGCGCAGCGCGCGGGGGCCGTGTTCCGCGAGGGCGTCGCCGTGCAGCGGGTGGGGGCGGCATCCGCTGATCTCGTGGCGGTCGAGACGAGCGCGGGCGTGTTGCGGGCGCGGGTCGTGATCGGCGCGGACGGCGTCGGCGGACGGATCGCCCGCCACGTCGGAGTGACCCCCGCGCGCGTCGACCTCGGACTCGAGGACGAGCGGGAGCGCGGCCGGGCGCCGCGCGACGCGGTGCGCATCGATTGGGGTCCGGGCGCGGGCAGCTACGGCTGGCTCTTCCCGAAGGGCGAGGTCGATGAGGTGGGTGTGATCGAGGCGCGCGGGCGACCCGATCAGACACGCGCCTACCTGGCCGCGTGGCTGCGCGAGACCGAGACGACGGATGCCGCGCCCCGCCACTCGAGCGGGCATCTCACGCAGTGGCGCACGGCGTCCTCGCCGTTGCGCCGCGGGGGCGTGCTCGTCGCCGGTGATGCGGCGGGCCTGCTCGAACCGTGGACGCGGGAGGGCATCTCCTTCGCGCTGCGGTCGGGTACCTGGGCGGGCGAGGCGGCGGCGCGAGCGGCGGCGGGCGACCCGGCCGCATTGGACGGGTACGTCGCGCGGGTCGAACAGGAGCTGCAGCCCGAGATCCGCACCGGCGCGCAGTTGCTCACGGTCTTCGAGCGGCATCCGCGTCTCGTGCACGCCGCCCTCGGCCGGTCGCGGCGAGCCCGGCGCGCATTCGTCGAGTTCTGCGCGGGTGAGACGCCGCTCTCCGCGTATGCGACGCGCTGGTGGTTCCGTCTGGCGGTGAGCGTCCTCGGGCGGGGCGGATCGGCGACGGTCTGACGCGAACCGGGACCCGGTGCGCTGTCGCGGGATCAGGTGACGAGCGCCCCCGGCCCCGGGACGACCGCGACCTGCTCGCGATCGACCGCGCGCCCGTGTGCATCGACGAAGGCGATGCGGACGTCACCTCCATCGCGGGCGTCGACGTAGCGCGTGGCGGGCCCCCATGGCGACGCGACGTGGACGTCTCCCCACTGGCTGAGCGCGCCGAGCACCGGCAGAAGGGCGGCGCCGGCGGCGGTGAGTGTGTATTCGTCGCGCTGCCGCGCGCCCTCGTCGCGGTACGCGCGGCGCTCGATCACTCCGAGATCGACGAGCTTCGACAGCCGGTCGGAGAGCACATCGGGTGCCACCTCGAGCCGCGAACGTATGTCGGCGAACCGGGTCACGCCGAGGGCGATGTCGCGCACGACGAGCAGCGCCCACTTCTCGCCGAGCACGACGAGGGTGCGGGCGATCGAGCAGCGTTCGTTGACGGGAGAGGGCGGCTTCACGCGTCCATCCTATCTGAGTTGGTATTTCCAATCTAGATGGTACGCTCTCGACATGACCTCACTCGTGGATGCCACCCTGCTCATCACCGGCGCGAACGGCGGGCTCGGCTCGCACTTCGCCCGCATCGCCCTCGAACGCGGCGCGCGCCGTGTCTACGCGACCGCACGATCGCCGCGCGAGGCGACCGACTTCCGGATCGTTCCACTCGCCCTCGACGTGACCTCCTCGGCGTCGGTGCGCGCCGCCGCACAGGCCGCGGCCGACACCACCATCGTCGTGAACAACGCCGGCATCGCGGGCGGGAACTCGCTGCTGTCGACCGACCTCGACGAGGTGCGGCGGGTCTTCGACACGAACGTGTTCGGCGCGCTGAGCGTGGCACAGGCCTTCGCCCCCGTGCTCGCCCGCAACGGTGGTGGCGCGCTCATCGACGTGCACTCGGCGCTCAGCTGGTTGGCCCGCGCCGGCGCCTACTCGGCGAGCAAGGCCGCGCTCTGGTCGATCACCAACTCGCTGCGCCTCGAGCTGCAGGCGCAGGGCACGCAGGTGCTCGGCGCCCACCTCGGTTACGCCGACACCCCGATGACCGAGGGCCTCGATGTCGCGAAGGCCGACCCGGCCGACATCGTCGCGGCGATCTACGACGCCCTCGAGTCCGGTGAGCACGAGGTGCTGGCCGACGCGGTGAGCGTCACCGTGAAGGCGGCCGTCTCTCAGCCGCTTCCGGTGCTGTACCCCGAGCTCGCGCGCTGACGATCAGCCCGGGAGCGTCACGGCGACCGGCTCGAAGCTGAACGGGCCGGGGCACGACCCGAACACGGGCGCCTCGGCCTTGTGGCCGATCGTGAATGTCTGATCGATGAGCACCGAGCCGGCGTCGGTGACGCGCACCGTGATGAGCGACGTGTCGCCCGCGGGAGGGGTGGCGTACGGCGCCTGCTGGGGCACCTCGACCCGCGTGCGTTCGACGATCGTGAGGGCCGAAGGCGCGCATCCGGCGCCGAAGCAGGCCGCCAGGCTCGCCGACGCCGGCAGCGCGGGGGTGAACTCGAGCACCCCCGGACCGCTGTAGACGTAGCCGATCGCGGGGCAGGCAGTCGGGCCGACGGCACACCCCGGGGTGAGCACGGCGACAGCGAGGGCCACGGCACCCGCACACGCCCACCTGCCTCTCATGCCGCCGAGGCTAGCGGGGCCGAGTGACCCGGGGCTGAACCGATGCCCGATCGAGACGAACATTCTCACGGTGCGCGTGGGCGCGGAGCCGCGGCATCCGGAGCACACTGACGGCATGCACCAGACGCCGGTGTACTACTACTCGTCCACCTCGAACCTCACCCGCCGGTTCGCCGAGCACCTGACCGCGAACGACGGCAGGCCCGTGCGCGACCTCGCCGACGCCGAGGTGCGACAGAGCGAAGCGGATGCCCCGTGGGTGCTGCTCACGCCCTCATACAAGGCCGGCAACGACGATCAGGTGACGCTGCCCGCGGCGGTGCGGGCGTTCCTTCGGTCCGCCGTCACCCGGCGGAATCTCGTCGGCATCATCGGCTCGGGCAATCGCAACTTCGGTCGGTACTACCAGGCGGCTGCGCGTGAACTCGCGGAGCTGTCCGGGCGCCCCATCCTGTTCGAGTTCGAGCTCTCGGGTACCCCCGAAGACGTGACTCGATGCGCGGAGATCCTCGGGGAGCTCGACCGGGCGCTCGCCACCGGGTGACCCGTCAATCGCGCACGAGGGTTGCGGCGTCGGCGGTGAGGCGGGTGGCGACCGCGTCGAAGGGCGCGAGCGAGCGCTGAGCCCGAGCGATCGCCACGGCGCCCTCGATGGCCGCGAGCAGTGTCGTCGCGAACGAGGCGGCGGCTGCGGCATCCACCCCTGTCGCGACGAGGCGGGCGTCGAGGGCGTCGATCCATCCGCCGAACAGGGCGCCGGCCGTGTCACGCAGCGGCCCATCGGTCGAGGCGGTCACGGCGAGCAGGGAGCATCCGACGGCGAAGTCTGTCGCGACGAGCGTGCGCCGCCAGACGGCGATGAAGGATGCCGCGACCTCGGCGGGCGTCTCCCCGGCGAACCCGTCGACCAACCCGATGACCCGGTCGGCCTGCCGGCGCACCGCCAGCTCGACGAGCTCGTCCTTGCCGCCCGGGAAGTGGTGATAGATCGACCCGCGGGGTGCGCCCGAGGCGGCGATGACGTCGCTGAACGAGGTGGCCTGATAGCCGCGCTCAGCCAGCAGCCGCGCCGCGGTGTCGGCCATCTGCTCCCGCGCGCCGCTCAGGACTCGCCCCGCAGCGACGCGATCTCGGCGCGCGCGGCGCCGACGATTTCGGCGTTCGTGTGCGCGTGACCCCACAGGCCCCAGCCGCCCTCGGGGGCCTCGGTGAGCAGCACCCAGGTGCGCTCGCGCCAGCTCGGGTCGCCCGCGGCGTCTGCCACGAGATCGGTGAGCGCGCTCACGACGACGAGCTGCTTGTCGCGGTCGAGTGCACCGGCGTTGGTCAGCACCTGCACGCGCACGTGATCGCTCGATCCGTCGACATCGGACAGTGCCGCGGCGGGAAGCTCATGAACGAACGCGGCGGTGTTCGCCCGGAACATCGGGATGTCGGGCACCTGCTCGACGTCCTTCACGGCGGCGGCGGCACGCTGGGCGAGGGAATGCACGTCGGCGATGAGTCCGGCGGGAGCGTAGATGTCGATCATGGGCATGGGGAGCCTCCGAGGTCGCGAAGTATGATGCTCGTCATACTATGACGGCCGTCATACACCCCGCAACCGCGTCACTGCGTGAAGAGGTTGCGCAGCAGGGTCAGGTAGACGATCGCGAACACCGCGACGATGCCGACGTTGACGGCGAGGCGCCACCAGAGGTGGTCGCGCAAGAACGCCACGTCGAGCCCGACGATGAGCCCACCCATCACGAGCAGGTAGATGACGACGAACACGGTGTGCTTCATGGTGGCCTCCGGATCGGATGTCTCGGCACCATCCTGCCCCCACTCGCGCCCGCCCGCTCCACCCTCCCTAGGCTGGGCTCATGACTTCGGATGCTCCGGATCCGCGCGCGTGCCCGACGTGCGGCGATCCCCTGCGGTTCGAGATCCTCGACGACGAACGCTTCCTCGTCGCATGGTCGTGCGTGAACTGCGGACTGATCCGCACGACCGAGCCGGTCTGAGACCCCGCAGACGCGAAACGGCCCGCCGAAGCGGGCCGTTTCACTTACTGTCTCAACACAGTGTGCGCCCGAAGGGACTCGAACCCCTAACCTTCTGATCCGTAGTCAGATGCTCTATCCATTGAGCTACGGGCGCATGTTCTCGCGGCCATTTCGGCGCGCGGGCACCAGGAGAGCATACCCCAGGACGTGCTCCCGGAACGAATCGTGGATGCCGCGGCCCGCGGCATCCCCTCACTCGTCGAGTTCGCTCAGGTCGATGCCCGATGCCTTCGGCGCGGCACCCGAGACGATCTCACCGCCGGGAAGCGCCTCAGGCTCCCCGTCGACGAGCCGCTTGCGGTGAGCGGCGAGCTTCGGCAGGTCGACGAGCTTGAGGCTCATCATGCGCGCCTTGCGCATCTTCTCGTAGTCGGGCTCGAGGTCGGGGCGCGCCGCCTCGATGCGCAGCCGCCGGTCGATGTTGCGCGAGACCTCGCTCCATGCCGCCTCGCGCGCCGCCTCGACGAGCTCGCGCAGCGTCGCCTCGTCGGCGGCACGCTGCTGCAGCTCCTCGGCGATGCGCAGCGACTGCTTACGTCGACGCCGAAGATTCTTGACGTCGCGGCTGCGGTAGTCGTGGGTGCCGTCCGAGAGGCTGAACCGGCGGCTGGCGCGCTTGCGCTCCCGCTCCGCCCGCTTGCCGTCGGCCTCCGCCTCCCGCGCCAGCGCCAGCAGCGCCTCCTGCGCGTCGGGAAGGAACAGCTCGACATCGAAGTCGGCGTCCGACGAGATGAGCGCGACCAGCATGCGGTTCTTCAACGTCAGTCGCGTGGCGGCCGCCGCGATGTAGAGACCTTCGGCGACGACATCCTTCGTCTTGGCGACGCGTGCGGCATCGTTCGGGCTCTCGCCTTCCCGGCTCTTCCAGATCCGCGCCACAACCACTCCTGTGTCGAGGGTATCGCCCGCAGGCCTGTGAGGTCGATGACGGATGCCGCCCCTCACCCCGCGAGCTTGGTGATCACCGCCTCGACACGTCGTGAGCGGGTGTCGGCGGCCTTCGCGGACTCGACGCTCACGACGTGCGCCTTGCGGTGGCTGGGAGCGAGCGCGGCGAACGCGTCGGTGAGCCCTGCGGATGCGAGCGCGGCGGCGAGGTCGGCCGGAACCTCGACCTCGCGAGGCGCGGTATCGAGGGCGAGCTCGACGGTGATCGCGTCGCCCCCGCCGATGCCGGTCGCCGCACGCTTGTCGGAGCTGAACGGCACGAGGAACAGCCCCTGCATCACCCCGACCGTCGAGCGGTACTCGTAGCCGTTGACGCTGACCACGACGGCGGGGCGCTTGCCGCCTCCGAGCGCCTCGAGCACCGCGGGCGGCACCTCGATGCCGGTGTTGTTGCCGAACTGCGACATGGTCGTCTCGAACCGCTGGGTCATGCGCACAGCGTAGGCCCGCCCGGCGACGTCGGGTAAGGGGCGTAGCGACCTCGCTGCAGCAGCGCAACCCCCGGCATCCGTCGACGCCGGCCGCGTACCGTCACCGGTGTCCGTACACACTTCACGAAAGGGGTATCGACATGGGACTCATCGATGACGCCAAGGACGTCGCGGAGACCGCCGGCCGCAAGGTCAAGGAGGGCTTCGAGGACGCCAAGGACCGCATCGGCGACAAGGTCGACGAGGTCAAGGCCGACGCGAACGTCAAGAAGGCCGAAGCCGAGAAGGAGCGGGTCGAGAAGCGCAACGAGCTCAAGGAGCAGTTGCGCGGCGAGTGACCGCTCCGCTGAGCCCGTCGCTCAGCGTCGCCCGGCAGGAATGTGTCGAGGCCCCCGGGATGATCTCCCGGGGGCCTCGATGCGTGGGGCTCAGAGGGCGGCGAGCGCCTGCTCGAGGTCGGCCACGAGGTCGTCGACCGACTCGATGCCCACCGACAGCCGCACGACGGACTCCGGCACGGCGAGCTCGGTGCCGCGCACCGAGGCGTGGGTCATCTCGTCGGGGTAGTTGACCAGCGACTCGACGCCGCCGAGCGACTCGGCGAGTGTGAAGAGGCGCGTCGACTCGGCGAAACGGCGGGCGGATGCCCCGTCGCCGAGGTCGAGCGTGACGATGCCGCCGAACGCCGACATCTGTCGCGCGGCGAGCTCGTGTCCCGGGTGCGAGGGAAGGCCGGGGTAGTAGACCCGGGCGACCCTGTCGTGCCCATCGAGCACCTCGGCGATCTGCTGCGCGTTCTCGCTGTGCCGCTGCATGCGCACCGCGAGCGTCTTGATGCCGCGGGTCGTGAGCCACGCGTCGAGCGGCCCCGACACGGCACCGGCGGCGAACTGCAGGAAGCGCGCCTTCTCGGCGAGCGCGTCGTCGGCGATGACGAGTGCACCGCCGATCACGTCAGAGTGCCCACCGAGGTACTTGGTCGTCGAGTGCACGACGACGTCGGCGCCGAGCGGGAGCGGCTGCTGCAGGGCCGGGGAGGCGAAGGTGTTGTCGACGACGACGATCGCGCCGGCCTCGTGGCCGAGGCGGGCGAGCCCGGCGATGTCGGTGACGCGCAGCAGCGGGTTCGACGGGGTCTCGACCCAGACGATCTTCGCCGGACGCTCGGCGAGTGCCGCCTCGACCTGGGCGAGGTCGCTCATGTCGACGACCCGCAGGCCCACTCCCCAGGGCCCGAGGATGCGGGCGATCAGCCGGTAGGTGCCGCCGTAGACGTCGTTGCCGAGAAGCACCTCGTCGCCGGGCTGCAGTGCCGCGCGCAGCAGGGCGTCCTCGGCGGCGAGGCCCGACGCGAACGAGAGACCGTGCACGCCGCCTTCGATCGCCGCGATCTGACGCTCGAGGGCGGTGCGGGTGGGATTGCCGCTGCGGCCGTACTCATAGCCGCCGCGCAGCCCGCCGATGCCGTCCTGCGCGTAAGTCGACGAGAAATGCACGGGCGGGATGACCGCGCCCGTGGTCGGGTCGAACTCCTGCCCGGCGTGCACCGCCAGGCTGTCGAAGCCGCGGGCGGACGAGGCGTGGTCGGTCATGCGTTCACTCCAGTGGCCGGGGTCGGGGTCGGGATGTCGTAGCCGTGGGCGCGCATCCAGTCGTCGTCGTACAGCTTCGAGAGGTAGCCGCGGCCGTGGTCGGGCAGGAGCACGACGACCACGGCATGCTCGTCGAGGTCGCGCGCGACGCGCAGCGCACCGACCACCGCCATGCCGCTGGAGCCGCCGACGAGCAGACCCTCCTCGCGGGCGAGGCGCCGCGCCATCGCGAACGACTCCGCGTCGGACACGCGTTCGTAGGCGTCGACGACGGTCGGGTCGAAGGCCTCCGGCCACATGTCCTCGCCGACGCCCTCGACGTCGTAGCCGTGCACGGGGCCGCCGGAGTAGATCGAGCCGACCGGGTCGACGCCGATGATGCGCACTGCGGAGCCCGCGGCATCCCGAAAGAAACGGCCCGTACCCGTGATGGTGCCGCCGGTGCCGACGCCCGCCACGAAGTGGGTCAGGCGTCCGTCGGTGTCACGCCAGATCTCGGGACCGGTCGAGCGGTAGTGGCTCGCCGGACCGTTCGGGTTCGCGTACTGATTCGGCTTGAAGGCACCCGGGATCTCACGAGCGAGGCGGTCGGACACGGAGTAGTAGGAGGTGGGGTCATCGGGTTCGACGTTCGTCGGCGTGACGACGACGTCGGCGCCGTATGCCCGCAGCACCGCCCGCTTGTCCTCGGCGACCTTGTCGGGCACGACGAACACGCACCGGTAGCCACGCTGCTGGGCGACGAGCGCGAGTCCGACGCCAGTGTTGCCCGAGGTCGGCTCGACGATCGTGCCGCCCGGGCGGAGCAGTCCGTCCCGCTCGGCGGCGTCGATGATGGATGCCGCGATGCGGTCCTTGCTCGAGCCGCCCGGGTTGAAGTACTCGACCTTGGCGAGCACGGTGGCACGGATGCCGGCGGTGACGGCGTTCAGACGGACGAGAGGCGTGTTGCCGACGAGGTCGGTCACGCTCGAGGCGTAGCGCACGAGAGATTCCTGGGGGTGGTGTCACACGGGGGCGTGACGGCTGACGGGGGTCGATGAAGACGACGCGAAGGCGTCGATCAGCGACAACACAGACAGGTCAGCACGCGGCCACCCTACCCCGACCCACCCGGGAGCGCGCAACCCGTGACCGCCGCATCCCGATTCTCACGGCCGTCCGAATGGCGCTGGGCGCGCCGGGGACGTACTATTCACGAGGCCCAAGTCAGGTAAGCCTTACCTCCCATCGACCGAAGGTTCCCGTCATGCCCCGCCGTACCGCACGCCGTCTCGCCGCGGCATCCGCCGTTCTCGCCGTCGCCGTCAGTCTCGCCGCGTGCTCGTCCTCGTCGTCGCCCAGCGCGAGCGCATCCGGCGACATCTCCGGCCAGACCATCACGGTCTACAACGCACAGCACGAAGAACTCACCCAGGCATGGGCCGACGCGTTCACGAAGCAGACCGGTGTGAAGGTCGTCCTTCGCAACGGGGACGACTCCGAGCTCGGCAACCAGATCGTGCAGGAGGGCGCCGCATCGCCCGCCGACGTCTTCCTCACGGAGAACTCGCCGGCGATGTCGCTCGTCGAGAAGGCCGGGCTCTTCGCCCCGCTCGATGCCTCGACCCTCGACAACGTTCCGGCCGCCTACCGCCCCGCCAGCGGCGACTGGACCGGCATCGCCGCCCGCTCGACGGTGATGGTCTACAACCCGTCGCTCATCTCCGCCGACCAGCTGCCGACGTCGATCATGGACCTCGAGAAGCCGGAGTGGAAGGGCAAGTGGGCGGCATCCCCCACCGGGGCCGACTTCCAGGCGATCGTGTCCGCGATCCTGCAGCAGAAGGGCGTCGATGCGACGACCGCCTGGCTCGACGCGATGAAGCAGAACTCCGTCGCCTACAAGGGCAACTCGACCGTCATGAAGGCCGTCAACTCCGGCCAGGTGCCCCTCGGCATCATCTACCACTACTACTGGTTCATCGATCAGTCGAAGACGAAGGAGAACAGCAACAACACGAAGCTGGCCTACTTCACGAACCAGGACCCGGGCGCCTTCGTCAGCATCTCGGGCGGTGGCGTGCTGAAGTCCAGCACCCACCAGCAGGCGGCACAGGCGTTCATCGCGTTCATCACCTCCGCCGCGGGCCAGCAGGTGCTGCGCGACGGCACCAGCTTCGAGTACGCGATCGGCAGCGGCGTCGCCTCCAACCCGGCGCTGCCGGCGCTCGACACGCTGCAGCCGCCAGCGATCGACCCCTCAACCCTCAACAGCTCGCAGGTCTCCGACCTCATGACCGCGGCGGGGCTGATCTGATCTGACCGCTCTCGCTGCGAGCGCCCCGATCGGCGGCGCGACCCTCCGGCGCCGGGCTCGTCGAGCCCCGGCGCCGCTGGTCGTGCTCACGCTCGTGGTCGCCGCGCTCATGCTCGTGCCCGTCGGCTTCGTCGCCTGGGTCGCGATCGATGAGGGCTGGGCGCAGCTGGCGCCGCTCATCTTCCGGCCGCGGGTCGGCGAGCTGCTGCTGAACACGATCGGCCTGGTCGTGGTGGGGGTTCCGCTGTGCGTGGTCGTGGGGGTGCTCGCCGCATGGGTCGTCGAGCGCACCGCCCTCCCGGGGAGGCGCGTCTGGGCCATCGCGCTCGCTGCTCCGCTCGCGATGCCCGCATTCGTCAGCAGCTACGGATGGGTGTCGGCGGTGCCCTCCCTCGGCGGACTGTCGGGAGGGCTCCTCGTCGCGGTGGGCGCGTACTATCCCCTCGTCTACCTCCCCGCCCTCGCCGCCCTACGGCGGCTCGACCCGGCGCTCGAGGAGTCCGCCCGCGCGCTCGGGCACGGCCCCGTGCGCACCTTCCTGCGCGTGACCCTCCCCCAGCTGCGCATCGCGATCCTCGGAGGCGGACTGGTCGTCGGGCTGCACCTGCTCGCCGAGTACGGCGCCTTCGCACTGCTGCGGTTCGACACCTTCACCACAGCTATCGTCAGCCAGTTCCAGTCGACGTTCGCGGGTCCTGCCGCCAACGCACTCGGCGTGGTGCTCGCGCTGCTGTGCCTCGTGCTGCTCGTCGGCGAGGCGTCGGCACGCGGCTCCGCGCGCTACGCACGCATCGGCCGCGGTGCGCCGCGCCCCGCCGTGCCGCACCGACTCGGGTGGCGCGCGGTGCCCGTGGCCCTGGCACTGACCCTCGTGCTCGCACTCGCTGTCGGTGTGCCGGGCGTGAGCCTCGTGCGCTGGGCCCTGCGCCCGGAGGCCTGGGCGGCCGGCGACCTGCTCTCCACCCTCGGGCAGACCCTGATGCTCTCGGCGGGCGGCGCGATCGCGGCGACCGTCATCGCCCTGCCCGGCGCGTGGCTCGCGGTGCGGTACCCGGGCCGCATGTCCCGCGTGATCGAAGGCGCGATGTACCTCGCGAGCAGCCTGCCGACGATCATCGTCGCCCTCGCGCTCGTGACGGTCACCCTGCGGGTGCTTCCGGCCGTCTACCAGACGCCGGTCACGGTGATCTCGGCCTACGTCATCGTGTTCCTGCCGCGGGCGCTGGTGAGCCTGCGCACCGGCCTCGCCCAGGTGCCGCGCGGGCTCGAAGAGGCGGCGCGCTCTCTCGGGCGCAGCTCGCTCGGCGCGAAGCTGACGGTCACCGCGCCGCTCATGCTCTCGTCGTTCGGCGCGGCTCTCGCACTCACCGGCCTCGGCTGCGCGAACGAGCTCACGGCGACCCTGCTGCTCGCCCCGGCCGGCACCAGCACGCTCGCGACCCAGTTCTGGTCGGCGACGATCAACGCCGACTTCGCATCGGCCGCACCATATGCGATCCTGCTGATCGCCCTGTCGGTGCCGAGCGTCGCACTGCTCCTCGCCGACGCCCGCCGGAAGAAGACCGCATGACCTCCCTCGACCTCGCCCAGGTGTCGGTGACCCTGGACGGACACCCCGTGCTGCACGACGTCTCGCTGCGGCTCGCGGACGGAGAGCGTCTGGCCGTCGTCGGCCCCTCGGGCAGTGGCAAGACGACGCTCCTTCGGGCGATCGCCGGCTTCGAGCGCATCACCCGCGGCGAGATCCGACTCGGCGATGATCTGGTCGCCTCCGCCGAGCGTCAGGTCGCGTCGCACCGCCGCCGGGTCGGCTACGTCGCGCAGGACGGCGCCCTCTTCCCCCACCTGACCGCGCGCGCCAACATCGCCTTCGGCCTCGGCGGGGTCGCGCGTGGCGCCCGGGGTGGCGCGGTCGCCGCGGCATCCGCTCTCGCCGGCATCGAGCCCGACCTGCTCGAGCGCTATCCGCACGAGATCTCCGGCGGCCAGCAGCAGCGTGTCTCGCTCGCCCGCGCACTCGCGCCCCACCCGCGCGTGCTGCTGCTCGACGAGCCCTTCAGCGCCCTCGACACGGCGCTGCGCGCCCAGGTGCGCACGCAGGTCGTCGATGCCCTCGACCGCGCCGGCGTGACGACGGTGCTCGTCACCCACGATCCCGCCGAAGCGCTCGCCTTCGGCCACGCGATCGCGGTGCTCGACGGCGGACGCCTCCAGCAGGCGGGAAGCTGCGCCGAGGTCTACGCGGCGCCGGCCACGCCGCAGGTCGCGCGCCTGCTCGGCGACACCGTGCTACTGCCCGCCACACGCGAGGCGGGGTCGGCCCGATGCCCGCTCGGCCTCGTGCCGGTGCGTACGGACGCGGCAGGCGCAGCATCCGCTCTCGTCGTCATGGTGCGTCCCGAGCAGCTTCGACTGACGACAGATGCCACGGCCCCCGCCGTGCGCGTGATCGACGTCGTCGAGACCGGTGGCACCGCCCTCGTCACGGTCGTGTGCGACGACGGCACCGAGGCGCGGGTGCCGCTGCGCGTGTTCGGCGTCGACCTTCCCGCCGTGGGCGACACCGTCGGCGTCGTGGTGGACGGCGCGGGCGTGCTCTACGCGGCCTGAGCGCTCAGCGGCCGGATCGATGCCGCGCGGCTGCCGCGCCGGTCACAGACCGAGGTCGGATGCGGCGACCGGGGCCGTGCCCGCCACGCTGCGCCGCTGACGGATGATCGCGACGACGATCACCATGACCAACGCGAATCCGAGCGACACCCAGCCGCTGCCGACGCCCACCCCTCCCTCGTCGACGGGCTTGCCGAGCCAGTCGGCGACCGAGGCGCCGAGCGGACGGGTGAGCACGTAGGCGAACCAGAACGCGAACACGGCGCCGAAGCGCAGGAAGCGGTAGCCGAGTGCCGGAACGAGGATGAGCACCGCGAACACGAGGATCGACGGAGCGTAGCCGAGTCCCAGGGTCACCGCGGCGAAGTCGCCGACCGCCGTGCCGAGGGCGAAGGTGCCGATGACGGCCGCCCAGTAGAACGCCTCGCGCCGGGTCGTGGTGATGGCGTGCACCGACAGGGTGCGCTCCACCCGCCACCAGACGAGGAAGACGGCCGCGAGGAACACCGCGTAGAGCGTCGCCGACACCGCATACGGAAGGCCCACGACGACGTGCGCGACATCGGCGGCCATCGTGCCGAAGACGCCCACCATCGCGACGGCGAACCAGTAGACCTCGGGTATGTAGCGCCGGCGCGTGAACTGCAGCGCCAGTGCCGCGCAGAACAGCACGAACGCGATCAGCACGGCGACCACCGGCGGTAGCACCCGGATCGAGAAGTCCGACAGCGCCTCGCCCAGCGCCGTCGACGCGGCTTTGGCCACCCAGAACGACGGCGTCGGATCGGGCACGCGCGAGGGCGCGGCATCCGAAGTCGTCGCGCTCATGCGCGCTTGGCCTTCGAGCGCTTCACGAGCGCCCCGATGACGACCGGCGCGACGGTCACGAGCACGATCGCGATGCTGATCCACTCGATGTTGTTGGCGACCCACGGCACCCCGCCGAGCAGGGCGCCGGCGAGCCCGAGGATGCCCGCCCAGATCACGGCGCCGATCGCGTTCCACATCGAGAAGCGGGCACGCGGCATGTCGGAGACGCCCGCCGCGGGCGAGATGTAGGTGCGCACGATCGGCACGAAACGGGCCAGGATGATCGCGCCCACCCCGTAGCGCTCGAAGAAGCCGTGTGCTTCGGCGAGGTACTCAGGCTTGAACAGCCGCGCCCCGGGACGGAAGAGGCGCCGCCCGTAGCGACGACCGATCCAGAACGACAGCTCGGCGCCGACGATCGCGGCGACCGCGGCGATCGCCGCGATCAGCACCCAGGAGGTGTTCAGCGGCACCGCGAGGATCGCCGCGGCGAACAGGAGGCTGTCGCCGGGCAGGAAGGGGAAGAACAGACCGTTCTCGATGAAGACGATGACGGCGACGAGCACGAGGGCGAGGGGACCGAGGCTTCCGAGACTGTCGATGATGTTCACGCGCCCATCCTGGCGGTGCGATTCAAAGAATGCGCCGAGATTCGGGCCTCAGGATGCCGCGGGGCTACGCTCGCGCTGTGAATCCGCCGACCGACCTGCTCCCCTCGCTCGTCGGTGTCGGGGTGCTCGCGGCCGTCACGACGGTCGTGCTCGCCGCGTTCCGCGTGCCGGGCCTGTGGTCGCCGCTGCTGGCGATCGTGCGCGGCGCGGTGCAGCTCGCGGTGATCAGCGTGCTGCTGACCGGACTCATCACCGACGCGAGGCTGATCGCACTGACTCTCGTCGCGATGTTCGTGATCGCGGCGTCGGTGGCGACCGGACGCATCGGATGGTCGCGGCGCCACGCGGCGATGATGACGACATCCATCGTGTCGGGGGTCGTGTTCGCGACGACGATCGTGTTCGCGACCGGTGCGCTCGAGCTGACCGCACGCTACGCGCTGGCGATCGGCGCGATCGTCATCGGCAACGCCATGAGCATCGCGACCCTCACCGGCCGCATGTTCACCCGCGGAATCGTCGACCACTGGGACGAGGTGGAGGGGTGGCTCGCCCTCGGCGCGCGGCCCCGGCAGTCGACCCTGGCGCTGGCGCGGCAGGCCGTGCGCGATGCCCTCATCCCCTCGATCGACCAGACCAAGACGACCGGTCTCGTCGTGCTGCCGGGCGCCTTCGTCGGCGCGATCTTCGGGGGGATCTCGCCGCTGGAGGCGGGCCGGTTCCAGATCGTCGTGCTCGCGGCCATCATGGCGGCCGGGGCGGTCACATCCGTGCTCGTCGCGCTCTGGATGGGACCGGTGCGGGTGAAACCCGCCGACCTGCGGTAGCTGCGGGAATGTGCGAACGCCCCCGGCCCGTACTCGGGCCGGGGGCGCTCCGTCTGTGCGCGGGTCGGCGCGGTCGATGGGTCAGGCGGCGGGAGTCGCGCCCTCGGTCACGGTGACCGCCTCGGCGGCGCCGGCCACGGCCACCTTGCGCGGCTTCGCCTTCTCGCTGACAGGCAGGGTCACGCTCAACACGCCGTCGCGGTAGCTCGCCGAGATGGTCTCCGTGTCGATGCCACGCCCGAGCTGCAGCTGGCGCAGGTAGGCGCCGGCTTCCCGCTCGCGGGTGATCCAGCTGACGCCCTCGCCGCTGGGCAGGGTGCGCTCGGCGCGGATGGTGAGCAGCTGTCCGTCGACGTCGACGTCGATCGAACCCGGGTCGACGCCCGGGAGGTCGGCGGTGAGCACGTAGTGGTCGCCGTCGCGGTAGACGTCCATCGGCATCTGGCGCGGACCACGGCGGGTCTGGTCGAGAGTCGTGGTCGCGAAGCGCTCCAGGTCGCGGAGCAGGTCGTAGGTCGCCATGGGTTCTCCTGTGTGAGCGGGGCGGATGCAGCATCCACCCGGGTTTGCGAAAGTTGAGTCCGATTGGCTCAACTAGATCGAGATTAGCACTCGGGCACTGAGAGTGCCAGCGAAGGCGGCGTCGTTCACCGAGGGCGAAATGGGTGAGATCCCGGGCGGCATCGCCCCGTCGCGTCCGGGGCACACGACTGCGCATTGTGCACAGTCGCCCTGAGCAGGCCGGCTCGCCGAAGGATGCCACGCCCATCGGCGGACCGAAGACCCTACTTCCGCCCGGCCCGCCCGCCGAACGCGCGGCGAAGGGCTGCCGGCGCTCCTGCACCGGCAGCCCTCTTCGCTTGGCGGATCAACTGGCGCCGAGCTTCTCCTTCAGCGCCGCGGTGCGCTCCGCCGCATCGGCCTTGCGCTCGGCCTTGCGCTGCTCACGCGCGTGACGCCGCGCCTCCTTCTCGGCTTCACGGTAGGCCTCCTCGGCGGCCTCCATCTCGTCGAGCACCTCCTCGCGCGGGCGCCGGATGACGACGCCGTCGAGCTTCGCCATCTCACCGTCGACGACCTCACGGGCGTACTCGGCGACCTCGGCGACGAGGGCGGTGCCGCCGATCGGGATGGCACTGCTGATCTGCTCGAGCGCGCCCGCTGAGCGGTCGACGCGCCGCAGATCGAAGGCGCCGCCCACGAGCAGCCCGCCCGTCCAGCCGAGCAGCCTGCCGATGGGTCCGCCGATCACGCCGATCAGGAGTCCCACGAGGCTGCCGCCCCAGGTGCCTACGGCGCCGTTGTTGTCGACGCCGTCGGGCATCGAGATGCGCCCGTCGGCGTCGCGGGTGACGACGGCCGCGGCGGCGACGTCGACGCGGCCTTCCATGCCTGCTCCCTTCAGCTCGCTGAGCGCCTGGAAGGCGTTCGAGCGGTCGTCGAAGGTGACGGCGATGATGTTCGATTCGGGCATGACGGTGACCTCCTGATCACGGGGGATGTTCGCGGGCGGTTGTCCCGCATGACCCCCACGATCGCGGTGTTCGCGTCGCCGCTCATCGGTCGCTTCGACCACTCTTCACAGCGCTCTCTGTGCAGAGGGGTCTGCCCCGAGTTTGGTTGACATCTGAACTGTGAGGATTCGTCCTCGCTGGAAGGATGTTCCTGTGGCAAAGCCCTATCCCCGAGAGTTCCGCGAT
>MDSZ01045892.1_pt1 | contig 43121 bp, 52 predicted proteins | sample 811201 | NCBI WGS metagenome assembly MDSZ01 (sample SAMN05326647, study PRJNA326480) | marine metagenome | isolation source: seawater | place: Indian Ocean: North | collected 2010 | reverse complement strand
TCTAATCTTTGGCTATGTTCTGCGCCTAATTGTCTTCCGACACCACCTGGACCTCTAACTACTGCTGGTATCTTATAATTACCTCCACTTGTATATCTCAACATTCCCATATTATTAGAAATTTGATTAAAGGCTAAAAGCAAAAAACCCATATTCATACCTTCAACGATTGGTCTCAAACCTGTCATAGCTGCTCCTACTGCCATACCTGTAAAGCTATTTTCAGCAATTGGGGTATCAAGAACCCTCAATTCTCCATATTTTTCGTATAAGTCCTTTGTAACTTTATAAGAGCCACCATACTGCCCTACATCCTCTCCCATAACACAAACATTAATATCGTTAGCCATTTCTTCATCAATGGCTTCTTTTAGAGCGTTAAATAATAGGGTACCTGACACAATAAAAATCCTAAATAATAAAGCCTATATATAAATTTATACTATCAAGGTTAAATTATCCCCCCTCAGCAAAAGTTATAAGTAACAATATTGACAAAACCATACCTGGTGAAAGAAGAAGAATCAACAAGCCAAGATCGTTTGGAGACATATATTAATGTTATTAATATCTATAGTTTATTAAAGAACTAAGTTTTATTTGTTAAAAAACTTCGAACAAATACAATAAAAAGACCTAAACCAATAAAAGCGAATGAAAAGGTTGCCAAGAAACTTAATCCAATAATCAATGTATTTAAACTTGATGTAATACTCTGAACTATTTCTGATGAATTTGAAGGTCTATGATTTGAAAAGTAAATAGTGATTTTTTGACTGATAAAGAAAAATACAATAAATAAAGAAATGCTTGTAATCGAACCAACTAAAAAATTAACGGGGCCCTTTTGAATTTGATTATCAGCCATGTTCTTAGTACTGTTTTTACTATCATTTTCATTCATTGCTTTAATTTTTTGTATTTTAATTAATTTATAAATTTAACACCATGATTCAAAAAATCGCATATCCATACTTTAAAACCATAATTTAAGAAAGTATCTTTATTTTTTTTATATGTTTCTTTTGCTGTTTTTATATTCTCAAATATTGCATAACAACTAGGTCCCGATCCACTCATTGAGTATGCAAGGACATTCTCAAGATTCTTAAGTATTGTCAGACCATCTCTTACAGAATTACATTTTCTAATAGCAATGTTTTGTAAATCATTTTGAATATTAATTTTATTAATAAAGATATTTGATTCTTGAAAACCTTTAGATAATAATTGATTACGTCTTTTTTGAAAGTTCTCTTCAGATGAAATAAACGTATGATTATATTGATTAGAATATTGACTATATATTTCAGCTGTTGATAATGAAACAGAAGGATTCTTTATCAAGAGCAGACCATAAGATGATTCCTGTTTAAATTGTTCAAGAATTTCTCCCCTTCCAAAACAGAATTGACTCCCACCATCAAGACAAAAAGGTACATCAGAGCCTATTTTTGCTGCTATTTTATGAATTTCACGAGATGTAAGATTTAATGACCAAAGTTTATTTAGTCCAATTAATGTAGCTGCTGCGTCACTTGATCCTCCTGCTAGACCAGCACCAATTGGAATATTTTTCTTTAAATAAATATTCGCGCCTAAATTTTGGTTATTTACATATTCGATCAAATATTTTGCCGCTTTAATTATTAAATTGTCTTCATTATTAGACAGATCATTACAATTAATAGATAAATTCATCACGCTATCATTACTGATCTCCATTTCTAAAACATCTACCAAATTAATACTTTGCATTACCATTGCTAGTTCATGAAAACCATCATTTCTCTTACCCAAGACTTCCAAATGAAGATTAATTTTTGCAGGTGCCTTAATAACTAATCTATTATCAATATTCGTATTCATTATTTAAACAACTATTATTTTTTTATTTTAATATAATGCTGAGCTATTTTAATCCAATCTTCTATAGAAAGATCTTGAGGTCTTAAATCGAAATTAACATTTAAATTATCAACGGAAAAACTCACGTCCGAATCTTTAAGTAAGGGTTTTATTGTATTTCTGATTTTTTTTCTTCTTGCATTAAAAGCAACCCTCAAAAAACTATCAATACATTTTTCAAGTTCAATATTAAGTCTATTTTCGATTGGTTTAGGTTTAAAGACCAACAATGAGGAGGTAACTTTAGGACTTGGATTAAAAGATGATGCGGGAACATCACAAATTTTTGTCACATCAGACAATAACTTTATCCTAGTGCTTAAAGCTCCTGTTTTAGAATCACCTTTATTAGCAATAATTCTATCTGCAACTTCTTTTTGCATCAAAAATATTATTTTCTCAAAATTTTTAACGTTTTCATGACCTAATCTGCCGATAAACATCTCCATAATTGGACCTGTAATATTATATGGAATATTTCCAATTACTTTTGTAAAATTATCTGAATACGAATCTAAATTTATTTTTAATATGTCTCCTTGTTCTAGAGAAAAATTCTTCTTATGAATAAATTTGTTAGAGAGTATTTGAATCAGATCTTTATCTAATTCAACAGCATGCAATCTTTTTATTTTTGAATCTAAAAGTTTTTCTGTCAAAACACCTTTGCCAGGACCAATCTCAAGTATAAAATCATTTTTATTTAGATCTGCAGTATCTTTTATTTTATTAAGTACTTTTTTATCTATTAACCAATGTTGTCCAAATCTTTTCTTTGGATATAGCTTCTTTGAATTCATAAAGATTTAAAACATATTTATTTCGGTTAATATCTAAATTATAACAATAGTCATTATGTCATTTTCAAAAAAAGATTTAGATAAGCTAAAAAATATTCTTAGTGATGATAATAAATCTAGAATTGCTAATAAGGAAATTAATAAAAAATTAGAGCATAATTCCAATTCAAACGATAGAGCTAATTATATTAATGAGCCAAAAAAATTATTCTATTCCATAATTGATAATGATATGGATATTAATGATATAAATAATTCAGTTAAAAGCCTTAGAGACATGGAAGATGAATCACGACGTTTTTATAAAAATGATACATCCTCTGAAAAAACCAATAAATCATCTAAAAATAGAAATAAATATCTTTCAAAAGAAGATATGCTTTATGATGAATTTAATTATCTTCTTGATGAATAATTCATTTCCATATTCGTAAATGATAAATACCAATAGATTGTCTATTAATGCAATCGGTAAAATTAAAAAACCCTGGATAACTGAAGGAATTAATTTATACAAAAAAAGAATGCCTGATCTTTTAATTAATGAATCTAAAAGCTTTAATCTAAATCAATTAAAAGGCAATAAAGCAAACTACATACTCATTAGTCTTAGTGAAGAAGGAGAAACATTTAATTCTCATGAATTTGCTTCACTTCTTCTAGGTTTTAATAACAATAAAATTAACTTTCTCATCGGAGATACAGAAGGTCTCCCCCCTCATATAAAATCCAATTCAGATCTTTTATTAAGTTTATCCTCACTTACATTTCCCCATGAGCTGGCTCGTTTATTACTAGTAGAACAAATTTATAGAGCTGTTTCTATAATACAGAACTCACCCTATCATCGCTCATAAACTAGTAATTTCGCAATTAATATTAAATTAAGAACAAACATCTACCTACAAAAGCTATAGTACATATATACTATATTAATTTTTGGCGAATGGTTTTAAAAAAAATAAAAATACCGTTACTAAGCAGTACTGTATCTGCTGGATTTCCTTCGCCTGCAGATGACTATACAGAAGAGAATATTGATTTAAATGATATTCTAATAACGAATCCATCAAGTACTTTTTTTCTACGAGTAAAAGGCGATTCAATGATAAATTCAGGAATTCAAGATGAGGATTTAATAATAGTAGATAAAAGTTTAATAGCTAAGCCAGGAAATATTGTGATTGCAATATTAGATGGTGAATTTACAGTTAAAAAGCTAGCCAAGAAAGATAATAGATTTTATTTAAGGGCAGGAAACAATAATTATCCAGACTTTAATTTGAGCAATTATTCTGATGTTCAAATCTGGGGGGTCGTTATATATGCAATACATAGTCTAAAATCAAAGCCTTAAGATGGAATCAATTACTTTAATAGACGGGAATAATTTCTATGCTTCATGTGAGCAAAGTATCAATCCATCATTAAGAAAAAAACCATTAGTTATTTTGTCTAATAATGATGGATGCATTATTGCTAGAAGTCCTGAGGCTCGTGCTTTAAGGATCAAAATGGGAGAACCTTATTTCAAGGTAAAAGATAAACTACATCATTTAGGTGTAGTAGTTCTAAGTTCAAACTATTCTTTATATGGAGATATGAGTAAAAGGCTTATGAATTTATTAAATCAAAAATGTGAAAAAATAGAAATCTATTCTATTGATGAGGCCTTTGGATTAATTACTAGACCTAAAGATGAAAATTTGTACCCCTGGGCAAGATCATTAAGAGCGTTGGTTTATCAAAACCTAGGTATAACGATTAGTATAGGTATAGGAGAAAATAAAGTAAGAGCAAAGTTAGCAAATAAATTAGCTAAGAGATTCAATTACTCTGCAGGCATATTTGATATCACCAATGTAGAGAATCAAAGCCGCTATTTGAAGAAAATTAAAATTGAAAGTATCTGGGGAGTTGGTCATCAAACATCTAAATGGTTATATAGTAAGGGAATTAAGAACGCAGAAGAATTTAAAGATATGAATGAGTATGAGATAAAAAAAAAGCTAGGCGTTGTAGGTCAGAGGATTCAACTAGAATTAAAGGGATGTGTATGTCTTCCCATAGAGGAAGTTCAAAATTCAAAGAAAGAAATTAGAGTAAGTAGAAGTTTTGGAAAATCAATCAAAACATTGGAAGATTTAACCCAAGCGTTAATAATTTATACAATACGTGCTGCGGAAAAGATGAGAAGCGGGAATTTACAGACATCGTTGATTACAGTATTCACAAGAACAAGTTATTATTCAGATCTTAATTACAAAAAAAGTGCTCACAAAAAACTAATAGAATCTACTAATAATACGATAACCCTCATAAAAATAGTTATCGAATTAGCTAAAAAGATTTATCATCCTGGTTACAAATTAGCTAAGGCAGGTGTTCTGATGAAGGATTTAACAAGCTCTAATTACTTACAAAAGACAATTGATAATATTCAATTTGAAGAGCAATTCAAAAAGGAAGAAAGTTTAATAAAAACAATTGATTCAATTAATAAAAAATTTAAGCATAAAGTAATTAGCTGGGGAATAGAAAACAAGGGCTCAGAATGGAGGATGAATAGAAATTTATTAAGTGATGCATCAACAACAGATATCAAAAAAATACCTACTATAATTATTTAAAAACATATAAGGATGGAATTCATTATATTTTTGAGAAAAATAGATAAAGAGATAGTTGAACTAATCTATAAAGCTAATTATGTATTAGAAGAAAATACAGCCCTATGTCTTATGGATACAAAGTTTATTGGATTCCATAAAAAAAAGGAAAAAACAATAGTTATTTGCACTAATAACGCCAAATATGTTGGGAATTATAAAAAGAATAAGAGCATCGACAACAACCAAAATCATAAGACAAAACTTTATATAAGAAGAGCTTTAAGGCATGAAGCGACACACTTAGCACAGTCCTGTAATTATGATAACCCGACAGGATTGATCAAGGATATAAATAAGAAAATCCATAAAAATAAATTGGGGGCATTAAGATCTTCTGTCAATATATCTGGTTCTTTAATTAGAGAAGAGGAAGCTTATGTAATGGAAGATAAACCTAAAGAAGTTAAAAAAGCTATAAAGAAATATTGCTTATAAGTAAAATTATTATTTAGAGATACCACATCTTTGTTGATCTAATAAATTAATATGCTGTCTCTCAGAATAGTATAGTTCTTGAAATTTCAATGCATCAGAGTTTAAATCTTTAAAAAGGTCATCAATTTCAATAGAGGAACTAGAAGAGCTTACTGAATTATCTTCAATTAAAATCGAGATACAATTTTCGAGTGTTTTTAATCTTTGAGAGCCCCATGACTCAATAAGATGTCTACATCTTTTGATAGATTTTTGCCTTTCTAATAAAGATAATATGCCTAACAAGTTATTCTTAGCGTTATCTAATGTAGTTAGGAAAAGTTCATTTGGTTTTATGAAAAAGCCAATTTTACTAGTAATATCAGGGTAATTCATAGATAGAAAATCAGGCAAAGTTGACAATAAATTTAAATTGGCGAGATTTTTATTGGCTTCAGTATCAGAAGTATTATTAAACCTTAAGAGATAATTTTCACCTAACTTATTTTCTTCAATTGATGAGATAGAAGACCACAATATACGATTATGATTAATTGAGAAACAATCAAGTTCTCGTTGTGATAATTGGTCTCTTATGAAAAACCTCAGATTTGGACAATGCAAATAATAAAGAATTATTTCTGATTCATTTTTCTCTCTTTGATTAATATCATTGGGAAGTTCAAATTTCTGAGATCTTCCATGCCATCTAAAACCTTTAACTTGTTTTCTCAAATCCTCCTCAAATTTAATTGCCAATCTTGCTTGACCCATGCTTAACCTTTCTGATACTTTCTGTAAATAATGCGTCCTAGTAGCAGATTGAGGTAATTTGCTTAAAAAACGAACCAAAGAGGAAACAACACTCTGGAAGTTTTCAGCATTTGAAATATCCTTGTCTTGAAATATCTGATCTATTTCCCAATCAATCCAAAATGAAGCATTTTGAATTAAATTATAATATTCTGCTGATGAGTGTTTAGAAAGATATTCATCTGGATCCTTATAATTTTGTATTTGCAGAATCTTCAAATTTATTTGTTGAGTTAATGAAAGTTTTTCTACTTCATTAATCACCCTCTTTGTTGCCAAAATACCTGCATTGTCTGAGTCAAAATTCAAAATAATATTTTTATTATCTGTGCATCTACATAATTGAGATATCTGGTATTTACTTAAGGCCGTTCCTAAAGATGCTACAGAATTGTCTATCCCATTTGAATGCAGACTTATAACATCAAAATAACCTTCTACAATTACTGCACTATCTTTTTTTCTTATATTACTTGAAGCCTTATCGAATCCAAACAATAATTTTCTTTTTTCAAAAACCTCTGATTCTGGAGAATTCAAATATTTTGGTTCTGAACCATCAAGACTTCTCCCTCCAAAAGCTACAACCCTACCTTGCAAATCAAAAATTGGAACGATGAGTCTATTCCTGAACCGATCATAAATTTTACTATTATTATCCTTTGATATTATGAGTCCTGCATTTTGTATTGATTTAACTGAAAATCCTTCAACTTTATTTAAATAGTTAAATAAATCAGTCCATGAATCAGGAGCAAAACCTAGCTCAAATTGATGAATTGTATTAATATTTAATTTTCTTTTCTGTATCAAATAATCTAATGCTTCTTTACCTTGTGACAGCTTGAGTTGATTGGCAAACCAATTTTTTGTAATTCTTAAGATCTTATAAATTTCTTCTCTCTGAGATAATTGTTTTTTATAGTTTTCTTTTTGTGAACCTTCTGAAGAGATAACTTCTATATTGTTTTTCTTTGCAAGAGACAATACAACATCAGTAAAGTTATTCCTAGTAAACTCCATAAGAAACTTAATTGAGTTACCACCAGCGCCACAAGAAAAACAATAATAAAACTGTTTTGATGGTGAAACAGTCATTGATGGCTTAGTATCATCATGAAATGGGCATATTCCTACAAACTCCTTACCTTTCTTTTTTAAAACAATATGTTCGGAAATAACATCTACGATATCCGCTTTTTCCTTAACCTCCTCTATTGTTTTTTGATGAATTGATGGACTCATATAATAATTGCAAACAATTATCTTGAAATTTGTATATGTTATAGATCAAAATCTTAAAAGAATCCACTTAAATTCACAAAATAATCATTTAAAAATTAATGAAAGGATATATTGAAAACTATTTAGATAAAAATATTTCCAACAACTTATATTTGATATTAGGATCATTCTTCTTTAGTTTAATGACAGTATGTGTAAAAAAAATTGACTCTTCAATAAATATATTTGAACTAGTATTCTTTAGATCAATCTTTAGCCTATTAATAACATCATTAATAATTAGAAAAAGAGGAATAGATGCATGGGGTTTCAATAAAAAATTACTTATATTAAGGGGTTTATTAGGAACATTGGCTTTGGTATGTATATTTTACGCAATAAGAAATATGCCATTAAGTATTTCGACGGTAATCCAATATACTTATCCAATTTTTATATCAATTTTTGCTTTATTTTTTTTAAAAGAAAAATTCAGCTTAAAAGTGTTTTACGCATTATTACTGGGTTGGACAGGAATTATGATAATTATAAATCCATATCAATTAGCATTTAAAGAAATAGAAATAACGAAATATGCTGTTGGTATAGCTTTTATTGGTTCTATAACTACATCCTTAGCTTATATAACTGTAAAAAAACTTGCAAAAACAGAGGATATATATGTGATCATTAAGTATTTTCCATTAATTTCATCAATAATTCTTGCTCCGATTGTATTTATGAATTGGGTTACTCCAAATCCAAGAGATTTTATTTGGATTTTTGGAATTGGATTTTTTACTCAAGCGGGTCAAACATTTTTGACTTTAGGATTAAAGAAATTACCTGCCTCCAAAGCTGGGGTAGTAAATTATATGCAAGTTGTATTTGCCTCTATTTGGGGGATATTTATATTTGGAGAAAGAATAACAATAAATTTTATTTTAGGATCATTTCTTGTTTTATTAGGAACTATTATAACTACTTCCAAATTACCGAAAAAGAATTAAAATATATTTAGCTATACTGAAAAAATGAAGATTTTCTTATTAGCATCACTAACTTTGTTACCAATGCAACAATTAATTGCATCAACTCCAAGATCAGTAACGTGTACCAGGACAGAATACAGAGAAGAATATATCCCAGGAAGTAAAACGAACCCTGGATATGTTAGAGGTTATGAAGTTGATGTAGAAATCCCTTGTGGAGGATCCAAAGCACAAAAAATTGATGATAATGATTGTAGTGAAGGATCGGTTATTGGTGGCATATTAGGTGCTGGATTAGCTCTTTCAAGCTCTAGAGGCAAAGACAGATTTTGGGCTGTACCAGCTGCAGGTACAGCGGGAGCATTAATTGGTTGCCAAGTTGATGGTGGATAATTGATAAGCTGGATAAAAGGGGAACTTGTATGTTCTTGGATTAATAATAAAAAATCCTATGTGATTATCAATTGCTCAGGCTTAGGATATGAAATTCAAACAGTCAATTTAGTAGTTGATCAAACAATAAGTAATGAGATCGTACTTTGGCTTGTACATCTTAAGCGTGAAGATAACGATTTACTTTTTGGATTTATAAAAAAAGAGGATAGAGATTTCTTTAGAATATTAATTAGCATTAAAGGTATTGGCCCGCAGATAGGTATGTCAATATTAGCCTCATATTCATTTAATGACGTTATTAATGCTTTATCAAATGAAAATAGAGATATGTTCAACAGTATTCCAGGAATTGGAAAAAAAATGACCGAAAGGATATTTTTCGAACTTCAGAATAAATTTAAAGACTATAAATTACAGGGAAATCAAGAAAATAATAAAGCTAACGAAATTTCTATGGAGATTGAAACAATATTATCTGATTTAAGTTCAGCATTAAACTCTTTAGATTATTCTAAAAAGGATATTTTAAATACTATCAATTTCTTAAAAGAAAATATAAAACTAAAAAATAAAAATGAATCTAACATAAATATAAATTATACATTTGAAGAATTGTTTAAAGACGCTATTTGTCATTTAGATGAAAAATGAACATATTTAGTGTCCATTACATAGTATTATAGGTAATAAGTTTATAAAAAATATGTCTTTAGACACAGCCGAGAAACAGAAATTAATTGAAACTCATCAAATTCATAAGACTGATACAGGATCAGTAGAAATTCAAGTTGCTATGCTTTCTGAAAGGATTTCAAAATTAAGTGATCATTTACAGAAAAACATCCATGATTATGCTTCAAGGCAAGGTTTATTAAAGATGATTGGAAGAAGAAAAAGAATGTTGTCATACATTAAGGATAAAAATCTAAGCAATTACAATAATCTCATTAAGAAAATTGGTATAAGGGGATAATTCTTTTTTTTATGAAGAAGAAACAATACAAAAAAAAGAAACAAAAAAAGAAACCAGATACTTTCATTGGCAATACAAATAATATTGAAAATAAACCTGAAACGAAACAAATGATGCCTAACTCACAAGGTATTCCAAAGTATGTTGCCGACAGAATGGCTAGAAGAATATTATTTACAGCAGGTATTCCAACTACACTAGGAATGTCTGTATTCGTAGTAAGCTATTTTATTGTTACTAAAAATATTGCTGAGATTCCGCCCTCTTCAACAATCGCCCTATCCGCAATGTTTTTCTTAATTGGATTAGCTGGATTAAGTTTTGGTATTTTATCTGCAAGTTGGGATGAAAAGCAAGGGACTTTACTAGGTATAGAGAATATTCCCTTGAATGTAAAAAGAGTCAAAGAAGCCTTCAAGCCAGCGTCTCAAAACTATGAAGAAAAAAATAATCTAGGAAACTAAGGATTTTAGATTGACCGTGAAAGCATTTGACTCAAGAAGATCAGCCGCTCCTTTAATATCACCTACACAAAATTGATCTCCAAATTTAACATATGTTACGTAATTATTAGATCTAACAGCAGCCAAAACTGGAACTTTCACTCCGCATTTTGTTTTATCTGCTCTAAATTTAACTAGACAATCTCTAATTTTATTTTGAACAGCAATATCAGACGCTTGCTTACAATCAAGATCTATAATAAGAAGCTTTAAATTATCAATCTCCCTACAATCTTCTATTATTAGTTGTGTTTTATCACTTCTTTTATCAATAGTTGCCCAAACCAACAATCTAGTATCGGTCAATAGAAATTCAGATAGTCTATGGTATATTTTCGGGAATACAACAGCTTCACAACTACCAGAAAGATCTTCGAGTTGAATTATTGCCATTCTGTCTCCTTTCCTTGTTGTTATTTGCTTAATCTCAGGTATCATTGCTACCAAGCTTACCTTTGTTCTATCTTTAAAATCTTCTATATTCAAGATGCTTATCGGAGAAACCAATTTAGCTGGTTTTGAAAGATGTTTTAGTGGATGATCAGATAAATAGAATCCGAGAAGCTGTTTTTCGAGTTTTAGCTTTTCTATAAGAGAGTAATCTTCTACCTTATTAGTTTTATTCATTTTAAGACTTATATCCTCAGAAACTGACCCAACATCAAATAAATTACCTTGTCCAGATATACGATCACGATTTCTAGATGCAGCCCAATCGGCTACATATTCAAGATCAGCTAAAAGTTGCGCCCTATTGTTTTTTTGAGAAAATTGATCAAGAGCTCCACAATGAATAAGAGATTCTATATTTCTTTTGTTTAGAACATTTGGAGGTAAACGATCACACAAATCTGCCAATGAAGTAAAAGGACCATTTTTTTCTCTGTCATCAATAATATTTCCTATTGCGGTATCACCTAAATTCTTTATTGCAGATAAGCCAAATAAAATTTGATTTGATTGTATTGTAAAGTCGATTCCAGAAAGATTGATACTTGGGGCTATAACTTCTATACCCATTGAATAACAATTTGATATGTAACGTTGCATTTTATCGGTCGAACCAGAGTTAACTGATAGCAAGGCCGCCATATAAGCGACAGGAAAATGAGCTTTAAGAAAAGCAGTTTGATAAGTCACTGCTCCATAGGCAGTGGAGTGACTTTTGTTAAAGCAATACTCTGCAAATAAGACCATTTGATCAAATAAATCATTTGCGATTTTTTCTTTAACTCCCTTTTTAACAGAGCCTTCGACGAATATATTTCTATGTTTTACCATTTCAGATACTTTTTTCTTGCCCATAGCTCTTCTTAACAAATCAGCTTCTCCAAGAGAATAACCAGCAAGGTCTTGGGCTATTTTCATTATTTGTTCTTGATAGACCATTATCCCATATGTTTCTGTAAGAATAGACTTAATGAATGGATGAGGGAAATCTATCTTTTCACTACCATTTTTCCTTTTTATAAATTTTGGTATTAAACCTGCATCCAGAGGCCCTGGTCTATACAAAGCTAAAATAGAAGAAATATCTTCTAAGGAATTTGGTTTGAAATCTTTTACAACTTGCTTCATTCCAGAAGATTCCAATTGAAATATCCCCTCAAGATCTCCTCTAGCTATTAGATCAAAAGTTTTATTATCATTTTCAGGTAACTCATCTAAATTAATTTTTTGCCCAGTTGATGAATGAATTAAAGAAATTGTTTTATCAAGCATAGTAAGATTCTTTAGTCCTAAAAAGTCCATTTTTAAAAGACCTAAAGACTCAATATCATCCATCGAATATTGAGTAATAATTTGCCCATCATTATTCCTTTGAAGTGGGACTAATTCATCAAGAGATTCTGACGAAATCACAACACCAGCAGCATGTACTCCATAAGTTTTATTGGTACCTTCAATTCTTATTGCTAAATCAATCCACCTCTTTACTTTTGTATCATTATCGTATTTTTGTTTAAATTCTTGGCTCGGACTATTTTTATCAATCATCTCTCTTAGTTTGTGAGGCTTACCTCTAACCACAGGTATCAACTTGGCCAATTTATCAGCTTCGCCGTAAGGAATATCTAAAACTCTCGCTACATCTTTTAAAACAGCTTTTGAGGTCATTTTATTAAACGTAATAATTTGAGCTACTTTATCTTCCCCATATCTATCTGTTACGTAATCAATAACCTCATTTCTTCTGTCGATACAAAAATCAGTATCAATATCAGGCATTGACTTTCTGGCAGGGTTAAGAAAACGTTCGAATAATAAGCCATGTTTTACAGGATCTATGTTTGTTATTTGAAGCGAATAGGCTACTAGTGAACCAGCAGCGGAACCTCTACCTGGACCAACTGGTATTAAATTATCTCTTGCAAATTTGATATAGTCCCAAACAACTAAGAAATAATCTGGAAATCCCATATTATTAATAATTTCCAGTTCAGATATCAATCTATTTTTATATGTATCATCAACCTCTTCAAAGGTTGATTTATTAAGTCTTTTGGCTAGACCATTTTGTGAAACTTCTCTAAGAAAATCAATTGAATCAACATTATTACTTAATGGGAAACTAGGCATTCTATATTCTCCAAAAAGATCATATTCTTCAACTTTATTAGAAATTTCTATAGTATTTTCAATCGCTTCTTTTATAAATGATGATTCTATGTGGTCATTAAAAAGATCCAACATTTCATGTTCATCTTTAATATATTCAGTACCTGTATATCTGAGCCTTTTCTCATCACTAATTAATTTACCAGTTAAAACACAGAGCAACGCATCATGTGCTTCTACATCCCTGTTAGAAATATAGTGAGCATCATTAGTAGCTATTACTTTAATTCCAAATTTCTTACTTATTTTAATTATCTCTACGTTGACGATCCTATCTTCCAAAGAACCATGATCTTGTATCTCTAAATAGAAATCATTTCCAAATACTTTTTGATACCAAGTAGCTATATTCTCTGCAACATCAATTCTCCCCCTTAGGATGGCTTGAGGTATTTCACCTCCTAGACAGGCAGTAGATATAATAAGTCCTTCTTTATACTTTTCTAAAAGTCTTTTATCTATACAAGGACGTGAAAAAATCCCACGACCCCTCATACCATTTAAGTGACTAAGAGTGGTAAGTTTAACAAGATTCTTATAACCTGTATAGTTTTTAGCTAAAACAACCAAATGATAACGTTTTTCTTTTTTTGGTTGAGGGTCATCAATAGATCCATTAATAATGTACATTTCATTTCCAATTATTGGTTTAATTCCAAATTTCTTACAATTTTTTACAAGTTCTAAAACTCCATACATAACTCCATGATCTGTCAAAGCTATACTCGGCATTCCAAGTTGACTAGCTTTTTCAACTATCTTCCCTACTTGACTAGCTCCATCAAGAAGGCTGTAATCACTATGGTTATGTAAAGGAACAAATCCCATTATTATATAAAAGCTTATTTATAAGATAATTAAACTTTACGAAAGATCTATATATTTAAATAGAAATTAATTTTTAATTTAAATTAGTAAATTGGTCTAATTTTTGCTATGTCCAAATCCTTTTCTAAAATATTAGCAGCATTTAAAATCTTACTTTCTTGTAGAACATTTCCTATTAACTGTAATCCTATTGGAAGTCCCTTTTTATCGAAACCACAAGGAATACTTATGGCTGGTAAACCTGCTAAATTAACAGGTACAGTTAAAAGATCAGACAAATACATTGATAAAGGATCATTAGAAAAGTCTCCCTTTAAGAATGCAGTTGTAGGACAAGTAGGTGTAAGCAAAATATCAACTTTTTCAAAAGCTTTGTCAAAATCCCGCCTTATTAAAGTTCTTACTTTTTGAGCCTTTTTATAGTAAGCGTCACTATAACCAGCTGATAAAGCATATGTACCAATAAGAATTCTTCGTTGAACTTCGTCTCCGAATCCTTCAGATCTACTTTGAGATGTCATATCAAGCAAATTATCACAATTTTCCGAACGGTAACCATACTTCACTCCATCGTATCTAGCTAAATTTGCAGATGCCTCTGAAGGGGCAATTACATAATAAGTTGCGATACCATCATTAAATCTTGGACAGCTTATGTCAATGATTTCAGCTCCAAGAGATTTATACCTATTGATAGATTTTTGTACTGATAATCTTACCTCTTCGTCAAGACCTTGATGTTCAAAACATTCTTTAATTACGCCTATTTTTAATTTATTAATAGGTTTATTTATGTTCTCTAAATAGTCTGGAACAGGGGAATCTAAAGAAGTTGAGTCCAGAGGATCATGTCCAGAGATGGCTGAGAGCATCTCTGCTGCATCCGACACGGAGTTTGTTAGGGGACCAACTTGATCAAGCGAGCTAGCAAATGCAATGAGGCCCCATCTACTTACACGTCCATAGGTTGGTTTAAGTCCAACAACACCACAAAAAGAAGCTGGTTGTCTTATTGAACCTCCAGTGTCTGAACCAATAGCAGACAAGCAAAACCCAGCAGAAACAGAAGCCGCACTACCACCAGAGCTACCACCAGGAACTCTTTTAAGATCCCAAGGATTTGAGGTTACACCAAAAGCTGAGGTTTCTGTTGAGCTCCCCATAGCAAATTCATCTAAATTTGTTTTACCTAAACAAATAGCCCCCGAATCCCATAATTTCTTTGTAGCTGTTGATTCATAAGGTGAAACAAAGTTCTTGAGCATATTGCTTGAACACGAGGTTACAACTCCTTTGGTACATAGATTGTCTTTAACAGCAATAGGAATACCTGCTAATGGAGGTAAAGTTTCTTTTTTGGCAAAGTTCTCATCTAATTCTTTTGCTCTTAATACTGCAGTTTCTTTAGTTAAAGATAAATAAGCATTTATATTACAATCTTTTTCTTCTATTTTACTAAAAATATCAGTTATTAATTCTGTAATAGAAGCTTTTCTGGATTTTATCTCATTACGATAAGTCTTGAAGTCCATAGAATAAATTTTTGATAGTTAATTCTAAAAGAGAAATATAATACTAGTAAACAGTTAATGGTTCAGATTTTTTACAACGGATTATGCTTTTATTTGATATCGAGGATCCTTCTTCACCTAGATCTTTAATAAAAAGTTCCAAATTTGTTTTTAAACTATTTTTAGTTAAAAATGGACCATACCAATATGTAGCATTTGGACCAGTAGTTTCTATCTTAGCCCACCAAGCTAAACCAAGTTTGTTACCAAAATTTCTAATCAATGTGTTGGGTCTCATTGGACCTATGTAATTTGTTAAATTCTATACAATTTTTAATTATTTTTCCAACATTTGTATTATGTTTACCTATTTGTATTGAAAAGGAAATAAATCATAATTTAAAAATTCCAAACAAACTTTTTATAAAAACTATTTTTTACTTAATTGAAAAATTGAAACTCCAGCTGCGACAGATGCATTCAAACTCTTAGTCTTTCCCGAAAGAGGAATATTTAATAAATAATCACAATTCTTCTTAGTTAACAAAGATAAACCTTTACTTTCTGAACCTATAACAATAACTAGAGGAGAATTTTCCTTAAAATCAGATATTTCTATGTTTCCATCACCAGTTAAACCGACGATCAAAAAGCCCTCGTTCTTCAGCTCCTCAAGAGACCTGTTTAAATTAACAACTCTACTCACCATAATATGTTCCAAAGCTCCTGCTGCAACTTTGGCAACGGTTCCAGTAATTCCAGCTGATCTTCTTTGAGGTATTACTATACCTGAACAACCAAAAGCTTCAGAAGATCTAATAATTGCTCCTACATTATGCGGATCTGTTATTCCATCTAAGCAAACAATAATAGGGTTAGTAGATTTCTTTTTGGATATATCAATTAACTCTTTTAACAAAATGGACTTCGAATGAGCAACTTGGAGAGCGATACCCTGATGAACACCTCCATAAGTTATTTGGGAAAGTCTAGACCAACTAACTTCTTCAACAAGAACTCCATTCTTTTTAAATTCCTTTAGTTTCAAGTAAAACTTTTCAGAAGAGAAAAGTTCTGCAGTTACCCATATTCTATTAACTGGTTTTTCACCAATTAAAACTTCATAAGTAGAATGTTTGCCCCAAATAATATCTTCGATATTATCTCTATTTGAGTATTTATTATTACTTTTATTTTGTTTATAGTGTTCATTAATAATTTTATTTTGAATGTTATCTTTTTGGTATGAAGAATAAGTTCTAATATCATTTCTGTATTTCTGATTCTTATTGGCTCTAGATGAATTCTTAATATAGCCATTAGAGTTACTAAATTTAGTATCACTTTTATTACTGACATTTCTAGAATTTTTAGGTGAATAGTTTTTCTGATTTTGATTTTTCATTGATTTTATATTCTATTTAGATTCTAATCTTTCAAACAAAAATGATAATCTTTTGGGATTTTTTAAGAATAACCAACCAATAAGTGCCTCGAATCCAGTTGATTGTGCATATGTTGATGGGTCAATAGATTTTGGACACCTTTTGATTTTATTTCTTGCTCTTCTTATTAGATCAATTTCAAATTCATTTAAGGATGGTTTTATGAACTGTAAATAGTCAACCTGCGCTTTTGCTCGAACTTCACTAACAACGGATAGATGTAAATCTTTTGATTTGACTGGGAGATGAATATGTTTTAGACGCTGATGAAGTTCCCAAATTGAATCTCCCAACCATGCAAGCTGAATAACACCTATATCATCAGGTGATTGAATAGGTTCAATTTGATCAATCCAGTTTTTCAATGCTTTAATTTCTCTAAAGCATTATCTAAGTTTGATTCTAAATTTAAGAATTCTGACAGCCTAACCAATTTTATAGTTTGAACAACTCTAGAATTTCCAATAACTGAAAAATCCAACTTCAACTTCTTACATTCTTTAGCCGTTTGAACAAGGGCCCCTAATCCGGATGAATCCAGGAAATCAATTTTAGTTAAATCAATCACAAAAGGTAAAGGATTCTTTTCAAGATTATTTACAACAAAATTCTTGAACTGCTTCTCTGAGAAAGCATCTAGTTGACCTGTAAAGGTAAAAACTATCGTTTTAAATTTTACTAAAAGGTTTCCTCTAAGAGAGACTGTTAGTCTTTGGAAGTCTTCTATGATCTAATCCTCCAAAAAATAATTTATTAAATGTAACTATCAAATCAAAATTAAAGCATATGTCAACATCTTTCTAACATTAGAGAAACAAATTCCTTAAATAAATAATCAGAATCATGAGGACCAGGAGATGCTTCGGGATGATATTGAACACTAAATATAGGCTTATTATTAACTTTTAACCCAGCTACAGTTTCATCATTAAGATTTAAATGAGTAACTGAAGCGATAGTTTCTGGGATCGAACTTGATTGTATAGCGAAACCATGATTCTGACTCGTTATTTCTACTTTATTATCTAATCCGCAGGGATGGTTCAATCCACGATGTCCGAATGGTAATTTAAAAGTCTGAGCACCTAATGCTAAACCAAATATTTGGTGACCGAGACAAATGCCAAACATTGGTATAGTACCTAGATCAATAAGTTCTTTTGCCAATTCAATACCTGAGTGTACAGAGGAAGGATCACCAGGACCATTAGAAAAAAATATCCCATTTGGGTTGTGAGATAAAACGTTATGCATTGTCGATGTTGATGGTAAAACTATAACTTCACAGCCATGTGATGTTAATCTATCTAAAATTGACTTTTTTATTCCAAAATCTATTGCTACCACTTTAAGTTTTGATTCATTAAATGATTTATTTAGACACCTTGAATCAAATCCTATTGAATTAGGCTTATAAATATATTCGCACTGAGTAGAAACTTTTTCAGCAAGATTTAGACCCTTCATTGAAGGGAAATCCTCTATCAATTCGAAACATTTTTTATTAGATAAATTATCACTTGTAATTAAACCATTCATAGAACCATTATCTCTAAGAATCTTTACAAGGGCTCTGGTGTCTATACCATAAAGGCCTACTACTCCTTTATTAACTAACCATTCATTAAAGGTTAATTTTGATCTCCAGTTACTACCGTTATCTGAATAATTTCTAACTATTATTCCTCTAACGATATTATTAAGCGATTCAGAATCATCAAAGTTTATACCAGTATTTCCAATCTCAGGATAGGTAAAAGTTAAGATCTGACCAAAATAGCTAGGATCAGTCATAACTTCCTGATATCCAGTCATGCCAGTATTAAATACTATTTCTCCAATAGCGTGACCTATTGCACCAAAAGAAAAACCATTAAAGATTATTCCATTTTCTAAAACAAGTTTTGCATTCTTCTTGAAATCTTTTTGCATATTTAACTTTTAATCTTGGAGAAATTTCTTTAGTTTTAAAAACTTTTCCCATGGTTTACCACTTTTCATTGTATCTAGAGCCTTATTAATGCCTATTTCAAAGTCATCTTCTAAACCAGCTGTCCACAGAACTAAAGCTGTATTTAAAGCCACTGCGTTTATATGTGCCTCCTTGCCATTTCCAGAAAGTACAGATTTAAGTATATCTTCATTAGAAAAACCTTCCTTAACAACTAATTCAGAATTACTGACATTCTTAAATCCGAAGTCGGAGATATTTAGTTTTGATTCACTTAATTTACCTTCATTTAGCAAAATTAATTTATTATCACCCTCTAAGGATGCCTCATCAAGTCCATTAAAACCATTAATAACAATGGCTCGCTTCATACCAAGATTTTTTAATGCTGATGCCATAGGATGAAGTAAATCTTCAGAAGCAACTCCCAAAACCTGAGCATTTGGTCTAACAGGATTAACTAAAGGTCCTAATTGATTGAAAATAGTTCTTACTCCAAGAGATTTCCTAAGTGGGGCAAGGTTTATTAATGATTTATGCCATGCAGGAGCAAACAAAAAAGTAACACCTACGTTTTCAATTGCCGAAATCACCTTATCAAGTGAGGAATTTAAATTAAGTCCGAGATTGGCTAAAACATCTGCGGATCCAACCTTGCCACTAGCACTCCTATTACCATGTTTTGATATATTTACACCATATGCTGAAGAGACAAAAGCAACAGCAGTTGAGATATTAAAAGAATTAGATCCATCACCTCCAGTGCCACAAGTATCAACTAAAAATAAGTTAGGTCTACTAATAGGCAAACAGCAAGCCTTGAGAAGTACATTTGCCATAGCTGCTAATTCATCGCCTGTGGCTTGTTTCATTCTAAATCCACCCAAAAATGCTCCTGTCTGAACAGGAGTGATTTCATCATTTAGCCATTTATCCATGAGATAACTAGCATTTTCTTGACTTAGATCAGTTCCATTTAGAATTAATTCTAATAGTTCAGTTAATTTGTCCTTTTCATTCATAGTTGTCATTAATTAAGATTTTATATCTTCATTAGAGGTATCGAAACCAGAACCAATTAAATCTTTTGTTGAATTGGGGGGACGAAAACCCTTAGCCCAAATCTCTTGCGTCTTTAAAAATAGATCTTGTTTAGAAATTTCCCAAAAAGATAGTACTTTTCTCAAATCGTTTTGTATCTCTGGTTCTCCAGGGAAATTGTTATATCTATTTAACAACCTAGATAAATTTACCATATCGAAGTCGTCTGGAACTTTTTTTACTATCAAATTATCAATAATATTTTTGTCAACATAACGAAGTGGATGACATTGTTCATCTTCCATAACTAAATAACTTATTTTTTTAAAATTAGCTCACAAATTTAAAAATGAAACATTATCTTAATCATATTGGAAAGATTAAATGAAGAACTTAAATATAAAAATTATAAAAAAATATATTAGACCGTACAAGAAAGAATTATCCATAGGAGCAGTCGCATTATTATTGGTTAACATTCTTAGTGTTGTAATACCTTTAGAAGTTAAAAATATTATTGATCAACTGCAAAATGGATTTTCCAGCGATTTTATTATCTCTAAATCAGTTTGGTTAATTTTGCTCGCCACAATAATGGGTTTAATAAGACTCGCATCAAGACAAATTGTGTTTGGCATTGGAAGAAAAGTTGAAGTAAATTTAAGACAAAAAATATTTGACCATTTACTCTTACAAGATCCTGAATGGGTACAGAAAAAAGGCAGTGGGGACATCATTAGTAGAGCTACAAGTGACGTTGAGAATGTTAGGAGATTGTTGGGGTTTACTGTGTTAAGTCTGTGCAACATAATTCTTGCTTATGGATTTACAATTCCTTCCATGTTTTCCATAAATATCATTCTAACTATTACCTCACTATTAATTTTCCCTCTAATACTTGGAATAGTTGGTTTATTTGGCGGGCAAATGGTAAAACAAAGAAAATTGCAACAAGAATCATTATCAAAATTAAGTGATCTAATACAGGAAGACCTAAGTGGAATAAGTGCTATTAAAATATATGGTCAAGAAAATTCAGAAAGACTAGAATTTTCTAGATTCAATAACTCGTATAGAGATTCAGCAATTAAGCTTGCAAGAACGGCAAGTACTTTATTTCCGCTTCTTCAAGGTATTTCATCTATATCATTACTCCTTTTACTTACTTTGGGAACCTCTCAATTGGAAAACGGCAACATCACAATTGGGGGTTTAGTTGCTTTAATTCTTTATGTTGAGAGATTAGTTTTCCCTACAGCATTATTGGGCTTCACTCTAAATACATTCCAACTAGGTCAAGTTAGTTTAGACAGAATAGAAGAAATATTAGAGAGCAAACCAAAGATTTCTAACTCTAAGAATTATATTAAGTTAGGTAAAAACGTTGGAGGAGCAATACAAGCAAAAAATTTAGTCATAAAATACGAAGGATCTAGAATCAATGCTCTGGATGGTCTTGAATTTGGGATAAAACCTGGAGAATTAATTGCAATTGTGGGGCCAGTTGGTTGTGGGAAAACAACTCTTGCAAAGTCTCTTGGAAGGACTATTGATATTCCAGAAGATCAACTTTTCATAGATAATATTGATATAAAGAAATTAAAACTCTCAGATCTTAGAAAAAGCGTTGCAATTGTTCCTCAAGAAGCATTCCTATTTACCTCAACAATCGCTGAGAATTTAAAATTTGGAGATCCTAAAGCTACAAAAAAATTAATCGAAGAATCTGCAATTAAAGCTGGTTTAAGAGATGATATTGAGAATTTCCCAAATGGATATGAAACTATTGTTGGAGAAAGAGGAATAACTCTAAGCGGGGGGCAAAGGCAAAGAACTGCACTTGGTAGGGCGTTATTAGTTGAAGCTTCAATAATTGTTTTAGATGATGCTTTAGCTAGCGTTGACAATAAAACAGCAGCCTTAATTATTAAGGAAGTAAGAAAAAACAATAATAAAACTATAGTAATGATAAGTCATCAATTATCTGTAGCAGCAACTTGTGACAGAGTTTTGGTTATGGATAAAGGGAAAATAGTTCAGGAGGGTGTTCACAAAGAATTAATAAAATCAAATGGTTTATATAAAAAATTATGGGAAAGGGAATTAGCTTTTAATAGTTTAGATAATTAAATGCCCTTAAAATTTAATTAAATAATTTCTACCAACATCTATCCAGATTTCTTATAATATCAGTTATTTATAAAAATGTTTAACAGATTTAAAGACTTCATGATAAATATAAATAGCAATGATTTTTCAAATCATCTCATATTAAATACATCAATAACGGAAGATGCAGTCAAAGACGAACAAGGATTAATTTATTTCGGATGTGGTTGTTTCTGGGGGGCAGAGAAATGTTTTTGGAAGTTGCCAGGCGTGATTACCACTGCAGTAGGCTATTCTGGTGGCGAGGTATCTAACCCTTCATATAATCAGGTATGCTCAGGACTAACTGGCCATGCCGAAGTAGTAAAAGTTGTATGGAATAAAGATAAGATCGATATTACAGATTTATTGAAAATGTTTTGGGAATGTCACGATCCGACCCAAAAAGATAGACAAGGAAATGACTACGGATCTCAATATAGATCAGCTATTTATTATACAGATGACAGAGACATTGAACTTATTAATTCCAGCAAAAAAGCATATCAAAAACTACTTTCAGAAAATAACTATGGTCAAATAGAAACAGAAATTAAAAAATCTAAAAATTTCTTTTACGCTGAAAAGTATCATCAACAATATTTAGCCATAAAAAGCAATAGGCAATACTGTTCCGCTTCACCAACAAAAATAGAACTTGGAGATTTTATCGGCGCAAAGTATAAATTAGATAAAAAAATATGGACAAATTTTGACTGGAGAATTAACAAATGTGTCTTAAGATCTGATAATTATCAATTAGAAAATTAAGCAAATACATAATACATTTTGTAAATATTCAATTAAGTTTACAAACTTAATTAAGCAATTTGATTTCAATATATATCTAAAATTCATCTAATATCTAAATCGAATGAGATATTTTACAGAATTACTAATTTAATTTTGATTTCTTAAAATAATTAATATTATAAATTTTCATAAATGAAATTGGGGTAATACATTTCACATAAAATCTTAATATAACCTTTAAAATGTATGTTTAATATCTATTCTAAACTTCTAAACAATTAAAATATCAGAATTATATTATTGGGATTATCTACTTAATGGTTAAAACATTAAAATGTTAATTAAGAATATTATAAAAAAGCTTAGATTAATTTACTAATTAGATTTCTAACAATTATTATTGATTCTTATACGGGGCGTAGCGCAGTTTGGTAGCGCACCACTTTGGGGTAGTGGGGGTCGTGGGTTCAAATCCCGCCGTTCCGATTTTAATTTTCGGATTCATTATTTATTAAAGACTTATAAAGTTTATAAGAACTTATTCCTACGGCTATAAATGTAAATGATGAGAAAAACACCAAAACTCCCACAGTTAAATTAGAAATTTCAAGCTCGCCTAATTGAAATGATAAAAAATTGTTCATTAAATAAATTTATAGAATCTAAAGATTAACATAATAAATTAATTAATATTTAGAGATAAGTGATAAGTATAAAAGAACCAAATATCAATCTATAATATGCAAAAATTTTGATACCTTTTAAACTGATATATCTAATCAAAAAGTGTAGTGACAATAAGGAAGTAATGAAAGCTGTAAACAATCCAAGGGAGAGAGGTCCTAACAGAATTAATGTATTATCTTTGGAAAAGTCTAGAAAAGCAGCTATAGAGGAAATTGCAATGGCTGGTATTCCAAGTAAATACGAATATCTAGCAGCATCTTCACGTCTCCAACCCATTAATAATGCAACTGAAATTGTAATTCCTGATCTAGATACTCCTGGAATAATTGCAAATGCTTGACCTAGCCCTATAAGAAAAGAGTCAATTAAATTATGGTTAGATAATGTTGTTAAATTCCTTTTTGAATGATCAGCAATTAACATCAACATTGCCATTAAAATTGAAATCAGACCAATAGAAAAATTTGATCTAAAAAATGAATTAGTGAAATTCGGAACAAATAGTTTAATAAAAGAACCTAACAATATTATTGATATGGTTCCTACAGATATCGAAATTAATATTTTTTGGAAAGAAAAGTTATTACAATTAGAATGTTTAAATAATTTAGAAACATTAATATCCTTATAAAAGAAGAACAAGATCGCCAAAAGGCTACCAAACTGAATAATCGCCGACAAGTTTGATCCAGGGTCTTCAATACCAAAAAACAGAGAAAATATTTTTAAATGAGCAGTACTACTAATTGGTAAAAACTCGGTAAAACCTTGAATTAATCCATAAAAAAAATATTTTAAATAATTCAATTAAATCTAAAAACAAAAATACACATTCATTAAATATCAGTATTAACAGTTATGCAATTATTCTATATTATTATCGAATATTAAAAAAACAAAAATGAAAAATAAATTGATCAAAATAGCTCTTTTTTCCTCATCGATGTTGATTTATTCTCTTCCAACTTATGCAAGTTATTGGCTTGTAATCGGTACATATAGGCAAGGGCCAAGCGCTAGACCAGAAGTAAGTGGTATTACTAGCCCATCACTCTATGCATTACCAATGAAGGATTTAAAAAGTTGTGAAGAGGCTGGTTTAAAGATTACTGAAAAAATATATAAACCAGTTTGGCAATTTGACAGTAAATGGACATGCATATACGGAGGAATAGATAAATAGATTTATCTCTTTACATCGTGAGCACAGCCGTCACCTTTATAATTTTCGCTATCATAAAAGTCATTTTTTGTCCCAAAGTAAGCTGTGAGAAAAACAAAAGGAAGACTTACAATAAAAAGTATGTTACTAAGTTCCATTTGGAATTGAAAAATTAATTATATTAAAAATTATTTTTTAGAATAAATACATGAATATTTTATAAATTTTAATAATTAGTTGGTCCCTTAATCCCTAGATAAAAGAAAAAGGCTAGTCCAACGAGAAGTAATAATCCTGAGATTGCAGCAGAAGTAACATAACCACCTATAGCGAAAGATGCAAACATTTTTAAATTTAAACTTTGATTACTATAAATAAGGGTGTTTAGATAAATAGATTAAAACTTTTGAAAACTTAAACAGTCAGGCTGCGAGTTTAGTTTCGTCTTCATAAGTTATCCTTATTCTCTCTTCTAATTTTGGACCATATGATTCATTACCCCATATTTCAACTCTAGAATCTTTAGGCGCCATAAATGTAAGAACATCTGTTGGGAATAGAACCCTTTCCAAAAAAAAATGTGAAGGACCAATACACCTTAATACGACCATACGATTCCCTTTGTTTTGGTATGAAAATTCGATCATCAAGAATTTTTTAATATCCGTTAAATTAAACTATGTTTTAATCTAAAAAAAATGTATAAGAAATAACTGTAATTAAAATTTTTTATATTTTTTTATTATTTAATCCTATCCACTCTAACTTCCTTTGTTGGTTCATTACTGCCAATATATCAGAATTTATACTATCAAAGCTAGCAACAGGAATAGAGGTATTGATCATCCTTTGAAAGTCAACTAATTTTTGGTTTAAAAGGGCTGAACCTTTCTTTAGAAACATTTCACTTTCTTGTTCTTTTTTCCATAAATTTGTAAATTTAAAATCTTTTGGCTTTAGTTGCCATAGTTTATCTATTAATTCCCAAATAGGTTGATACTCAAGTATTTCTCTTTGTATTCTTCCTCTAAATATAATTTCTTGATTAGTTAATCCATTAATTTCAGGCTCATTATTAAATAATTCATATTGATTTACTCCTAAAAACCAACCTTCAAAAATCAATATATCGGGATTTGACTCAATCCAATATGATCTATCACCTAGTCCAGATCTTAAAGATTTATCGAACACAGGAGCTTTTAGTTTTCCTGTTTCTTTCCAATTAAGAAGACTATCCTTGATTAAACCAATCGAATGTGTGCCAGGATAACCTCTAGAAACATTCCAGGGATTATTATGAGTAACTCTATCCATATCAATTGCGGGCAAATAAAAATCGTCAAGAGAAATAACTGAAATATCCAATTCGATTTTAGTTGCAATGCTTTTCAAGAAATTACCAAGTGTTGTTTTACCAGTTCCTGGTAAAGCAGAGATCCCTAAAATTTTTCTGTCATTGAAATTCTTTTTTAATTGAAAAGCATCTGAAATGATTGGCAAGGCGAGTCCCCAAATCCAATCATCTTTAAAAACCAGCTTAGTTAAGGTCTCAGAATGTAAAAAATTCTTTCTTTCATCCCAGAAATTAAGCCAAGATTCAAGAGAGTCCCATCCAATATCAATTATCATTTTCTCAAAAGAATTTAAAGGGAATTGAATATCTAAATCTTTCACTTTAATTATCTAAATTATTAGAGGTCATATATTTACTTACTTGATTCATAACCTCTGATCTCCAGCCAAGGCCATGTGGTTCTTCAGCCAATATAAAATCAGTATTGATAAGCTTATCTATTAATAATTTATTTGGACCATTTTCCCCTGGTATTACAATTTTACAATCAGAATTTTCAATCAAAGGTAAATCATTTGGCGAATCTCCTAATCCAATAATATATACATTTGATTTTTGGGATTGCTCTCTTAATTTCTGTATAGCTTTACCTTTATTAGAATTTATAGAAAGCAAATGACTCATTCTATTACCTCTAAAAATATTAACATTAAAATTTTTACATAAGTCTGCTAGTTTTGCCTCTATATCATTTGGTGGATTTAAAAAAGGCATACTCCAATACCTTTCTCTCATTCGTATGAGGGACTCACCTGACAAGCCTGTGAGTTCATAAGCTTCTTTATCAGTCAAGTCGTTAAGTGGCCGAAGGTCATATTGCACTAGTGAAGATAATTCTTTTAAAACATTTACTAATATCTCGTATTTTTCTCCAAGAACAATTTCCCACCTAGCACCCTCAGGATCTTCCCCGTAAATGGCTCCACCATTTTCAACAATGTAAGGATCCTTTAAGTTCAACTCAGAACGAATAAGTTCTACCTCAGATGCTGTCTTACTAGTACATGGAATTACAGGAATATTTAAATCTTGAAGCCATTTAATTGTCTTCTTAGCAGGAGAAAGATCATAAGCATGATCCATTAAAGTGCCATCAATATCAGTAACTATCCAAAGAGAAGATTCAATCATCTATAGAAATACCAAGCCAAACAACTTGAAAAGGATCTAGAACTATTCTTAAAGTATTATATTTAGTTCCAGTTAAAAAGTCTTTGAATTCAGAATAGTTATTGAATGTGGTCACAATATCAGGTTCTTCAATTAAGAAATTTATCTTATTATCTGTCATATTATGAATCGCTAAAATCGTATCATCCCCTTCTCCTCTTCTAATGCATACCAGGTCACTATAATCTTTACTTAAGCATCTCATCGATGAAGAAGGATCAAAAGATTTTAAAGATCCTCTGATACGCATGGCTTTCGAGAGATAAGTAATATTTTTCTTAGCAAATGAATCCTGGTTTTGAAGGGTGAGATTTAACTTGTCTAATTGAAATTTTTCTCGGTTAAGATCTCTTCTTTGTCCTGACATAGAAAAACTTTTTATATCATTATCAGAGGCTAATAATGCTGGAAGATAAAATGCTGGAACTCCCTTTAGAGACATGATAATTAATTGGGTTAGTATGAATCTTTCATGTTGATATCTTTTGCTATCTCTACTGGAATCTTCCATAGCACTCCACCAGCTGATATTAATCTCATAAGGTTTATCATCTCCATTAGCTAACCTCCTATGACTAATTAAACCACCTCTTTTCTCACAATTAATAAGTAGATCTTTTAATCTCTCATCACTCATCAAGCCTTCAAGAGCTCTTAGACCAACACCATCATGAGAAGCCGTAAAATTAAACATTGTTGTAGATTGTGGTAATTTAGGCCAATCACAAATCCATGAATTTAAGATATCTGCTTTTGATGTAATTACTGCCTCAAGAACTAAAGGTGGGAGGGGAAAATTATAAGCCATGTTTGCCTCATCATTTGATAACAAATAAGAAAGATTCTCATTTTGTGGAACATTGGTTTCTGTTATCAATACGCCATCATTTAATAGGTTCAGTAGAAGAATCTTAAGAGACTTGACTAATAAATGGGCTTTAGGCAAGTGCAAACAAGTAGTGCCAGGCTCTTTCCAGATAAATCCAACAGCATCAAGTCTCAACCATTTGACACCATTATTTATATAAGAAACAATAAGATTTAGAAAATCAATTATTAATTTAGGATTTTGCCAATTCAAATCCACTTGATCTGGACCAAAAGTTGTCCAAACATGCTTAGAACCTTCGCTAGTAATAATTTGTGAAAACAGAGAAGAACTTCTAGGTCTAATAACGTTATCCCAATCTAAAGATTGTGACGGAGCAAAAACATTTGACAAGCCTGGTTCTTGACTTTTAATAAACTGCTGTACCCATGGATGGGAGGAAGAAATATGATTTAATACTAAATCAGCCATTAATATATGTTTTCTTGAAATACGTCTCAAGTCATCCCAGTCACCAAAGAGATTTTCTAACAATTGATAACTTGAAACAGCAAAACCACCGTCACTTGTTGATTTTAGAAAGGGAAGAATATGAACAACTTTAGATAAATCACAAAAATGTTTGCTCAATAATTCGTTCAGAGTTGATAAAGTGGCTTCTCCTTGCCGATACACAGAATCAGCATAAGTGATCAAAACACAATAAGATTGATCCCAAAGATCTTTATTTTTATTTTCTTCATATCCAGACTTCAATTGGAAATCATCTAAAATCTGCAACAATTGATTAAAAACGAAATTAATTTCTTCGCTACTATGATCATGGTAGATTGAAATTAATAATTCTTTCAGTTTACACCTATCAAATTTTTTCTTTGAATCTTTATTCATAGATTTAGTAAATCTTCGAAGGTATTTCACTATTCTGCACATCAAATAGAAAATGGACTTTCAACAAGGGTTAATCACAACAATTCATGAATATGGAATTTCCAGTGATTTACTTAAAGAGCTAAATAATAAATTAAAAAATAAAGCAACGGCAATATTAATTCCTTGCTTATATGAAGAGTTTGAAAGGCCTGCGCTAAAAAACATAAGAGAAGTCTTAAGACAACTCAATGGACTAAATGAATTAGTAATTGCCTTATCAGCAAAGTCACAAGATCAAGTTGATCAAGCTAGATCTTTTTTTAGTTCAATGCCTTTCCCCGTTCACTTGCAGTGGACCAATTCACCTCTTGTTATTGAATTACTTAAATCTCAAGAAAAAAATGGATTGGAATTATTAGGTACTCCTGGGAAAGGATGGGCAGTTTGGCAGGGAATAGGAGTTGCGACTAGAAAATCTGAAGTTGTTGCTTTATTTGATGCTGATATAAGAACATTTAATCCATCTTATCCCTCAAGAATGATCCTGCCTTTACTTGATGAATCATATGGTATCTCTTATGTAAAGGCTTTCTACAGTCGTTTATCGTTAGAGACGAATGCATTGCAAGGAAGAGCTACAAGATTATTTGTTGGGCCATTACTTGCTAGTCTTGAGCAATTAGTTGGGAATGGACCTTTTCTTAAATATCTAGAATCATTTAGATACCCATTAGCAGGAGAATTTGCTTTTACAAAAGACTTAGCAATGAACCTTAGAATCCCTTGTGATTGGGGACTAGAGATTGGTTTACTTTCAGAAGTTTATAGAAACGTAAGAACTTCAAAAATTGCACAAGTTGATTTAGGATTATTTGATCATAAGCATAAAACGATAGGTAATACTTCTAAAGAGGGTTTGCAAAGAATGTGTACTGAAATACTTTCCAGTGTATTAAGGGGATTAATGGAACATCAAGCAGAAACGTTAACTAATACTCAATTATCAACCTTGGAAGTTTTATATAAAAGAGTAGGAGAAGACAGAGTAAAACAATTCGGACTTGATTCTGCTGTCAACCAAATACCTTACGACAGACATGAGGAGGAACTTTCTGTACAAAAATTTGCTAAATTGCTAAGACCCGCTACTGAGAACTTTTTAAAAAGTCCTGCAACTCAACAACTTCCCAGTTGGTCAAGGGTTTTATCTTGCGAACACCGACTCCAAGAAGACTTAGCAACTTCTGGTTCAACTGATACAAATCTAATAAGAAATAATGAGGAATTAATAAACAACCTCTAAAGTAAGAAGTATCTTTGCGCCATAGGTACAATATCCAGCGGATCACATGTTAGTAACTCACCATCTGAAAATACTTCATAGGTTTGAGGATCAACGGAAATATGAGGTAAATTATCATTTAATTTTAAATCTTTTTTACCTATATTTCTTGTATTATTTACTGCGAAGCAAGGCTTGTTTATTCCTAGCTTCTTAGGGATCTCAAGTTCTATAGAATTCTTACTCATAAAAAAACAGGAACTTTTTATATTAGATAATCCATAATTAGCAAACATTGGCCTACCATAAACAGGTTCAGGGGTTGGGATAGATGCATTAGAGTCTCCCATTTGAGACCAAACAATAGAACCTCCTTTAATAACAATCTCTGGCTTAACACCAAAAAAGGCTGGTTTCCATAAAACCAGATCTGCAAGTTTATTTTTTTCAATAGATCCTACGAATTCACTAATCCCATGAGCTATAGCAGGATTTATAGTAACTTTGGAAATATACCTTTTGACTCTATGATTATCATTTCTTTCAGAATCCTCTTCTAAAGACCCTCTTTGTATTTTCATTTTATGAGCTGTTTGAAATGTCCTAGTAATAACCTCACCAACTCTTCCCATTGCCTGGGAATCACTTGCGATTATAGAAAAGGCTCCTAAATCATGCAAGATATCTTCGGCAGCAATTGTCTCTCTCCTAATTCTTGATTCCGCGAAAGCTATATCCTCAGGGATTTTGGAATCAAGATGATGACATACCATCAACATGTCCAAATGTTCTTCTAAAGTATTTTTTGTATATGGTCTTGTTGGATTAGTACTACTTGGTAAAACATTTTCCTCCCCACAAATTTTGATAATATCTGGAGCATGACCACCTCCAGCTCCCTCAGTGTGAAAAGTATGAATAGTTCTGTCAGATATAGCCTTAATAGTATCCTCAACAAAACCAGCTTCATTAAGGGTGTCTGTATGAATACAAACCTGGATATCATATAACTCAGCAACATTCAAACATGAATTAATTGTTGATGGAGTAGTACCCCAGTCTTCATGTAGTTTTAAACCGCAAGCTCCTGCATTAACTTGATCGATAAGATTCTTTTGATTAGTAGAATTACCTTTTCCATAAAAACCAAGATTTACAGGAAAAGCTTCTCCAGATTGGATCATTCTTGAGATATGAAAAGAGCCAGGGGTGCATGTAGTTGCATTTGTTCCTGTTGCAGGACCTGTTCCACCTCCTAACATTGTGGTAACACCAGAAGCAAGAGCTGTTTCTATTTGCTGAGGACAAATAAAGTGTATATGAGTATCGATTGATCCTGCAGTAACTATATGCCCCTCGCCTGCAATAATTTCTGTGGATGCACCAATGATTATATTTACATTGTCTTGTATATCTGGGTTGCCAGCTTTACCAATTTCATGAATTTTACCATCAATTAAACCAATATCAGCCTTGATAATTCCCCACCAATCTAATATAACAACATTAGTAATAACGGTATCTGCGGCACCTTCTTCTCTGGACTTCTGAGACTGACCCATGCCATCTCTGATAACTTTTCCTCCACCAAATTTAACTTCATCACCATAGTTGGTAAAATCTTTTTCAATTTCAATTATTAATTCGGTGTCAGCAAGCCTTACTCTGTCTCCCTTAGTTGGACCATAAGTTTGAGAATAAGATTTTTTGTTGATTCTGAATGACATATTAAATATTAATTTAAGGGACCTTCAATTTGATTATTAAAACCAAAAACATTACGATCTCCAGAAAATGGAATTAACTTAATTTCTGTTGTATCTCCTGGCTCAAACCTTATTGCAGTACCAGCAGGAATATCTAACCTCTTTCCATAGGCGAGGCTTCTTTGAAAATCGAGAGCATTATTTGTCTCGTAGAAATGAAAATGAGAACCAACCTGAACAGGCCTATCTCCTGTATTTGATACTGATAAAACAGTCACCTCCTTACCTTTATTTAATTCGATTTGACCTTCTTCAATTATTAGTTCTCCAGGTATTAGATAATTCATAAATAATTAATTAATTAATAGGATTGTGAATTGTAACTAATTTCGTACCATCAGGGAAGACAGCTTCAACTTGGACTTCTTCTATCATTTCAGATATACCATCCATTACTTGTTTTTTTGTCAACCAAGTAGTCCCTTCAGACATAAGCTGACTAACACTTTTACCATCCCTGGCTCCTTCTAGGACAAGAAAACTTAAGTAAGCAATACTTTCTGGGTAATTCAATTTTAGTCCCCTATTAAGTCTTCTTTCAGCTAGTTGAGCTGCGGAGAAAATTAATAATTTATCCTTTTCTTGAGGTGATAAATGCATATTTAAAAATTAAACCGTAAAAAATATATAAAAAGTTCCTATTGAACATAATTAATAATTCATAACATCTTGCAAAGGCCAGCACCCCTGATATTCGGGATTACAAAAGCCACTAACATATCTTATTTGTTTCCAAATACAAAAAAAACAATTTCTAGCATCCTGCGTTGAATGGCCCAAAACCCTTATTGAAAGACCATTTTCTAAGTATCCAAAAGAGACTTCATTAAGACTATTCTCAGAAATTATTTTTATTTCATTTACAACATTATCAATTTTATCTTTAGGAAAATTTTTTTTACAAATCCAAACAAAAGAACCAAATACTGGCAAATTATCCATACCAGTTTTGGAAGTAAAATTTTCTTTGGTTAATTCTATTTGATCAACAAATTCCCAATCATCAAAAAGATCTTCTCTTCTTTTAATTTCTAATTTTGAGATAAATTTTCCTTTTTGAATTGATTCACCTATGGATGTTCTTCCTAACCTCACTAGGTCACTAAAAATAAAAGAGGAGTTCTTAGTTAAATTAACTTCTATTGATTGCTGGTATAATCCATCAGCAAAAACAATTGTTTCCTGGGGCAAAAATTCCAAATGTGAATTTTCCAAAATATCTATTTTGATTTGTTGGGAAGCAAATGAGCCATTTGGAGAAACCTTAGATCTACCTATAGTTCCATAAACTTTTTGAGCGGATGCGGTAGTCAATAGAACTTTTGAAAATTTTTCCAAATTAATATTCAGAACGAGTAAATCTCCACCTACTAATCCCCCAGCAGTATGCAAAATTGGTAGAATCGACCTCCCATCATCATCATTTTTCGATTTAATCAATTTGAATGGAGATGACACTTTAGAATTGAAAACTGTTAATGGTTTTTCAACCGAAGAGGAATCCGAATTGAAGAAATCTATGTTGCAATTACCTTGCCACTCGCTAGTCTTAATTTGCTTCATATTTTATTTTATTAGTTTCATAAATACATAAAACAATGAGTGTTGAAAAAGAAATCATAGTAAATGATTGGGTTAGAAATATATCATCAAATAACAAATATTTGAAACTAACTTTGAGTGCAGATGAAAGAAAAATCCTGAGGGGTAAGAAATATTCTGATTGTAATAAGGCATTATTAATGCAACTTCCAAGAGATGGCATAATAATTGATGGAGACATATTAAAAACGAACCAAAAAGATTTGTATATAAAAGTTCTTGCTAAAAAAGAGACCCTTATAAAAATAAGTGCCTCATCAATTTTAGATCTTACGAAAGCGGCATATCATTTAGGAAATAGGCATGTAGAGATAGAAATTGATAATGAAAATATATTTCTGAAAGAGGACAGCGTAATTGAGAATCTTTTGATAAATTTAAATTTAAAAATATCTAAAACTACCAAAAAATTTTTTCCAGAAATCGGAGCTTTCAATCATGATAAAAAACAATTTATTTAAATACCAATTAGCTAGTCCAAATCTCCCTGTTGGGGGGTTTTGCTACTCAGAAGGATTAGAATCTTTTATAAACAAAAAATCACTTTCAAATGAAAAATCCATTAAGAGGATTATTCTAGACGAATTAAATTGTGGACAAATTAGAGTAGACGCAAAGAGTCTACATTTATTTATGGATCATTACGAGAATTACAATAAATTCAATGATTTACAAAAGACTAAGTTTCATATACTAAGTTTAAACAAATGGCTTTTAGCTTCAAGAGACACAAGAGAGATAAGAGATCAACAAAGACAAATGGGTAAATCACTTTTAGCTTTAACAAAAAGTTTAGGATTTGAATTTTTTTTCAATTTGCAAAATAATATTTCCTGGCCTCTTGCCTGGAGTTGGGCTTGTTTTTGTTCAGATATTAATTTAACTGAAATGATTGAAAATTTTTTGTTTGCCTGGTCTTCAAATCAATTAAGTGCCGCTATAAGATTAGTACCCATAGGATCTACTAAAGCTCAAATTATTCAATACGAAATCTTAGAAACGATTTCAAATGTTTCATCAGAAATAATTAAAACAAATATTCAAGATATTAGGGTTGGTAACATTGCTTTATCCATGGCACAACAAGAACATCATTTACTCTATTCAAAACTATTTAGAAACTAAAATGAGCAGCAAATTACGAGTAGGTATTGCAGGGCCAGTAGGTTCAGGGAAGACAGCGCTTCTTGAGGCTTTATGCAAAAAACTAAAATTTGATTATCAAATAGCAGTAGTAACAAACGACATATATACAAAAGAGGATGCAAATTTTTTGATAAATAAAAATGCTTTGGATTCTGGAAGGATTCTAGGAGTTGAGACTGGGGGTTGTCCTCATACCGCAATAAGAGAAGATTGCTCTTTGAATATAAATGCAGTAAATGAATTAGAAAATAAATACAATCCCTTAGATTTTATTTTTGTAGAAAGTGGTGGCGATAATCTAGCAGCAAGTTTTAGTCCAGAATTAGTAGATCTGTGCATATATGTAATTGACGTATCTGCTGGGGACAAAATTCCGAGAAAAGGAGGGCCTGGAATAACCAGATCAGATTTATTGGTTATAAATAAAATTGATCTTTCAGATATGGTTGGTGCAAATTTAAATATTATGAAAAATGATACTGAGAGGATGAGAGATGGTAAGCCATGGTTCTTTACGAATTTGAAGTCTGGTAAAGGAGTTGACTCGATAATTAGTTATCTATTGAATCAAATCCCTAGCTGATATAAATAAAAAAATTTTTTTATATTTATTTTGGATTTCACATAAAGTTACCAACGATACAAATTAGATTTCCACTCGTTTATACCTTTTAAATTATCCCTTAGATAGGGTTAATTCTAAACATAAATCAATTCATGAGAATTTCAAGGCGTATTTTGGCTGGTTTAGCCACAGCTTCTCTAGCTCTAACTGTTACTTCGTGCGGTGGTGGCTCAAGCACATCAACAAATTTTGACGATACTGTTACGGTTGGTATTTTACATTCGCTATCAGGCACGATGGCAATTTCTGAATCAACACTTGTTGATACCGAAAAAATGGCTATTGAGGAAATTAATGCCGCAGGTGGAATAACTGTTGGTGGCAAAAGCTACAAAATCGAGTACATCGTTGAAGACGGTGCATCAGATTGGCCTACATTTGCTGAAAAATCCAAAAAACTTATAGACCAAGATGGAGTTCCCGTGGTATTTGGAGGTTGGACATCTGCAAGTAGAAAGGCAATGCTACCAGTATATGAATCAAAGGATGCCTTCCTGTACTATCCTATTCAATATGAGGCGCAGGAATGTTCCAACAATATTTTTTACACAGGTGCTACACCAAATCAACAATCTGAGCCAGCTACAGATTTTATGTATAAAAGGTCTCCAGCAGCAGGGGGAGATTTCTTCCTTGTTGGTTCTGATTATGTATTCCCCAGAACATCAAATACTATTACAAAAGCACAAGTTAAACAACTTGGTGGGAAAGTAGTTGGTGAAGATTATTTACCTTTAGGTAATACCGAGGTTGCACCGATAATTTCAAAGATTAAAAAGGCACTTCCCTCAGGTGGAATTATCATTAACACCTTGAATGGTGATCAAAACGTTGCATTCTTTAAGCAGATTCAAGATGCTGGGATAACTCCAAGCAATGGGTATTACGTTATGAACTATTCAATTGCTGAAGAGGAAATAAGCACAATTGGTCCTGAATTCCTTGAAGGACATTATGGGGCCTGGAACTATATGATGTCAATTGACACACCAGCTTCTAAGAAGTTCGCTAAGAGTTTCAAAAAAAGATGGGGGAAGGATCGAGTAGTAGCTGATCCTCAAGAATCAGCATATAACATGGTTTACTTATGGAAACAAGCTGTTGAGAAAGCTGACACCTTTGATGACAATGCAGTTAGAGAGGCACTTGTTGGTCAAAAGTTTGATGCTCCACAAGGCCCTGTTGAAGTTATGCCTAATCATCATTTGTCTCAGACAGTGAGAATTGGCGAAATCAACTCTGAAGGTGGATTTACAATTCTTGAGGAAACTGGAGTTGTAGAGCCTCAGGCATGGAACCAAAAACATCCAAGTTCAAAAGGCTTTGCCTGTGATTGGACTGATCCAAAAAAAGGAGAAAAATATAGACTTTAATCCTGAATTAAAATTTAGCTAATCTCCTTAGAGGAGGCAAAAGCCTCCTCTTTTTATATAAAAATTAAGTTTTAGAAAATTGGAATTGCTTTTTGACAGTCTTTTTAATGGTGTTGCCATAGGCTCGGTATTACTTGTTGCAGCTTTAGGTCTAGCTATCGTTTTTGGTTTAATGGGTGTTATTAATCTTGCCCACGGCGAATTAATGATGCTAGGAGCTTATACAACATATGTAACTCAACTAATTTTTAAGTTACCTTTTTTAAAGCCCTACTATGATTACTACATAATAATTTCTATATTCTTTGCCTTCATTGTTAGTGGGGTTGTTGGAATGATTTTAGAAAAAACTATTATTAGAAAGCTTTATGGAAATCCACTTGAAACCCTACTAGCAACATGGGGCGTAAGTTTAATACTTCAACAATTCGTAAGAAGTGTGCCATTAGCTTATGGAACAGGTTTAATCCTTAGCTTAGTCTTAGTATTATCACTTCCATCATTGTTTTCATCAAAGATAAAAAAATCCATTAACTATAAATACTATAAATTTAGTACATGGTTTATTTCAGTTTTAATTGGTGTAATAACTGGTGGATGGATAGCTTCATCAATAAGCAGGATTAGCAGAGCAAGCGCAAGAAACGTTGATGTAACTGCTCCCTCATGGATGAGAGGACAAGTAGAAATATTTGGAAATAATTTCCCAAAAACGAGATTAATTATAATTTTAATTACATTGATTTCAGTCATAGCAATAACATTATTTTTAAATCAAAGTGCCTGGGGTATGAGAATAAGAGCAGTGACACAAAATAGAAATATGAGTGACTGCCTAGGAATTTCAACTGAAAAGGTTGATGTAATTACTTTTGGGATCGGTTCTGGTTTAGCTGGAGTAGCAGGAGTAGCTGTATCATTGCTTGGATCAGTTGGTCCAAATGTTGGTGGAAACTATATAGTTGGTTGTTTTATGGTGGTGGTTTTAGGAGGTGTTGGAAATTTATTAGGTACAATTTTTGCCGCATTTGGAATTGGAATAATGACTGACTTAATTGGTGCTGGTCGCTTATTGTCTATTTGGCCAAACTTACCGTCACCAATAGCTAATACAATAGATTTCTTTGCGACAACAAGTATGGCAAGAGTTATGATTTTTGCTCTAATTGTTATTTTTTTGCAATTTAAACCGACAGGTTTGTTTCCACAAAAGGGGAGGATGGTAGAAAGTTAATGAAGAATAAGAAATTTCTAACAAAGAAACAATCCTTATTATTTATTTGGATTTTATTAATAGCCATTATTATCGTTGCGCCTTCAATATTACCAGTATTTCGACTAAATTTATTGGGTAGGTATCTATCCTTATCTATTGTTGCGCTTGGTGTGGATTTAATTTGGGGATTCACTGGTTTATTAAGTTTAGGACAAGGAATCTTTTTTGCTATTGGTGGTTATTGTGCGGCTATGTATCTGCAATTGACAAGCTCATCTGAATTTCCAAATGGAATTCCTGAGTTTTTTGCGCTTTATGGTGTGGAAAAGTTACCATTCTTTTGGGAACCATTTAAATCCCCAATATTTACCTTCTTTGCGATATGGATTATTCCTGCATTGGTAGCTGGATTGATTGGTTTTCTAGTGTTTAGAAACAGAATAAAAGGAGTATATTTTTCTATTCTTACCCAAGCGGCACTTCTTGTTTTTTTTAATTTTTTCAATGGTCAACAAAAACTTATAAATGGAACCAACGGACTCAAGACTGACGTAACTATTATTTTTGGACAAATGGTCGGTTCCGAGTCAATGCAAAGATGGTTCTTTTGGCTAACAGCATTAACAGTAATAGCATCATGGTTCTTCGCAAAATGGGTAGTAAGAGGTAGGTTTGGAAATATACTTATAGGTATTAGAGATGATGAGCCTAGAGTTAGATTTACAGGTTATAACCCAGTTCTTTTTAAAACAATAATTTTTTCAATAGCAGGAGCATTAGCAGGATTATCTGGAGCTCTTTACACTATACAGTCAGGCATAGTATCACCTCAGTTTATGACAGTTCCATTTTCAATTGAAATGGTGATATGGGTTGCTGTTGGAGGTAGAGGAACTTTATTAGGAGCAATACTCGGTGCAGTAATGATTAATTATGCAAAAAGCCTTGTTAGTGAAGCATTACCAGCAAGTTGGATGTTCATACAAGGTGGATTATTTATTCTTGTGGTTACTGCACTTCCAGAAGGTGTATTAGGTTGGATACAAGGTGAGGGGCCAAGAAATCTTCTTCAAAGAGTTGGATTAAAAAGAAAAATAGGAACCTATCCAAGCCTAGAGATAAATAAAGATTTAGAGGAATTGTAAAAATGAAAAATTCTGACGATTATCTTTTAAACTTGTTCAATATTACTGTAAGTTTTGAAGGATTTTTAGCTTTAAATAATTTAAATTTGAAGCTAAAAAAAGGAGAATTGAGAGCAGTGATAGGACCAAATGGAGCTGGTAAAACAACATTTCTAGATGTAATAACAGGAAAAGTAAAACCTACAAGAGGACAGGTTATTTTCAAAGGAAAGTCTTTAATTGGGAAAAAAGAACATAAAATTGCTCGGCTGGGTGTTGGAAGGAAATTTCAAAGTCCAAGAGTATTTGAAAACTTAACTGTTATGGAGAATTTAGAAATATCAATAAGTGATCCAAAAACACCTTTCCAAATACTAAAAAACCCAACTAAAGTCAATCAATTAGATGAGATACATCATTTGATGAATATAGTTAATTTATCAAATAAAAAAAATTTAAAAGCTGGATCATTGTCCCATGGTCAAAAGCAATGGTTGGAGATTGCTATGCTTGTTGGTCAAAAGCCTGACCTTTTACTAGTGGATGAACCTGTTGCAGGTCTAACAGACGAAGAGACTGACTTGACTGCAGATTTATTAAAGTCTTTATCAGGAGAAAAAACAGTTGTTGTAATTGATCATGATATGGAATTTATAAGAAAATTAGAAAGCAATGTATCTGTTTTAAATCAAGGTTCCATTTTGTGTGAAGGGACAATGGATAAAATACAAAATGATCAAAAAGTAATTGATGTTTATCTAGGAAGACCAGAAGAATTATGACTAAATTATTAGAAATAAAATCTTTAAATACTTTCTACGGAGAAAGTCATATTCTCAGAGATGTTGATTTAAATGTTCAACAAGGTGAAATGGTTTGTCTAATAGGTAGAAATGGAGTTGGTAAAACTACACTGTTAAAAACACTAATTGGTTTGCTCAAACCCAGAGATGGAGAAATCAGCTTTTTTAGTGAAAATATTATTAATCTGCCGCCTCATCAAAGAGCGAGAAAAGGAATTGCTTATGTACCACAAGGAAGGGAAATACTGCCGTACCTAACTGTCGAAGAAAATTTAATGTTAGGAATGGAGTCCTTACCAGGAGGTTTATCTAGAAATAAAAACATTGATTCTTTTGTTTATGAATTATTTCCAATTCTTAATGATTTTCTGGGAAGAAAAGGAGGAGATTTAAGTGGGGGACAACAACAGCAACTAGCGATAGCAAGAGCATTACTTGGGAAGCCTAAATTACTTCTACTTGATGAGCCAACAGAAGGAATACAACCAAATATAGTCTTAGATATTGAGAGAGCAATAAATAAAATAATAAAAGAAAAAGGAGTTGGTGTTCTCTTAGTTGAACAACATCTTCACTTCGTTAGGCAAGCAAGTAGATATTACGCAATGCAAAGGGGAGGTATAGTTGCAAGTGGAATTACAGCTGATTTAAGTCAGGAGGTTATTGATAAATTTCTTAGCGTTTAAAAAATCTTTTAGTCATAGAGAATTCAGATCTCACATCTAATCAAATCAATACTATTTGGATGATCTTTGATGTATTTATTGAACTCAATAGCTAATAACCTTGCCTCAAAGGCATCAGAAGCATAAAAACAGTTTTCTAATCTAACATTTTCAAAATTACGATAATAAACTGTATACTTTCTTAGGAATTTAACATTCTCTATTTTTTTGTCTAAAATATTCATTTTAAAATAATACCTATATTAAAACTTGCAAATAAAATCAACAAAGAAAATATGTTTTGTTCTTTTCAAAATATTAGATAACAAAACTTGTATTAATATTATTATTTTTGGTTTGTTTTATTGTTAACTGTATGTTTTTTGTCTTTAGGTTTATTTTTACTACCTTCAAATAAGAAAACAAAATAAGAGAGAAGTTTTCCTAAGACAGGATACCAGAATTTATTATAAAAAAATTTAAGCATCTAAGCTGCTAGAGATTCGTCTGATTCTAATTCAGTATCCTCTTTAATATCTAATTCAAAAGAATTAAAAATATGTTGCATAAGTAAAAAATCTAATTCTCCTTTAAGCAAATTAACATCTGATGCGATCAAATCATCTACAAATAAGTCAAAAGCTGCTAACTCCTCAGTCATCAACATGAATTAAAACTCTAACAAATATAATCGAATTTATAAATAAGTCAACATAATATAGATTACTTATAATATATACGTAATCTGCAATATTTTGGAATATTTATCTTAAATAATAAAATCTTAAAAAAACGAAAAAGAATATTTCTATTGGTGTTATAGAAAATTAATTCTGGAAAATTAATAGAATAAAAAGTTGTTTATTAGATTAGGAATCTTTATTAAGGAAATTCACTGAATATCTTTTTGCATATCAAATTTGATTTGGAACCTAACAACAATCCCTAACATAATCAAAACCAAACCTAAGTAGCTATTAAAAGAGAGTTCCAAGATTTAAATTTATTTCTTCCATAATAGCTTAGAAAAAAGCTTTAAAGCAATTTTGATCAAATACAACACAAATTTTTTATTAAGTAAAAAGAATAGTTTTTTATAATTTCAAAGTATTATGTTGATAGGGATATCTCAAAAGCAAAAATGAATAATTTCTTTGAAAGAGACTTGGGCTCTATCTTACTTTCAATTGCAATTATTTTAGGTTGGCTAGGCATTGGCTTTGTCTTTTTGAGAGTATTAGCCGTAATCCTCAAAAATATACTTGAAAAAATATTTAAAGATGAAGGAGGTTCTTAGAAATTATTAATGTCTAAATCTATTCTCACGAGCATATCAATCGATTAGGTATAATAACTTATAAAATGGAATTTTTAGACATAGTAAAGATAGGTAATCCAGTAAAGGTAAATACCGAATTCACCATTGATAGACTTAATCAGAAAACCATTGATACGCTTAAGACTTCACATATTGGTATAGTTAAGGATTTCAGAATTACTGATGGCAAAGGTATCGGGGTAATTGTTGAATTAAACAATGGAGAAAAGGAATGGTTCTTTGAAAACGAAATTGAACTAATAGATGAAAATGGCAATATTATTGAGAAGAAGCCATACAATCAGAATAAAGATAAGTATTTACCCAGTTTATTTATAAAGTTTAATTATGATAAAAAACTTAAAATGTTAGAACTATTCAACCCTATAAATTTTTTAAGCTGGTTAATATTTTCAGTAAAAGATAATTTCTGAATAATTTACAATAGTATTTAATATGAATCACCTCAAGAAGATTAAATAATATTTACTAATGAAAAAAGCTTATCAAATAAACGTTCAAAGCATATCAAAGTCTTTTGATATATCGATAAAAGAGCCTGGACTCAAAGGTACTATTAAGCACTTTCTAAATAGAAAAACTATTAAAAAGCAGATAGTAAAAAACATTAACTTTAATGTTCAAGAGGGAGAAATAGTTGGTTTCCTTGGTGCTAATGGAGCTGGGAAAACAACAATATTGAAAATATTATGCGGTCTCTTATATCCCAGTGAGGGCTATGTTTCTGTTGCAGGGGCAATACCATCTGCAAGAAAAAAAGAATTTTTAAAAAATATAACTCTAATTATGGGACAAAAACAACAATTAATATGGGATCTACCACCAATAGACTCTTTAAATTTAAATGCTGCTGTTTATGAAATAGGGGAACAAGAATTCAAGGACAGAATACTAAAGCTATCCGAAATGCTTAAAATAAACAATGAACTTTACGTACCAGTGAGGAAGCTATCCCTGGGACAAAGAATGAAAGCTGAACTAATAGCTGCTCTAATACATAATCCTAAGATTCTTTTTTTAGATGAACCAACATTAGGTTTAGATATAAATGCACAAGCTAATTTAAGAGAATTCTTAAAAACATATAATAAAGAAACAGGTGCGACTATAT
>MDSZ01041313.1_pt1 | contig 43181 bp, 50 predicted proteins | sample 811201 | NCBI WGS metagenome assembly MDSZ01 (sample SAMN05326647, study PRJNA326480) | marine metagenome | isolation source: seawater | place: Indian Ocean: North | collected 2010 | reverse complement strand
GCGCAACCTACTCCGCAAGCAGAGCAGACGCAACAACCGACTCAAGAAGAAGGTCCCGCTCCTCAGCAACAAGAGTTTGATTTTACTGACCGCAGCATGATAGTAGAGGGGGGTCCTCAAGACCCCACTAGCCCAACAAGCCTTGCAGACCCAGTTACGCAAGAGCAGGGGGACGATATTGCGTTTAGTGAAGGGGGTACTACTTTCGACGCGAGCAGAGAAAGTTTTATTACTAAACCTCTTACTAAAGCAGAACAGGCAAACATGACTGAGGAAGAAATCCTCGAGGCTAGACAAAATCGTCCTGTTTTAACTTGGCCTGCAAGAAACGCTGAGAACGCGTTTGAAGGAATGACTGATGAACAGACAAATGCAGAGCTAGATAAAAGAGAAGATTTAATATTTGGTAAGAATGGCTTTTTAGAAATAAACGAAATAGAAGCTTCTCCGGATATTGAAGCTCTTTTAGATACTTTACCTACTGCGTTCCTTGAAGCTTTTAAAGCTCAAGCTAGGACTAACCCCAATCTTATTTTAACTCCTAGGCAGAATGAAAATGGAGAGTGGACTATTGCTACTTCTCCTAGAGACGTGTTACCGGGAGACAGAATAAATGCAGCAGAACGTATTGGGGATGTAGTAACACAAGCTTCTAGAGCTAAACCCGCTCTTAGGAATATAACAAAAGGTTGGTCTGTCAGAGAAGTTGGGCAAAATGATTCGGGTAGAGCTGTTTATTTAGGTAATTTAGTTCAGTTTGGTATGAATTTAGGTTTAAACGAACCCCAAACATTTACTGCAGACACTAGTCGTATTTCAGATGGCTTTACACGTATGTTTGAAGCGTTAGCGGAAAATGGTTATGAACTTCTTTACCAAGGTCAGCCCCTAAATGCGTCTCAAAATTGGCAAAACGCTCCTATATATCAATTAAAAGGTGGTACACCTATATCGTTTAAGAGAGCTGAGCAAGGCCGTGCTATTCCAGAAAGGGAAGGAGAAGGTCCTGCTTCTATGCAACCTACTTCGCGAGAAATGAACATTGAAAAGTCTAAGTTAGAAGCTGAGTTAGATGCTCAAAGAGTTTATTTTAGGGAACGCGATATATACAAAGAAGCAGAAGAAGCTTCGGGGGCAAGTGAGATAGGAGCAACTTTTGACCCTTTTAGTCTACCCGAACCTAAAATAAACAGAGAAGAGAAAACGCCGCGAGGTAAGGCGTGGGCCAGATATAACAGGCAGACTAAAGAGATCTATGTCAACATGCAGACGCTTAGGCAGAAGTTTGAAGATAAAGCTTGGACTAAGCCAAATGTAGAAGGGGTTACACCCTTGCCAGAAGATCAGTTTACAACTTTAGAACAGTTCAGAGAGTTTATTATACGCCATGAGCAGGCACACGCTAAGTACCCTATTCGAGAAGAATATGTAAACGAAGCTGGATTTACTGTTGAAGCAGAGACTAAAGCTGAATACGAAGACAGAATGAATAGAGTGGCGCTACGGATTAAAGCTCCTTACGTTGCTCCTACTGTTAACTCAGGACCAAAATGGAGAAACTTTAGCTCAAACCCGCGTACTAGATTAAATGAAATACAAAGGCAAGAAGACGAAAAGTACATAGATAAAGCTGAATTTGAAGAAGAAGGTATCGGAGATGAGTTTGCCCAGCAAGATATAAAAAGTGAAGATAATTTAGAAAAATTACCTCTTACAGGGTTAAACATAGAAGGGCGTCCTACTGCGGATCCTATTATGGATACGCTACAAAGCGAACAAATGAAGCGTAAGCCTGGGGCTAAAAAAGGCAAAGTTGAAATAGATGCAAGTTGGAACTCTGTTATGGGGGGTTTGTGGCCTCAGTTATCTAGTCTTATTTCTAATAAGTTAGGGTATGGAGGACGGACTACTCGTATTACTACAGCTGAAAATGTTTTAAAAGACGATAAATTTTTACGACCTAAAAATAAAATGGTCGAGACTGTTACTTTTGAGGGTAAACAGTACGCTATCCCTGATTTGGTTAAACAGACAGTAGCCAATATGCGTGAAAAAGGGGAGTCAGGTAAATACATAAGGTTTGGTGACACTGATCTTATTGTAATAGATGTGCCTGCAAACCCTAATCCTGTACAGCAAGTAAAAGCCATTCTAACTTTAGGGCATGAATTAGGTCACGCTATCTTCCATCAAGAATTAAATCGTTCTTTAGCTAATCCTAAGTTGCGTAAAGATTTGGAAGCAGCTTTTCAAAAAGATAAAGAGGCCGGTATCGGGGGACGTCAGTACGAAGGCGAGTTTGGATTTGAAGAATGGTTCTCCGATAAAATGGGGACTTGGCTTTTAAACGAAGCTAAGAAGCCTACTAACGGGGTTGAAAGTTTCTTTAAACGCCTAGCAGATAAGATTAGAGATGTATTTAAAAGCCTAGATTCAACATTAAGACTTAGGTTTAGTGAAGGACCGACTAGTCCGGCTTTTAATGATTATGTACAAGAAGTTATAAAGTCTTATCAAAATGGTAAGCAACGTAACGCACCTATGACATATAGTGACAGGGTTGTAGTGCGAAATATGGTGGATGAGGCTTCTACTACCTTAAAGAGTTTTATGCCCAGGAAGGCAGTCCAACAGATAAGACGACTGATTACTGAAAATTTGGAAGCAGGCAGAGAATTAATGCCAAACGACAGAAGGCATTGGTCTGTTGGGTATTTTTTACAGCCCGCTCACAACTATTTAAGGGGATTAGTAGGTAAGTACGCGCCTGAATTAGCCAATGGCATTTATTCTATGTCGCAATCAGAAGAAAAAACTGGACATTTAAATGCTCGTGTTCTTCTTATGTATCAGAGACTTAACGACTTACATAAACTAGCGCCTACTAAAACTACCATTACTGGGAAAGTAGTTCCTGATCTAGATGCCTTTGAGTCTATTTTACGTGATGCAGAACGGAAAGTTCCTATTAGTGAACTTAGAAGCCCTCAAGCTAGGGCAGTACGTAAGTACTTAGATGATTTCTATGAGGATTATATTAGAGGCAGGGATGATGTATTTAAACGAAAACATTTCTATCCTCGTATTATTGCTATTGCTGAACTTCAAGCTAATGAACAAGTTAGAGCAGACCTAGTTGCGTTATTAGAAGAATTTAACCCAGACGGCCCTGATGACATTGTTATCTACAACCTGAAGGGGGAAGAAATGAGCCGAACCCCCGGAGACTTTAATAAAGTAGTAGAGGCTATGATTCGGGAGGGAGAAGACAATACAGATAACCCAAGACCTGATGTAGCGGATGTTGCAATAGGTACAAACGAATCTCGTGCTAAATACTTTAAAGATATTCCTAATGAGAGGCTTCGCGATATAGGCGCACTCGAGGATGCCAATACTGCTATACGTAGGTACGTACAGGATATGACTAAGCGTTTAGACTACAAAGAAAAGTTCCAAACTACGCTTACTAAACAGGATATGGCTAACATCAAAAACCAAGCTGTAGCTTTTAGGCAGTCTTTTCAGGGCAAAAAGGTTGGAGACGTAGTAGATGGTTGGCAAGCAGTAGAAGCATTGTTACTTAGAGTGCCAGATGAGACTAATAGGGCTGCTGCCAGAGATGCTTTAAAAGCTATGTTAGGTAAGTCGGGGTTAAACATGTCCCCTGCAATGCGCCAAATCAACAGTGTGCTTCTTTCTGTGAACATTGTGACATATTTGACCTTTGCTACTCTTGCCTCGTTACCAGACTTAGCAGGACCTGTATTAAGGTCTAAAGATTTGTCTTGGCAGAATCTACAGGAAGGATTTACTCAGGTACGTAGGTACTTTACCGATACAAAAGAAATGCAACAGTTTGCTAGGGACGTAGGTGTAATAACCTATGACTCTCTTAATACCAGTATTATGCAAGCTAATGAAATGGGCTTTATGACCCCTACAGCGCAAAAGTATTCAGATCTTTTCTTTAAAGCTATTGGTTTAGAGTGGTATACAAACTTTACTAGAGTTTTTGCTGCTGGTATGGGCGAACAGTTTTTAATTCGCCAAGCAAACGCAAACAGCGATAGGTCTAATAGGTTCTTACGCGAACTACAAGTAAGTAGAGAAGATATAAAAGCTTGGGATGCTAGTGGTCGTAGTTTTAGTACTCCAGAGGGACAAAGAGTACAAATGGCGATTGGTAGGTTTGTAGAGGAATCTATTGTACGTCCGAATGCTGCAGAAAGACCTGTTTGGGCTTCTAACCCTTATACAGCACTTATTTGGCAGCTTAAGTCTTTCTTCTATGCTTACGGTAAAAACATTGTAGGCGGAGCAATGCGCGAATCTGGCAATAGATATTCTGAAGACGGAACTATTTCTAGTGGAGCTGTTCCTTTAGCACTAGCTGCTCTCACCTTACTACCATTGACTATGCTGGGTTTGGAAATGAGAGAGTGGCTTAAATACGTAGGGCGTGGTTTTGATGATAACGCGTTTAGAAGCGATAATATGGACTGGCTTCCTTATACAGGAGAGATTATAGATAGAGCTGGAGTGTTGGGGCCATACGGTTTAATTATACCTATGCTAGAAGCCGGTAGATATGATAATTCCTTTATTACACCAGCTTTAGGTCCTTCTGCCGAAAGGTTAGAAGATTTAGTACGAGGTAACGCCAAGTTATCTGATTATCTGCCTGGATACGCAGCAATTAGGTAATATGGTATATAATATTTTGAGGTAATAATTATGGCTTATGCATCAACAATAAAATTAGTCGTAGGAGATACGCTCCCAGAGCTTAACTTCACACTGAAAGACAGCAATACTGCTGCTTCTGGACAGACATTAGATCCAGAAGATTCGAACACGTGGGCACCCATAGACGTAACCGGTGGTACTGTAAAACTTAGAATCCGAGAAGTCGGAGAAACTACAGTACTTTCAACTATTACAATGTCTTTAACTACTCCATCATCTGGAGAGTGTAAAACTATATTCCCTTCGGGTACTTGGACGAAGTCTGGGACGTTTGAAGGAGAAGTTGAGTTCACCAAGTCTAATGGGGGAATACAAACTGTACATGATTTAGTTAAGTTTGTAGTGCGTGACGATTTCGACTAATGGCATTTAAATTAACAGTAGACTTTAATAAGTTATCGTTAGTAGTAGAAACAGATGCTACCGAACCTACTACGACTTTTATTTATGCTCAGTCTTCCGTTACATACACACACGCCGAAGCTGTGTCCGCGTACACACTTATGTCTTTTTCAGACGTATATGTAGATCCAGACACTAAAAACCTTTACTTTACCGCTCAATTCGATAGTCCAAATGCGCTATCAGTTACTATGTCAGCCGATGTTTCTGCTATAGATTTTAGCAAAGCTCTATCTGACACCCCCACAATAGAAGAACTTATAGCGAAACACTTAAATAAAGGGGTTTCTGATACACCTACATTGAGCGACAATTTTAGCCGTGTTGTGTCTTATGTGCGTAGTTTTACAGATTCATACGCGTTCACAGACGGTCAGACCTTAGATGTAACGAAAGTTTTAGCTGATACGCCTACTATATCGGAACAAACAGCTTTAGCTGTAAACCTCGCTAAGACTGATTCTACTACTATTTCTGAGTCTGCTGTTTTGTTAGCTAGTTTAGTTAAAGCGGATACTCCTACTTTATCAGAAGCTATTACCTCTATTGATACAAGTTTAAACAAGTCAGATTCTATTACACCTACGGAATCTGCAGCTCTTTTAACTTCATTACCTAAAACGGAGACCTTAAACCTATCTGAAAGCGATGTAAAAGCTGTAGGTAAAGCACTCGCAGAAGGTACTGTAACAAGCAAAACTTTTACGGTAACGGTTGCATCTGGGTCTAATAGTTTTGGTTCTGGTAATAAATACTACATAGACGGGACTGTAAGCCCTACTTTAGCTCTAGAAACAGGTATTACTTATACGTTTGACCAATCTGATTCTTCTAATTCTGGTCATCCGTTTAGGTTTTCTACTACTTCTAATGGTACTCATAACAGTGGTAGTGAATATACAACAAACGTCACTACAAGCGGCACTCCAGGTAATTCAGGTGCGTACACTGAAATACAAGTAACAGGATCTACACCTAGCACGCTGCATTACTACTGTAGTATTCACTCGGGTATGGGGGGCCAAGCCGGGATCACTGCAGGTTCTGGTGCTATTGCAGCTATGTCTATAACAGAGTCTTTAGCTAGAACAGTAGTGTATGTGCGAACTTTTGCAGATGCATACACATTAGACGATTTAGCTAGTGCTACCGATGAGTTAGCTACTGAATCAGGATTAAATAAAAGTAATATTGTGTCAGTCTCAGATGCTCCAGCGTTTAGTTTTACTATGCCTGGGTTGACTGATTCCTATACGATGCAAGAAACGGCATCTTTAGGGACATCTATACCAAGGGCCGATAGCTTAAGTACTGCAGATTCGCAGACCTTTAGCATTTCGTTAGCCCCTACAGATTCATTGACTGTGACCGAAACCCTTTCTGTTGCAGGACAGAAGGTCTTTTCAGATCAGATAGTTATGCAAGAGCTTAACAACCTTTTTGCTGCTGATTTGCAACAAGACACTACGTCCATATCAGACCAGCTTTCTAGTTTGATAGCATTAGGAAAATCGGACACTGTTGGTGTAAGCGAAGTATTAGCTGATAGCTTTACCAAAAGTTTATCAGATAGTGCTACAATGAGTGAGTCGATTAGTGTTCTATTTATACCTGGTGGATCAGGTATCTTGAACACAGCGGCTTTAAATACTAGTGTTTTAAATTAAACGGAGTAAATTATGTCGAATGTAAATGATGATCTGAAACTTAAGGGTAGGCTAACTATAACCCTTAATGATGAAGTTGTCCAAGATGTTGATAACCTTGTGGTTACAGCAGGTAAAGGCTATGTAGCGTCTAGAATGAAAGACGCATCAGCTACTGCTATGTCACACATGGCTATTGGTTCTGGTACTACTAACCCCGCAGCTGGTGATACTGCGTTAGAAACTGAATTAGGAAGAGTATCTCTTACTAGTACTTCTGTTTCTGGTGCTGTTGTTACTTACGTAGCTACTTTTGCAGCTGGTACAGGTACTGGAGCAGTAACCGAAGCAGGTATTCTTAATGCATCTTCTAGTGGTACTTTATTGTGTAGAACTGAATTCAATGTAGTAAACAAAGGAAGTTCAGACTCAATGACTATTACGTGGACTGTAACTGTTAGTTAGAAATAAGTAAGGAGTTAGTCAGTGGCTGTTAAATATACTAACAATGCCAAAACAACCCTTGCTAGTGGGCTAACCAACTCAGCGACAAGTGCAACTGTTACTGATGGGTCAGTCTTTCCCTCTCTTGGAGCGGGAGAATATTTCTACATCACCTTTGATGATGGAAGCAACAATGAGATAGCAAAGGTTACGGCAAGAAGTGGTAACGCTTTGACTATTGTTCGAGCACAGGACAATACGTCAGCTCGTGCGTTCAGTACTGGAGATTCAGCTGAACTGCGTGTTATTGCCGCCGTACTAACTGAAATACAAGAAAATATAGCAGCTAAGTCTGCTAACCAAACCGTTTACTCTGCAACTGCAGCGTCTAATGCAACCGATTACAACATCGGTGTAGACCCTGGTGTAGAAGCAAACGCTAGTGTTTTTCTAGATGGTGTATACCAACACCACGATACGTTTAGTTTTAGTGGATCCACCCTGACGTTTGACGCAGCTCCAACGAATGGCACTAAAATCGAGGTAGTAGTAGATAACTTAATAAACCTTCAAAGTTCTAACCTTACTGTTGATACATTTACAGCTACAAGTGGCCAGACAGCGTTTACGCTTTCTGACGCACCTGGAGGCGAATCAAATGTACTAGCTTTTATAGATGGTGTTTTCCAAAATCAAGCGTCATTTACGCTAAGTTCAAATACTCTTACGTTCGACACGGGCGTAGTTGTAGGACGTAGTGTAACTGTATATACCATAAACCCTGTAAACATAGGCACACCAAGCGATAACACCGTAACCAGTGCAAAACTTTCAGGCAACATTACATTACCTGGATCCCTAACCGTGGGATCGTATGACGTAGCCTTCGATTCTCCTACGTTTGTTGTAGATAACTCTAACTCTCGTGTTGGTATAGGTACCGCGTCCCCTGCTTCTGGGGCTTTAGATGTAGTTGGAGAGGTTCATATCTCCAGCCATCTGGATATGCCTGATGATGCAATTATTAAGTTAGGTACAGGAGATGACTTACAAATTTACCACGATGCTTCAGCAGGTCATTCGTACATAAAAGATGCAGGCACAGGTAATTTGTCAATCAATACAGATTCGCAAGTCAATATGTATGACACAGCGAACAGCGGGTGGCTTTCTAAATTTATTGCTGGTGGTGCTGTAGAACTTTATCACGCAGGCAGTAAAAAAATAGAAACAACATCAGGTGGTATATCTGTTACAGGAACTGGTACGTACTCAGGTAGTGTGGCATTAGGTGGTGCAACAGTAGCAAATGACTACCTTTTAGAAATGACCCCTTCAGCAGGAAATATATGGAGAAGCACAAGAGGCTCGTCAGTAGTAGCAGCGTATCAAACTAACAACTCACATGTGTACATAGGCACAACATCTAATAATGAGCTTAGGCTTATTCAAAATGATGCTACTGCACTAACTATTGATACAAGCAAAAACGTCGGGATTGGAGACACGGATCCTTTTTCTAAACTTCACGTGGAAGATACAGGTTGGAGTAGTGGTTCACCCTATGGAACAGTTGCTTATATAGAAGGCGGTGGTGTCAATGATTTGAATTGGGGTCACTTAGTTGTATCACAATCAGGAACTACTACCGATACAGGGGGTAGGATTTCGCTTGGAGCAAATGGTCAAAACCCGATAGCAGGGTTAAGGGCTAAATATAAGGGTGCTACTTATGGTGATTTAGCATTTTTAACAAGACCTAGTGGCGGTACGAATACAGAAAGAATGCTTATCACCTCTGCGGGTGCTGTTGAAATGTATCAAAGTCTTACGATACATAAAACTGTAACTGGCGCTAACGATCAAGAAATGCTTACTATAATGAGGAATGGTGGCTCAACCTCTGATGGAGCTAGACAAGCATCTATAGCGTTTTTTGACGGAGATAACGACACATACACAGGAAAAATTTCAGGTTATAGAGATTCACCCGCAGGGAACTACGATGGTGGTTTGAGATTCTATGTAAATCCGCACGCAACAAACGCTAATGCTACCTTCGCAGAATTAAACAATACTCCAGCTTTGTACATGAATCCAGATCAGACCAGTACGTTTCATGGGCAAGCGGTTCTAGGTCAATCTTCTTCTAACATAGGTAACTACACCTCTAATAATTCAGGCCATACTACACTTAACTACGGGAAAATAGGACACCAATACAACTCTACTGGCACAGCCTATACTTTTGGAACCTACACCCACCCTTCGGCTATGTATGGTACAAAGTCCGATGGGAGTACAGCTAGTTGGAATAGGTTGCTTTGGATAAATCACAGAGCGTCTTACATGATTACTATATGGACTTCTGGTGGTTGGTATGGTCCTTCAGCGCATACTATAAAAGTTGATACTAATTACACTAACAGCCTTTCAGTAAAAACTGTAAGCGAGGGAACAGCGGGTAGTTACAGTTATGCTGTACGATTTACGGCTCCAAACGCAGGAACGGGAGGTGGCTGGTTAGACTTCCAAAATACAGGAGGGTCTTCGGGAGGTAGCGTATACTCTGGTATTTATATATCAGTTACGCCACTAAGAGGAACTGATTTTGTATTTGCTAGTTTAAAGTCAGAAGCAGTAGGAGACACAGTCAGTACACTAACTTATACAGTAACTAAAACAAACGCATCGGATTATTAATATGGCAGACGATTTAACAGCTAAACAAAAGAAGGAGCAAGAGGCAATACAAAAAGCCATAGTGGACAATGGAGGAATTGATCCGCAGATGCCGTATGGAGTCCAAAGAAAAGCCTCATACCCTTCTGTGGGCGAACAATTAGATAAGTTATGGCACGATATAGATAATGGTAAACTAGACAAAGACGGCGAATTTTATAAAGCATTAAAAGCTGTAAAAGAGGATAAACCTAAGAGTTAGATTATGGCAACAACAAAAGTACAAAGTGAGTTAATAGTAGATGACGTAGCCTTAGCGGGTAACCCAACTACTACGACTCAAGGCGCAGGGAACAATACCACACGTATTGCGACCACGGCTTTTGTTACGACCGCGATTAATAATCTCATAAACTCTGCTCCAGGCACACTCGATACTCTTGATGAGATCGCAGCTGCTCTTAACGATGATCCGTCGTTTACTACTACTGTTAATAATGCGATAGCCACCAAGCTACCTTTATCTGGTGGCACGATGACTGGTGCGTTGAACATGGGTACGCAGAACATTACGAATGCAGGAACTATTGCTAGCGGTGCTATTACGAGTACTGGGATAGTCACAGCAACGAACTTTGAATTTTCAGGAACGGCGGGCAAGATACACTTCGGAGGTTCAGCTGATACAGGGGACTATCTAGGACTTGCAGATGTGAGTTCAGGTTCTAATATCTTTGAGTTATATCAAGATAGCGGATTAAAGTTTGGAATAGATGGTGTAACAGGGGACGCAACTTTTAACGCTAGCAACTTCATTGTCCAATCCGCTAACTCAACTGACCCGCAGTTTAGAATTAAGAACACGAATGCCGATGCACAAGCTCCACAACTAATACTACAAAAAGACTCAAGCTCTCCCGCAGATGGAGATGAAGTAGGCCGTATTTATTTCCTAGGTGATGATGATGCGGGTAACGTAACAGAGGCATTCCTAGCCATAGGGAAGATGACTGATGTCAGTAATGGTTCAGAGGATTCATCGTTTGATCTTTATACCTACCAAGCAGGATCACAGAAGGCCACCCTTACTCTCAAGTCTGGCTTAGTCGGTATCAATCAAACATCGCCCGCAGCTAAACTAGACATTAAGGGAGACACAACTACCTACGATGGAATGTCAAAAATTTACCTAACCGACACTTCCTCTAATTCAGAAAGAAGAAACTGGGCGATAGGGAACGGAGGTTCAGGATTCGGACATTTTTCTATTGGACTAAGTAACGCTGCAGACGGCGACCCAATGGCGTCAGGAACACATACCACGCCGTTTGTTATAGACCACACAGGTAATGTAGCCATAGGCAGAAATCAAAATGTAGGTAAAGGACTGCTTACGATATCTGAAGTGGGTAACACCGCAGGTGAAGCAATAGATGGTTTGCAATTATACAAAGGGCTAACGAATGCTTCTAATTTCCTTGCATGGCAACAAGGAAACATGGGGTGGAGGTTAGGCATCAGACATAACGATGGTGGCTATCCTTTAACTCTCTACATGGCTAACGGGACAACTCCTACTGCATCTAGTCCAGGAGATGAAATTTTAAGGTTTGGCACAGACCAAAATATGGCTCTTAACAACACGACCACAGGCTGGTCGGCTTGGGGGTCTAATACCTCTACGCATTTAACTGTTGGTAATGGTGGAAATAGTCCAACATCATCTAATTATGGTGTGTTAAATCTACTGGGTTCGCAAGCAGGTTCAACACATTTCAGTATTGGAGTTGGTAATGGAACTATGTATGCAGCTTATGATTATGGAAATGGTGCACACAGATTAACTATAGATTCTTCAGGCAATTTTACGGGTTCATCATCAAATGATATATCAGACCAAAGACTAAAAGAAAACATAGTCACAATACCTAACGCTTTAGATAAAGTTAAAGCATTGAAGGGTCGTACTTTTACTTGGAAGGCAGAATCAAAACAGCCCTCAGGAACAAAATATGGATTCATAGCTCAAGAAGTTGAGCCAGTAGCATCAGATTTAGTCTATAACGATTCGGGATTATGTAAGATAGATTCAGACGATAACCCTATACATGACATAATCAATTACGAAGGGGATGCAGAGTACGCCAAATCAGTACAAACATCAGGAATTATTCCGATACTTGTAGAGGCAATGAAAGAACAACAGACAATAATAGATGATTTAAAATCAAGAATTGAGGCTCTAGAAGGATAATGGCAAACACTAAGGTAACCAGTAACGTAATATCGGATGACATCAATCTAGGTGGTAATCCGACTACGACTACGCAATCCGCAGGTAATAACACCACAAGGATCGCTACTACTGCCTTTGTAAAAACAGCCATTGACGCTACGATCGACTCCGCCCCTGGAGCGTTGGACACCCTTAATGAACTAGCCGCAGCGATCGGGGACGATGCTAACTTTTCTACAACTATAACTAACAGCATCGCTACAAAAGCTCCATTATCAACTCCAACATTCACAAACACTGTGACTATAAATAGTGGGCACCTTAACTTAGACGCAGGTATGTCTTTGCAGTGGGGCGACACACACGAAAGGATTGAGCAATCAGATGGTCATTTAGAGTTCTTTATCAATAATAGCGAAACGATGACGCTTGATACTACAGGCTTAGGTATCGGGATTGTGCAAGCAGAAGGTAAGCTCCATGTCCACGCAGGAGACTCAGGTTCAAGTTATACGGCTGACGGAGCAGATGCTTTTATAATTGAAAACTCTGATTCGGTAGCGATAGATATTAGAACTCCCTCATCAAACCAAGGGCTTATTTTGTGGTCAGATGCAGATGCGAGAGCGGTCGCATTGATAGGCTACGACCATAGCGCAAACGACATGAGGTTTTCTGTAAATGGCAACACCGAGGTTATGCGCCTAGCTGATACGAAAGAAGTAGGTATTGGAACAGGCACAACCATTGATGGTCAACTTCACGTTAAAGGAACAACGAATAAAACTATAAAAATTGATGGCACTCATAACTCTGGTGAATATACAGCATTAGCTTTTGCACGAAATGGAACAGATAAATGGAGAGTCTTTGAAAAAGCCGACGACAGTTATATAAGTTTTTATAATGACCAAGCGAGCAAACACCAACTGACACTTACCGATGACAACAAAGTCAGTATAAATAATAATCTTGTAGGCGGTAACGCTGACAGCCTGCATAGTGCACCACTAAACGTAACACTAAGAAGCTCAAGCACAGGTAATGTATTAACTTTAAACTACGAACATCTCAGTGCAAGCGCGAGTCTGGAACAGAGAATTCAGTTTAATGCAGGTGATGACGGTACTGCAGAGTCATATGCTAACGCAGCTTACATCGCTGTAGGAAAAGAAAATGTGTACGTAACAGACGATACAAGAGATTCGTATATGTCTTTTGCAACCGCAGTAGACGGCACACAGCATGAGAGAATGAGGATAAAAAGCGGGGGCCAGGTCGGGATCGGAACCCAATCGCCTGGAAGCACTGCTTTATTGCACGTAAATGGTGGCATAAGATTTGACACTAATCCGTGGGCAGACGGTACAGCTATGAATGTTGTTTCGTCTAATGTCTACACGAACATGAACACCTTCAACTCAATAACTAGCATCTACTACAAGATGGGTATTATTGATATATATCACACAGATGGTCACTCTCAGGTATTGTTTGTGGCTAACGGAGGCTCAGGAGTTGGTTTCCAGTTTTCCATGTTAAGACCTGACACTGGTACTGTCTACAATAATACAGGAGTAGATTTTACAGTCGACACTCAAGGAGATGGAAACGAATCATTTAGAATACAAGTAACGTCAGGTGGTGGCGCTTTGAGCATTAGTCACACCGCAGGAACAAGTAACAGCTCTTGGGGTGTTTTTGTTTCAGTATTAATGGCGTAATGGGAGGCTAAAATGGCAATGGAATTTACATATGAAATTAGCGAGATAAAAGTTTATAACGAAGGGTCTAATAAAGACATAGTAAAGCAAGCGACACTTCATATAATTGGAACACAGGACGGAGAATCTTATAGGTCGTTTATGCCTATTGAATTAAAAGAACCTTCGGGGTCTTTTATTGAGTTTGATAAATTGACTAAAAGCCAAATAGAAACATGGGTTAAAGAAACTTTAGGAGAAGATCAATTGCAAGCTAATAAAGATGGTTTAGCTTCAATACCTGGAAATCCTATGTTTTCAAAAGAACCAACGCGGGTTAACCCAATAGAAAAAGAATTACTAGATTAATATGACAACGGCAAAGCAATCTATGGAGAAACTAGCGGCACACGAAAGGGAGTGTGCTATACGCTATGAGAACATAGAAAAGCGTTTAGATAAAGGTGATGCAAAGTTTGACGCGATGGATGCCAAGTTTACAAAATACATTTTAGGCCTATACGTACTTATTGTAGTAGCGTCTGGGATTGACAGATTTTTTTCTTAATAGGAGGTAAAAATGGATGAGAATCAAGTAATAGGATCTATCTCAAGTGGGGATGTAAACCTTGTTTGGGAGAAAGATATAAAAGGTAAGCACATTGTGACCTTGTATACTATACCTAAGAAAGATGGTGATAAGCCGGAAAAGCTTAAGTCTATGACGTATAAGGGCTAAAATTAGGTATAATCAGTTAACTACATATTTTAAGGAGTAATTTATGACTGAAGAAGTAAAAAACGAGCAACCTCAAATTAAGACAGTGAATTTTGAGGGGAAACAATATAACACCGAGGACCTAACTCCTAGAGTGGTCGAAGGGTTTAACATGCTAATTAAGCTACAAGGTGAGGTAGTAGAGCAATCTTATCAGCTTAAAAAGAGCCAGGCAGCGCAGGAGAAAATGTCGCAAGATATTGGAGATATGATTGCGGAAGATAAAATTAAACCAGCGCCTGAAATCGTTGTGGAGGACGAGTGAAAGCATTATTAAAAAATCTTGTAGGGGCAGTAGCTCCTACATTAGGGACTGCACTAGGTGGTCCTATGGGCGGTATGGCTGCAAAAACAATTGCAAGTGTTTTAGGGTGCGATGACAACCCAAAAGCTATTCAAAAAGCAGTTCAAGCTGCAACACCTGAACAAATGCTAGAACTTAAAAAAGCTGAACAAGCTTTTGAATTGCAAATGGCCGAGTTAGAAGTAGATGTATTTGCTTTAGAAACTAAAGATATACAAGATGCTAGAAGTAAATTTTCTAAAGATTGGACTACCCGTATTATGGGTATTGCTACGTTAGGCGGTTTTCTTGGGTATATATTTTTAGTAACCCTACAACCGCCAGAGCAAAACAGCGAAGCTCTAATTAACCTTGTTTTGGGATATTTAGGTGGTTTAGCGTCTGCTGTTATATCTTTTTACTTTGGTGCGTCTCATGGGGGCGGTAAAGATAATGAATAGAGAGCAGTTAATCGAAGAGTTAAAACGTGACGAAGGGGTAGTTCTTACTCTGTACCAATGCAGCGCAGGCAAAAATACAATTGGCGTGGGCAGAAATTTGGACGATCGCGGCATTACAGATGACGAGTCTGATTATTTATTAAGTAATGACATTGACATTTGTATAGAAGAACTTACTAACGCTTTCCCTTGGTTTGTAGATTTATCTGACACTAGACAGCGTGTTATGGTAAATATGTGCTTCAACTTAGGTCTATCTAGGCTTATGGGGTTCAAAAACTTTTTAGCTGCCATGGAGGCAGGAGACTGGGAGACAGCTGGCGTTGAGATGTTAGATTCAAAGTGGGCTGTACAAGTAGGACCGAGGAGCACCCGACTAAAAGATTTAGTTTTGGAGGGGCGATGTGGCGTATTTTAAGCTTGTAACATTTGGAGGTATAGCTCCACAACTATCGCCCAGGTTACTAGCTGACACTTTGGCACAAACTGCTGAAGACGTTATCCTTGATAGCGGTCGTTTAACACCCATTCGTGACAATACAAACGACTATACGTTGGACACAGCGGGTCAAAACTCAATCTATAAATACAGAACTGGCGGTAATGAATACTGGCTTGAATGGGCAGACGAAGGAGTTGATGTAGTTCCTGGTCCTATAGCTGGCGATAATACTGACCGTTTATATTGGACGGGCGAGTCTGCATCTTTTGCTCGTATGTCTAATAATAGCCTTATTACAACAGGCGGTGCTCCTTACCCTAATACTTCTTATCGTTTAGGTATTCCTGCTCCAACTGGCACTGTTGGTACTAGTGTGTCTGGAACAGATGACGGTACACAAACAAAGTACAGCACATCGTACGTGTACACTTTTGTGTCTGCGTACGGAGAAGAAGGACCCCCTTCTCCAGCATCTACAGTGTTTGATAAAGTAGATGGACAGACAGTTACTATAAATAATATGGATACGAGTGCAGGTTCTGGTGCCGGTCGTACTAATACCAATATTGTAAAGAAACGTATCTATAGATCTAACACAGGTTCAAACACCACCGCATTTCAGTTTGTTAAAGAAGTCAATCTGTCTGCAGGTAGTACAACTGATAATTTAAATAACTCGCAACTTGCTGAAGTTATACCAAGCACTTATTGGATAGGGCCTCCAAACGAAGTAAGTGCTGACTATCCTGATGGACCAATGAAAGGTTTGACTGCAATGCCTAACGGTATATTTGCAGGCTTTACAGGTAAAAGAATTTGTTTTTCTGAGCCGTTTTTACCACACGCATGGCCTGTAGCTTACAGAATAACTCTTGAAGAAGAGATTGTGGGCATAAAAATGGCGGGGCAAGGTCTTATTGTTGGAACTAAAGGCACACCTTACCTTATAGCTGGTACCGATCCGCAGTCTATGAGTGTTGTACGTATTGAAGCTGCCCAGGCGTGTCAAAGTAAAACATCAATGGTTGATATGGGTCCTTTTGTTTTATATGCAGGGGGCGACGGGCTTGTTGCAGCTGCAGGTACTGATGTTAATGTTGTTACCGAAGGTATCATTTCTCCTGAACAATGGAGAGCAGACTACTACCCAAGTTCATTACGTGGGTTCCTTTGGGAGGGGCGTTATGTAGGGCTATATACTAGTGGCTCTAATTATGGCGGGTTTATATTTGATCCTCGAGGAGATCAAATGAATACGCTTACTACTTTAACTCAAACTGGTACTACAGATGCTTCTGGTGGTTTTACTAATCCAGTAGATAACGAACTCTATTTAATAGTAGAAACTGGTTCGGGTCCAAGAATACAAAAGTTCCAAGGCGCTACTACTAATAAGACGTTTACTTGGAAAACAAAAGAGTTTGTTACTCCTAAACCTACCAGTATGGGTTTTGTTAAAGTACAAGCAGAAGAATATCCTGTTACAGTAAAAGTGTACGGAGATGGTAGTTTGTATTACAACGCTACTATAAGCACTTCTGGCAGCGCTTACTCGGTAACTGGTAGTTCTCCTACATCTTTTAGTGCTACTGCTATCCCTGAACCTATAGTAAGGCTTCCCAGTAAACTTCATAGTACTTTTGAGATTCAAGTAGAGTCAGCTAAAGTTGTTAACGAAATCTGCATTGGTGAATCTATAGATGAACTAAGGGGGATTTAAATGGCTACTAAAGGTACTAAAGTCCCTTCTATCTATAAGGTTCCTTCTAAAGCTGATCCAGAACTAAAACAGTTTGCTAACTCTGTAAAAGAAGCACTTGAGGTACGCCTTGGTCGTAGAGGTGACCCTCGAGATAGAGCTATTACTCTTAGAGAGTTGATTGATAGTGGTATGGCCCAAGAGCTTTTGGACAATCCTTTTGATCCAAATGCGGGCACGGGTGTAACAGACTTCGGTGGTACTACTCCCTATACAGATTTTACAATACCTCCTACACCTACAGGCTTTAGTGTTACTGCTTCGTACACTTCTTTTATATTAGCCTGGGATAACCCACAAATGAGTAACTTCGGTAATACTGAAGTATGGCGAAGTACTACCAGCTCATTAGGGGATGCAATAAAAGTAGATACTACGTCTGCTTTTGTGTGGTCAGAAGAAGTTGGGTATAACAAAACTTACTATTATTGGGTGCGTCATGTAAGTAACGCAGAAGTTTTTGGAGCTTATAGTTCTTCTGGTAACGGCACTACATCTATTGATATAGCCGCAGTTATGACTAATTTAAGTGAAACGCTAGCTGACTTACCTGGGTATAGCACACTAACTTCTTTAATTAGCAGTTCAGCTGGTACTGCAGCTACGGTTATTAAATCATCTTCTGCGCCTACACAACGTGATGGCGGAGATGCATTGACCACGAACGACATTTGGTATGACACGGACGACGGTCAAGTGTATACCCGGAACGCAGCTAATAATGGTTGGGTTGCAGCTCGAGACGCTACGTTAGTTAATATTGTAGGTAGTGCGTCTTACACAGGTTCAAGTCTTACCGCTGCTTTAGCTTCAGCGCAAGGTGATATAGTAACTTTAACTAGTGAGAATACGGCTCGTGTTAGTGAGATAACTGAACTAGAAGCAATTACTACTGGTTATAGTAACTCTAGTACTATTGCTGCTGCTATAACTTCTGAAGCTACTGCTAGAGCGAACGGTGACTCTGCTAATGCGACTTCAATTACTAATCTAACTAGTACAGTAGACAATAAAAATCAGACTTTTGTACAAAACAATGCTCCTACAGCTGTAGCTACTGGCGACCTTTGGATAGATTCTAATGACAACAACAAGCTGTACAGATGGAATGGGTCTAGTTGGGTTGTTGTAAGAGATACAGCTAACGATGGTAAAACCACGGTGTTTACTCAAGCTAGTCAACCAACCGCAAACAATACGGGAGACATTTGGTTTGATACCAATAGCAGTCCTGCTAATAAGCAATATAGATGGGACGGGTCTAACTGGGTTGAAGTACGTGATGTAACTAGCGAAGCTGCTATAACTACGGAAGCTAATACTCGTGCTACTGCAGACACGGCAAACGCTACAGCGATAACTACGCTAGAAACTAACACCAACACAGCTTTAGGTACAAAAGCTTCTACTGCTTCGGTAACAGCAGTACAAAACGCGTTAACTAACGGTACGTCTGCACAAGCTGGCTATGGTGTAGCAGTGAATGCTAACGGCGCAGTAGCTGGTATGTACTTAATGGCAGATAGTTCTGGCACGTTGAATAACAATACTTCTACATCAAACATAATATTTGAAGCAGGCCAGGTAACTATACGTAACCCGCATGGCAATAACATAGTTCCGTTTACTGTACTTACAAGTACAGACGGAGCTGGTAACCCGGCGGGCGTGTACATAGATACAGCGTTTATAAAAAATGCTTCTATCGCTGCAGCACAAATCGGATCTCTTAGTGCTACTCTTGTAAACGCAGTAGCAATAAACGCAAGCTCAATAAGTACAGGTACGTTAAATGCTGATCGTGTTGCTGCTAATAGTATAGATATTGCAGGTAAATCTCTTGCAAATTCAATAGGAACTATTGGTGGTCAAGCTTATGCTTCATTAAGTTTATATGTTTATAGTGAATTATATAGACCTGCTTTTGGTTCTGGAAATATTGATAATAATTACCCTCCTCATATAGCTAGTGTTACACAAACTACGGGCAACGACAGTGGTGAAACAGGGTCTATACCGGCAATATATGCAGGTAGCACTATATTAGGGGGCAGTCCTTTACTTTCTTATACTTTTACTACTTATGGTTACAGTGGTAATAGAAGACATATCATACAATGTATGGGTAATGTTAGTGGTAGTTCTACAGCGGGCCATGAAGAGCTTGAACTAGCTATGGTTGTGCGAGCTACTAGTTCATCTACTAATTACACTTCTACTACACTAGGAGATTACGTAGCTTATACAGCAAAATCTGCTGGAGGTTCTGCAATTGTATTAGGAGCGCATCAGTTGGCTGTTCAAGCAGATCTTGCTCCAAGCACTCAATATTATGTATGGGTGTTTGGCGCTATTGATGACACAGGTGGTAGTAATAAGTTTTATGATGTTACAGTAAACGTGTACGGGTTAAATAAATAAAATGGTAGGGATGACTGATTTTACGCAAATATGGGCTTCTATACGAGAGAAGAGAAACGCTTTGTTGCAAAAATCAGATTGGACTCAAGCTGCAGATAGCCCTTTATCAAATTCTAAAAAAGCTGAGTGGGCTACTTATAGGGCAACTTTAAGAGATTTACCAGCTACTTTACAGGCACATTCAGATTTTGTAAGCGAAGAAAAAACTAATCCGCTAGATGGAACATGTGGCGAATGGTCATGGCCTTTAAGACCTTCTTAATTAATATGGTAGAATAAAAATATGAAAAGACCAGGAATGAAACTAAAAAAGAGCAAAGTGTCTAAACGACAACAGCGTTCTATTAACAAACTTCCCCAGGACAAGCGTGCGTTTGTAAAACGTCGTATATTAATGGGCGACAATCTTAGGCAAGCGAAGAAAAGAGCTAAACCTATAAATATGTGATTCTATGGAAGAAGCCATTAAGTTTATTAACGAAGTTGGCTTCCCTATAGCTGCGGCCGGTGGTCTAGGCTGGTTTATCTACAAGTTAGTGATACGGATTGTAGATGGAATGGAGTCAAAACTAGACGTTGTAGACGATAAAGTAGCTCAACAGATAGAGCAGATGGAACAACGTCTTGGCACAAAACTTGACTCACAGCACGGTATACTGGTAGCCTTGATAGATAGAGTTCGTAGTCTTGACAACGAAATCATACGTCAGGACACGATGATTAAAACAATTTTAGGAGTACCTAACTTAATAGATACAGATAAAATAGCAAAAGCAGATAGAGATGACCAACGTAAAGACTAAAAAGCGAGGAAGGCCCAGCAACGCTGAACTAGCTTTTAGGAAAAGAGAAGCGGATAAGCAAAGACTTCTATACATCATCTGTGCTATTGGAATCTTTTTATTAGGTGGTATTTTTGCATCGCAGCTCAACGCTGATGAAATGGTGCACAAGTTTAAGAACCCTTCTTTTAGTGGCATAGGCACTTCTAGTCACTACCTCACAATAGAAAACCAAGAATTTAATCGTAAAAAAGCGATTAAAGAAGAAATTAAAGCTTATCGAGAAGAACTTGAAAGAGAGAAAGAAAACACTACTCTTGCAAGATTTATTAGAAATTTAGAGTCTAGAATCTACGCTCAATTATCTAGGCAGTTAGTAGAACAATTGTTTGGAGAAACGCCAAGCGAAAGCGGTGTGTTAGAATTGATGGGTAACACAATTGAGTACTCAGTAGATGGAGACTATATCACACTTAAAATTACAGACGCTGATGGGAATACTACAGAAATTACCCTTCCTATTGGTTCCTTTACTTTCTAGCTGTGCGTTACTATTTGACCCTATTGAAAACAACATAGGGCCAATTGAACGCATAGAAGAAGCCCAAGTCGAACAAATTGTTCTTACTGAGTTAGCGAATGTGCGCAGTGCAACTACAAAGAAACCAGTAGTCGCTGTGTATGCAGATGGTTTTAAGGACGATACAGGTCAGCGTAGAAGCAACAGCTCGTTTGCTACATTTTCTACTGCAGTTACTCAAGCTCCGTATGTGTATTTAATTCGCGCTCTTAAACACGCTGGAACAAACGAAAATGGATTTTTTGAAGTTGTCGAACGGGTTGGTTTAGACCACGTTACTAAAGAACGTCAGCTTATTCGTAGCACACGCCAAGAGTTTGATGAGAAGAACAAACTACCCGCACTTTTGTTCGCTGGTTTGATAATAGAAGGTGGTGTGGTAGGATATGAGAGTAATATTGAATCTGGAGGCGCAGGAGCACGTCATTTAGGGATTGGCGGCTCAAAAGAATATCGGCGTGACACCGTGTCCGTTTCCCTCCGCGTTGTTTCCGTGGCTACAGGTAAAGTATTACTGGATGTCTTGGTTACAAAGACTATTTTAAGTGCTTCGGTAAGTCAAGATGTCTTTAGGTTCATATCAACAGGAACTGAGTTGGTTGAAATTGAGAGTGGTAGAGTACGCAATGAATCTATAAATTTAGCATTACGTGCAGCTATCGAAACAGCGGTATTAGAAGTAATCAAGGAGGGTGAAAACGCTGGTTTTTGGAGATTAGAAGATGAAAAAGAACAAGAGCAAGAGCCTTCTTCTTAGTATCTTTCTGTTATTTCCTTTGGTTACGTTTGCAGCGGATAACGAGATTTATATAGATCAGTCAGGAGCGACAGCTAATATAGACTTAGAGCAATTAGGATCAGGGAATATTATAGGAGGACTGAATTCGATTGCAGGCACACTTACTCCTTTAGATTTAGACGGCACTAGTTTAACTCTAGATATAAATCAAATTGGAGACAGCAATAAATTCTTGGGTGATATTTGGGGAGACTCACTTACAGGGTTTTTTGAATTCGATGGCGACAGTAACACCTTTACTTTTCAAGGTGATCCTACAAATACCTACGGTATTGATAATTCCAATTGGAATGTTGATGTAACAGGGTCAAGTAACACATTTACTTTTGACCAGGGCACTAATGCGTTAGCTAGCGGTTTAGATCTAGATTGGATCATTCAAGGTGACAGCAACACATTTACTATAGACATTGATTATGACGGAGCAACAAATTATGTTGATGTTGATGGTGACAGCAACACTCTTACTTTTGATGCAGATGGTTATGCGGGTGGTTATTTTTACTTAGATCAAACAGGTAATAGCAGGACGTTTAACATAGAGCAGCAAAGCACATTGGATAATGACTACCTTAAGATTATTTCTTCTGGCAACAACGGTACTGTTTGCGTCGTTCAAAACGACGGCGGAACTAGCACAAGTTGTTGATATAGGGAATGTATCTGAACTAACAGGTTTTGCCAAAGTCATACGGGATAAACCTTATGATGCAGAACTGAAACTAGGAATACAGTCCCAGGACGATGTACGTACTAGTAATGGACGTATAGGTCTTCGTTTTTTAGATGATTCGGTTGTACGTTTAACTGAGCACTCTAAACTTGTTGTAGATAAATACATCTATGACCCAGATCCATCTAAATCACAGATGGCTTTACAATTTGCCAGCGGGACCATCCGTTATGTATCTGGCAAAATAAACACAATCCGTAAAGAAAACATAAGTATACGTACTCCCACTGCAAATATTGCAATTCGAGGGACTGATTTTACGTGCACCGTAGATGAGTTAGGTAGATCTTTAATAATATTACTACCTGATGCTAATGGTGTTTCTTCAGGAGAAATACTTGTATCTACTGCAATGGGCGATGTTGTGTTAAACAAACCTTACCAGGCTACGACTGTAAGTGTGTTTGAAACTACACCTAGCAAACCGGTTATTTTAGATATAACACTTGAGCTTATAGATAACATGTTAATTGTAACGCCTCCTGAAGAAGACGTACAAGCACAGACGGTGAACGCTGTTTCTAGTAATGCAAGTTATTTGGACTTTAATGACTTAGATATAGACTTTCTTGCCGAAGATTTTCTTGATAATGAAACTGATTTAGAGTTTACCGAGCTAGATATAAACTATTTAGATACTAACTTTCTTGAAGATCTGCTTGCTGTAATTGAAGAACTAGACGTGCTTCAAGATGATGAGTTAAAAAGCGATGTTAGTTCTACAGTAGTTAGAGGCACACAAATAGGACAAGACCCCCAAACGCAAATTACAACTATTATCCAGGGAGAAATGTTAAGTTTGCGAAGATCTGTAAGTCAGACAGTACGAGTGGATTTAAACATTTCGCAGGGATATACGGTTATACTTATACAAGATGGGAAATCTAATCAAATTATTATTAATGGCGGCGGGTCAAATATTACTATTAAGCAGAACTCAGGATGAGTAAGTGGTTAATAGGGGCAGTTACAGTAGCAGTATTATCACTGCCACTTATATTTGATTATAAAGCTTTAGAGGTACTTCGCCTTAAAACCTTTGATGCACTTGTACAAGAACAAACTCCCAGCGGCCACTTTGTAATACTAGATATCACTGAAAATGATATTAGTAAAGAAGGCGGTTGGCCTTTTCCAAGACAGCGATTAGCAGAAATACAAACAGACTTGCTCGACCGTGGAGCGTTAGGCGTGGGTTGGGTAATTATGTTTCCACAAGCAGATCGTTTTGGTGGTGATGCCGAGTTCGCAATGAGTCTGCAGCAGGGCACAAACGTACTGGCAATACCTGAATATGAAAACCGAATCTATCCATCTACTGATGGAACTGTAGTTCTTGGGGATAACCCTGTAGATATGATTACATTGTCAGGGCATTTAGCTAACGTAAACCAGCTAGAAGAAGCGGCTTATCAAGGTATTGTATCAGCCCCAACAGATGTGGATAACTTAGTTAGACGAGTTCCTCTTATTGTACAAACTCCCAAGGGTTGGGTTGCTTCATTTGCTACACAAGTACTAAAAGTTTTAACCGGGGAAGGAACATATCAGATTAAAACATACGAAAGTGGTATACAAGCGGTTCGGATACCTGCGTTAGGTGTAATACCTACAGATAAATACGGCAGAAAGTGGATTTCTTGGGTGGATACACCTAAAACTACGTTACAAGACCCCCAGGTAGAAGGAAAGTTTGTGTTTATTGGTGTTACAGCAGCTGGTGTTATGCCTCAAATAGCCACGCCCGACGGTCTATTAAACCCTCATCACGTACAAGCAGCCCTGGCGGAGAGTTTATTATTACCTAACAGCCCACAAATACCTGCAGATAGGCTTGTATACGAGCTACTTATATTTTTAGTTTTGTGTACATTGGGTCTCCTGCTCGGGCGTAAATGTACGTACGCGTACATGGCACTTGGAGCTGCAGGTCTTCTTGTAAGTACAGCTGGACTTGAGTGGTATCTTGTAAGTCAAAAAGCTTTATTAATAGACACTACTTATAGTGGTATATCACTGTTGCTTATATTAGGGCAGCAATTCTGGCTTAACTTTAGAGAACAATCACTCCTTCGCCAGCAGATTAAGAAACAATTTGAACATTACTTAGATCCTAGGCAGGTAAAACGTCTGCAAGATGACCCAGATATACTTAAGTTAGGCGGTGAAAAGAAAGAAGCTACGTTTTTATTTACAGACGTTAGGGGTTTTACCTCTATGTCTGAAAAGCTAGAACCTGAACAAGTAACGTACGTAATGAATAAAGCTCTTACAGCACAACAAGAAGCAGTACAAAAGCACGGTGGGATGGTAGATAAGTACATTGGAGATGCCATGATGGCTATATTTAACGCTCCGTTAGATATACCTAGTCATGCAAAAGCTGCATGTGATTGTGCGCACGATATAGTTAAAAACATGAAAGAGTTGAATAATGAACTGCAAGTTGAAGGACTTCCCCCTATTGCGATCGGAATCGGTGTAAACACAGGTGAAGCGGTAATAGGAAACATGGGCAGCGAATCACGGTTCGATTACACAGCAATTGGAGATGCAGTAAACTGTGGTGCACGCTTGGAGTCAGCAACTAAAGAAGCAGGTAAAGACATACTTATAGGTGAACGGACAGAATCTTTGTGTGGCTATTACTTACAAGAGTTGGATCCTATGCCTGTAAAAGGTAAAGCAAAACCTTTGAGAGTATTCACATTTATGGAATAATGTTAATAGGAGGTAAGAACTTATGCTATATATCAACATATTTATGTGGATTACGTCTATTATTGCTATTGCGTCTTTCGTAGCAGCAATTACACCAACCCCACAAGGAGATAAACTTTTAGCTAAGCTATATAAAGTCATAGATTTCTTGGCTTTGAATATAGGAAAAGCAAAGGACAAGTAAGTGGCTAGAAATTATCGCAAAGAATACGATAACTACCAAGGGAGTACTGCTCAGAAAAAAAGACGTGCCAAACGTAACAACGCCAGGCGGGCCGCGTTACGTGCTGGCATAGTAAAAAAAGGTGATGATAAAGACATACATCACAAAGATGGGAACCCTTTTAATAATTCTCCAAGTAATACAGTAGTGCGGCACAGAAGCCACAATAGATCTTTTGCGCGTACAAAAACAGCTAGGAAGAAACGGTAGCAGGGTCGAACTGCCCTAATTCAATAAGTTTTTCTCTATTAACTAAATGTGCAGCTTCTACTGCAGCTTTGTTTTGTCCGTGATATGGCACAGCTAAGAAGTTATCGCACATAGCCTGGTTTATATCAACGCCGTCAACCACTACTGTGCCTAACACGCGCCCATACTTACCTTTAGAATCTTTTAATTGAGTTCTTATAACGACAGAACCACTGCTAACAGCATCTGAAAGAAACTTGCTAGCCATTTTTCCACGAACTTTTTCGTCTTTGTCACGAGTACGTGACTCGGGAGTATCAATAGCATATAAACGCACCCTAGACTTATAAAGCACAGAAAAACCAAGATCGAGAACAACATCAATAGTGTCCCCATCAACAACTCGTTCAACCGTGCAATTATATTCGTACATTTATTCTTCCAAGAATGACCTTCTAAGCTTTGTAAGGTACCAATCTGCTTTATCAAGGTCCTCTTTGCCTCCTTTGTTTTCGTATCTCCAAATGTACTTTAGCATATTTCCTTTTAAATAGCCTCTAAATGCTTGTTTTGTCATTGATGCTTCAATTGCGTCTATGCATTCAATGTCACCGTCGTTGTAATGCGGTGGACTATTGACCATATCAATTTCACTCATCCGTTCCTCCTAAACGTGTGTTTAATAAAAAGACTGCTTGTTCAAATTCCATAGCGTCTTCTAAAAATGTTTCTTTGGTGTATTCATTTACTTTTGCAAAATTATTGCTGACTTTAACTACTTTATCTTCACACCCAGCTAATACGTACACGGACACCTGGTTTTTTACCTGGTTTGTAAGCCAAAGTTCTTGTTGTTTAGATAGTCCAAAGTCTAATTTTGATGAAGGCCTAGCTGGTAGTTTTGGTTTGTATTTGTATTCTACAAAGCACATTCCAGCAGGACCACTGTAGTAAACGTCAGGCACACCTCCATGGTAAGGATCGTTAATCTTCCACTTATATATGTTAGTAGATAAAGATCTATTAACTTTTTTTATAAAGCCGGTTTCGTTCACGGCTTTAGGATAACATAAAAAATACGTACACGATGCGACATGTGGTGTCGCACCATGTACGCACACAGTTATTTAGGCTCCTGTGTTACCTGAAACGCTCTTGTAGACTTTCTTAGCTACTTCGTAGTCGTCATCTGTAACCCAGCCTTCTTTCATAACACTAAGGTTTTGAAATTTTTGACCGGCTCTATTCTGTGTAGACACAGCAGAGACTTTCCAAAGAGTAGAAAACCTGTCGCCGCCAAGCTGAGCAATCTGCGTGTTCCATTCACGAGATACTCTTAGCTTAGAAGATGCGAAATCCATAAGGAACGGAGTAGAATCAATCTCTCCTGTTTCAGCATCTTTGCGAATCAACAAATGGGATTGAGTTTGGATTATCTCAAAGTCATCTGGACTACCGTCCTGTGTAGAGATGGCTTCATCCGCTTCAACCCTTGACGCGCAACTAGCTACAAGACCGCCACCTTTCTCACGTTTTCTCCAAACGACAAAGTCTTCGGTGAAATGTACGTTAATAACGTATATTTCTTTACCGTAGATTTCGTTGGTCACCGTGTTTAACAGATCACCGGGTTTAGCCCCTTCAACATAAGCGTCGTGATTTTCATCAACCTCGCTATTCATTTGTTGAAGTAGTTTTACCCTAGGGGTCTGTAGGTGTTCGGTGGAAACATTTTCGTTTCCAAGGCCCGAAGCCTCTTTTACGTGCGCTGGCACGGCTTTAGAGACTAAGGATACAGCTGTGCTTTTTTCTTCAGCCATGGTTCACCTTCCTTCTTTCATGGTTAATGTTTACTTACTTCGATAATTAATCTTGGTAAGCTCCGTTGCTTTTACTCCTGGAACATTTTGTCCCATTTGTGAAAGCTCTCTCCAAGCAGTAGCAGACATGCGTTTCTGTAACAACTCAAACTGGTTTGTATCCAGTATGTGTTTATGCACAGCTTCCCAGTCTTCTACTGTAGGCACTGTTTCTATTTTTTTAGAAATAGTACATACATCATTCGCAATCTGGTCGAGACCTTGCTCTTCCATCTTGTGCATGATTGCGCTTTCGAGATCGTTTTGATTAAGCTTTAAGGCTTTCTCCTGTTCTTGGATTGTTTTAATTTCACCGCGAACAGAAGCTAATTCGTCCATTAGCTCATTCAGATTCTTTTCCATTACAAACCTCCTGATTATGTAATTGATTTAAAATATGGAGAAGATTTTCCATCTTGCCCAGTTTCCCATTGAGCTTTTCATACACTGTTTCTTCCCAGGTATTACGTGCTGCAATAAGTATTGTTTCAGTTTTACTTGTTTGACCAGACCTATGTATACGTCGGTTAAACTGCTGAAAATGTTCTGCATTGTAGGTGGGACTGCACCATATGCAGGTAGTAGCTTTTGTTAGTGTTAACCCGTGGCTGGCGGATTGTGGGTGTGCAAACAGTACTTTGATTTGTCCTGCTTGGAACCGTTGTACAATATCTACACGTTTGTGGGCATCTGTCTCACCATCAATAACTGCGTAACTAAAACCTTTTTTCTTGGCTAGTTGTACTAAAGCATCACGCTCGTGACGCCAGTTGAATGCTACTAAAGTGTGTTTACGTACATCTACAAGATCTATAATCATGTCATATCTTTGCTGATGGATGTATTTGGCATCACCTAGCTCATCGTACACTGCACCTGAAACTAGCTGCAGGAGCTTCTTAACACGTGCTCCAGCGTTAACTGCGTTAATTGTGCCTTGTTTGGTGTATAAAACAGACTCCTCTGCTAGCGTTTTATACATGCGCTGAACAGCAGGTGTAAGATCTGTATGCATTACACGAGTCGTGTTATCGGGTAGATCTATACAATCTTCTAGTGCGTATCGGATATTGATGTCACTAAGTTTATGGGCCACGGTCTCTTCTATACCTGGCTTGTCTATCCATTCATTAGCAAAACCATTGAACTTAGGCGTGCATACTTGATGTCTAAAAGAATAATAACGCTCACCTAATCGTTTACCGTCATCTACACACAGTGTGGGGTGCCAGACGTCAAGAATAGTATTGGTGTTAGGAGTACCAGACATAAAAATACGGGTATCAAAATGTGACACAATCTTTCTAAGATTTTTGGATCGTTTTGAATCCTTGTTTTTAAAGGCTGTGAATTCATCAACCACCAACGTATTGAATCGTGCAAGTATTGATGGATCTTTAGATAGATAGTTGACAGCTTCGAAGTTAGTAATGACCACATCAAGGTCTTGGTCAGCGAATATTTTTTGACGGTTTTTAGCATAAGCTACTCCATAAGTTAGGGTGGGTTGAAACTTTTTGATGTCATCTACCCAAGCTGCTTCGAGAATAGACAGCGGAGCGATAACTAAAGTGACACTATCGGTTTGAGCAATAGCGTCTAATACAGAGCGAGTCTTACCTGTGCCAGGGTCAGATGTAATTAAACATCTAGGGTTTTTGAGAATAAAATCGGTGGTGTCAGTTTGATGGGCGTACGCGGGCGCTGAATTTAATTTCATATTTAATCCTGTATTTGTTATTTAGTACTGTATTTATTACTGTATTTATCATTTCATTATACTTTATGTTATGCCGTGTTGGCAATGCGGGTATTCGCCTTCCTTATACGAACACCATTTACAATTATAATTAGATGGGTTCGGAGGAAAACTAGTTGCAGTTGTCATAGCTACAGCTCGCTGGTGGAGTTTAGGCATAAACAACATTGCTTCGTCCCTAGTATAAGCTTGTATGGTTGTTTCATTTTGATCTAGATACCACAACTCGGTTTGTACGTGTTGTAGTTCTGGATACCGAAAAAAACTACCGATAGCATAAGTCAATGCTTGCTGTGAATGACTTATCTCATTACCAAATTTTTTACCTGTTTTGTAATCAATTACACGAGCTGATGTTTCAGTTTCGTGTACCATTGCGTCTAATTTAATACGTGCCCAGGTAACAGGCTCTAACCAACCGCAAGGTTCCCAGTCAACTGTAAACCCCCACTCTCCTTCTAGCTCTACTTTAGCTTCTATAAAAAGTTGTCTGAGTGTTTTAAATTGACTTTCGAATTTTTTTAATTCTTGTGGAAACTCACCAAGAGTACCGTTGACATAATGTTCAGCTTTTTCATGGATGTCACTACCACGAGCTGCAGCAGGTCCAAAGTCTTCTTGTACACGTTTGACTTTAGCGATGTAACTACGATAAGCGCATGTTTCAAATGTTTTTAAAGTCGAGTGAGACCAGGCTGGTATGAGTCCCAACTCCTTTGGGGCGTCCGTTGCTATTACATTCTCTAGATCTGGACGCTTGTCTTGTACAAGCTTTGACATATATTAGTGTGTCGCTGTATTCCTAGTAAGTTCCATGTCTTTCTTATCGAAATGTTCGTTAAGAACAGACTCTTTTACTTCTTTATCTAAGACCCAAGTAATTAATACACCTCTTGGAGCTGATTTATTTTCACCTTCGCCCATTCTTTTACGGGTGGTTGTGATGCTTAATCTACTCATAGCCTTCGTAAAGTCTCTAATAGATAACACTTTTTTGTTATCTGTTAGTACATCATACACGACTTTTAGATGCTGCATAGGTATTATCGTTTCTTCACCTTCTGTAGCAATCCAATTTTTAATGTATCTTTGTGATGTACTTATACCACCGGCGTCAAATGTGTTTGTAAGTGGTATATCTAATATTTCTACAAAGTACTCCAGGTTGTTTTGTTTAATTGCATTAGCAAATTCTTCTAGAACAGACATACTGACTAACTTCATATCACGCTTGGCATCATTATCTAATGCTGTATGTGCCATACGTTCGTCTACCTGAAACTTTTCTAAAAGACCTGCAAATAAATACAATTCTTTATCCAGATCTTCCAGTCGTGTAAGTAATTCAGGGAATGTTTTTTCTAACTTACGTTCTTGCCTGGGAGCTACGTTGTAACGTCTGTCACCGTCTTCTATTTTGACAGCGTCAGCTCTGTTTGTAAGAAACAAAAAATTACAATAGCTGGGCAGCTCAACTTGGTTTGCACGCATAGCACGTACAGTGAGCGTTGGTTCTGTAATTTGATGTTTAAGTTTGTCTGCCATACGGCCTATGTTGCCGGAGTCTCCCATACGAAATTCATCAACAACTAAAAATAAAGCCATACGCATATATAAATTAAATTGTTCTTCTATGTTTTCTAATGAACGCATAGGAACTTGCGACTCACCAAACAAAGGTTTAAGTATTTTATGTACAAATAAACCTTTACCAGTCCCAGGGACACCTGTAAGTATCCATGCAGTCATGGTTTTTTGTTTCTTTTGGTAAATATAAGCAAGCCAATTAACGAAATGTTCTGTTTCTGTTACACCGCCGCCGAGTATCTGTTGGATAAGTTTGTAAGAAAGAGGAACATATTTCTTAAAGTTTTCTGATTCTCCGTATTTAACTTCAGGTAGTTCTTGTTCTGCAGCTAGCATGTACTGTGTTTTTCTAAATAGATTAACGTAGTACGGAGCTGTATCCATTTGAATACCTTTGCCAGAAGATGGATCAAATACAACTTGGGCGTCCGGAACAAAGTCTGGCATTGGACGGTTATGTGTACGCATAAACCCTTCCAGGGATCCTTTTTGTGTAGGTGTAAGTGGAAAGTCATCGGTAAATTGTTCTTTACCTTTATCAAATACGCCGTTGTAAAAAGTATCCGTGTAGTAATCTCTAAGTATTACTGGTCGTGCGTCTTTACCTCCTTCCATTTCGTCTGCAAAAGTGTCGAATATGCTTTTGTAGAACTCTGGATCTGCTTTCTGTATTTCAAATACAGGCTCACCTTTAAAATTGTACATATAGTGAGGGTTGGTAAGAATGAAATAATAGGCACCGCTATCTCCTCCGTTTATATTGCAGTTAACATAAGGTTCACTAACCCTACAGACTTCAATTGTCATTCTGTCTGGGTTTTGCAAGACTTCTTGAGCTTCACCTCCTACGTTAACTGTAGTAATACGTTCGGCTTTCTTAGTTAGTCCTGCTTTTTTACGTAAACCATCTTTAATTTGTACACCTAGATTGTGTACTTTCTCAGGATTTACATCCTTGAGTAATGGAACTATATCCACGGTCGGTTCGCCACGAGTAATACATACAAACCTGTCTCCCGCGATCGGGTCTTGTAAACCCACAAACTTAGGTGGCGCTATATAGATTAACTTTGAGTTATCAGCAAGACTGACATCTAAAGGATAAGCTATGCTTTGACCGTTGGCTGAAAGATTTAATTGATTAGCAAGAAAATCTATTTCGTAATTTAAAGTCCTAAACCACTCTTTTAATACTTTTGGATACACGGGGTATTTAAGTAAAAAGAATAAATGCATAGAAACTTTGTTACCTTTTAAGCCCAGGGACGCAGATGCTTGTGCAATGTAACTTACATCCTGAAACTCTGGGGGCAGATATGTAACAAACTGCTCAGCAATAGTTTGTATATCAAACTCGCTAAGTGTTGATTTGTTGGATGATATTGGGAATTCAATTCCATCAAGATCTAATACAAGTAGATCTGTTTGAGCGGCTCTGTCTGTAAGCATCGCTCTTGATTCGTTTTTTAACTTACGTTTCAGAAGCCCTTTATGTAATGCGGCTCCCTGTTTTGCATATTGTTTTAGTAAACTGAAAAACTCGTCAAAACCTTCTTCGGTCTTGTCAAATTTGTGATGATGTGACGTAAAATTTTTTACTAATGGGTAAGGCTTTTTACCTTCTAACGATATTTCTTTAATTAATCGTTGTTTAGCCTTAAGAAAAACAACTTCCATAATTTAACTCCCTCTTCATTTATTTTCTTCATAAACTTCCTTTCGGTCTATTTTAATATTAGGGTCAGCTTCAAAAGCTAACTTAACCTGTTTAGTGCCAAGGGAGGTAACAACAATCTCACACAAGATAGCGTCAGGTGTATCTTTATCATAAATAACAATACATTCTTGCTTCTTTCTCGTTAGTATCAGATTGCTCATTTATTTGTCATAGACCTCGCTATAACCCCCTTCAGCATCTAACGGTAACCTTTCGCACCACTCAGGTGGACTTTTCATTATAGCCATAATTTTGTCTAACGTCACATCTGGGTCTTTTTTAGGGCCTGTACATATAATTTCATCATGTACAGTTAGTACGACATCCAGCTCATCGAGCTGTTTTTGTATAGCAAGCATTTGATCTGTAATAACTATACGAGCTAAAGCCTGGATAATGTTTTCACACAACCTGGGACCGTGTGTACGTATTGGACCTTTGTTATAACTTGACTGATATAAAAATTCTCCAGAGTTGAAAGATAAGTTTGGGTATTTTAGAAACATTTTATTAGGTAATTGAATGGCATTATTTGACACAGTCAAAGGTCCGTATGTATTGCCATATTGCGCACGATCAATCATTCCATATAAAAATTGTTTACATACATTCCACAACCTGGGGATGTTGGGATACATACCTCTGTATTGAGCAACAATACTTTGAGCTGTAGTCAGTGTTACGTCGACTGATGGTGATCCTTGTTTAAGTGTGCCTTGATATCTTTCGGCACCCATACCATAACCAAGGCCTAAAATAGCTGTTTTACCTACGTATCTTTCTAGCTTGTCAGCTTTGGTAACAGGTTTATTGTATATTTCAGAAGCAAAAATACTGTACACATCATCTCCTGCTGCAAACGCCTCGAGCAGTGGCTCTTCGTTAGCTAACCACGCCAGCATTCGAGCTTCGATGTTTGATAAGTCTGCAATGTATAAATACTTATCTACAGGAGCTGTGAGTGCACTACGTAATTTAGAACCTCGTGGTAAATTTTGTAGGTTTAATTTTTCTGCGCCACCAAATCTACCGGTGTGTGCTGTGTAATAACGTAGCGGCACGGAAAACGTACCGTCTGGGTTAGCAGAAGATAGAAAACGTTCTGCTCTTGTTTCTTCGATACGGGATTTCACTGCTTCTCTAGCAGCCCATACGTTGTCGTGCTCTGGATGCATTGCCATCATTTGATTGTATGCAGGGTCAGATTTACTAAACGCGGGAATCATTTCTCCTGTCCTGGGGCTTTTCTTTGTAGGTACAACTACCCCCAGGGACTCAATGTATGCTGCAAATTTAGGTTGAGATGCTAATGTCTCACGATCGGTGCCACTGTTTTCTATTTTCTGTGCAGTTTCAGTTGCTATTTGTTCTTTGTGCTCTATTAAAAGTTCACGGTCCAGAACAATTTTTGGTTCGACAAACATACGAACCGTCAGGTCTATCAGGTCAAGTTCACTTTGCGGATATCCTGCTGCCATTTTGTTGAAGATTTCATACGTAAGATCTACGTCTTGTATGCAGTAACCTGCAATTGTAGTTTCTAGTTGTGGGTCAAGATCGCGTATACCTTTAGCATTGACTAATTCTTCACCTTTGCGCATTGACTTATCATCTGGAAATAAACGTTCGCATACATTTTTAAGCGCTGCTGATTCGTTTGGATACAAACCTCGACTCATTGCAGCAGTATCATAGTAATACGCTGGATGAACCTGGTAGATCTGTGTAAGTATATAAGCGTCAAACAAAGTGTTATGACATACAACAGCAAGATCTTCCCAGTCGTATTGTGCAAACAGTTCTGGTATTTCGTCTTCGCTGTACCACTCACTTTGAGGGTCGTCGTTCCATTTAACACCTACACCCCAGACTTTAAACTCCGGGGAATGTACGTATTCTGCTGTGGTCATCTTTGTAAGCGAATAACCCACATCGTAAAATGTTTCAAAATCTAAATATAATTTGTTCATGGTTTTTTCTTCTTTGTTAATTTACACCAATGTTCATAGTCTCCTTTTTTGGCTCGCTCCCAACCGATTCGCTTACTGTGAACCATATTGAATGCCATACCCATAGGTACGTATTTGAATTCTATATAAGGAGCATCTACGTCAGGGTACGTATAGGGGTTTTTGCTGTTACGTTTGACGTAAACGTACGTAGCCATCAATACTCCTTATCTAGGCAAATAACTTGACATTTATAAAAAACGTCTTATGTTCGAATAATGGTAGCACAAAAAAGTGCTGAATTTTAATTTTAACTAAAATAGGTGGTAATATGGCAACATACACTTCAGGTCCCGTAGACGGGAATCAATCCTTTAAGCCGTTTCCTGACGGAAATCTTGGCGTTAGGTATGCTAAATTCACAGCAACTACTGCAATCGCAGTAAATGACGTTATCCAAATGGTTGACGTTTTTGCAGGTGAAACTGTGCATAACGTAGTAATCAAAACTGGCGACTTAGACACAGGTACTGCACTTGTGCTTGACGTTGGTGATGGTTCTGACACTGACTACTACATTGATGGATCTACGATCGGTCAAGCAGGTGGTACAGATACTCTAGACGCAAACACTGCACCAAAGACTTATACAGCTGATGACACAATTGATGTTTTAGCTCAAGTAGGTCCAGGGGGCGGGGGTACTGGCGACATTGAGATTTGGGTAACAGTATCGTAAAATACTGAAACTCAGGTATTTCCTTCGATCCCTCTTCAGTGAAAAGGAAACTTTATAAAGGGGCTATTGTTTCTCGAGCGATAGTCCCTTTTTTTTAGCACTATACTTTTAGTACCTTCAAGGTTCTGTACTTCGAGTTTATTTCCATGCTTTAAATCAAGCGCTGAGCCATCAAGTTCTTTATCAAACTTAATATCTCCATTAGGTAATAATGTGAATGTATAATCTATGAACGTTGTTTCTTTCGTTTTTCTAGCCATACATGTATACCTGCTTCGTATTCTTCTGCAGTTACGCGTACGTCATTGAAATAATAACGATAGCCTTCTTCTGCAATATTTTTAGTAACTTCAGTAAAGTTACCGACATCAGAGTCTAAAAGCTCTTGAATCATCAAGTCAACTAACGCACTTAATTCTTTACGTGTCAGTAGCTTAGATGATTTGTTGTTGTGATATATGTTGTTGAGATGATTTCGTTGCTCATCTGTCAGCTCGATTGATATGTTTGATTTCACATAACTCTCCTAGTTATTAATAAAAGCGGGGGAACAATGAACATTCTGGCCATTGATTGATTAGCTAACCAGCTAGACTATTTGATTACACACGCTAGCCATTTCTATTTTGGTGTAACCCCCTATCCTGCAAGGAATTAGGTTTCCAAGACGACCGTGTGTCAGGAGGGCGATAACTCTGGCATCTAAACCGCCAATGTGCTGCAGCTGAGTTCACTCGGTCGTTACTGGTCGTCTTGGTCTCCCCCGGAACCATCTTGGCCATCATCAACACTGCCGTTATTGACTCGATCCAAGAGATCCCGGAGAAGCTCGAAAATCTCTTCAGCGTCGTCTTCGCTGAATTTAATAATTATTTCTTTAGGCATACTTTAATAGTTTACCTCAATACCCTTATAAAGGGGGAACAACCAGTACGTCAGAACTGATTGCCCCCCAAGGGTCAATGTCATAGGTGGTAATATTGTGGAGGCAACACCCGAACAGACATTGAATAGGGGGAGGAACCTATGGACTTGTAGTATACGTAAATTCGAAACTAGTATTCAAGCTAGATTCGTAGTTTTCTTTAATTCTTAAAGCATCTTGTATGTCTTCTACCATATGGTCAGCAATCTTCTCGCCTTTTACATACACAAACATTCTCATTAAGCCTTCTTCACCGTTCTCTTTATAGGTTTTGTGAACAGATATTTCGTTAGCAGGCATTTTACCGGATCCAGCACTTGTAACCACTGCAGTTTTCTTTAGGGCCACAAAATTCACATTCGTCGTCCTCGTCCTCAAGTCCATCTACAATTAGGTGGTCTTTCATCCACGATTCAGAAACGCTGTCTTTTTTGAGTTTGTTTTTTACACTCTCTTCGAGTTTTTTGTTTTTGCTCATCCTATCTCAAAGCCTCCTGATGCTTTACAAAACTTACCAAATTCTACCACGTTGTCTACATCAAACGGGTAGCTCTTTGCCCAATGGTCGTCTTCTAATTGCTCTCTACTTTTTACATATAGATCCGCAAACTTTTGTAACTCGCCATTTTCGTGAGCTTCAGCTATTTTGTCCGCGATGTAATTAGCTTTAATAGCATTAATATGATGGTTGTCATTGAACTCGCCTCCTCTTTTATCTTCATCAGTTAAAATATCAGGCGCTATGTAATCACATACGTATGACCATAAAGGTCTCCACCACCAAACATTGTTACGAAAGTAGTAGCCTGGATTGTCTTGTTCAAACTTGGCTAAGTCTTCAAAGAACTTATCGCGTTCTTCATCAGATGGTTGCTCACTCCAATCAATAGTTGGCTTCTTGCCTACAAGCTGTGGGTTTCTCCCATATACATCAAATCCCATAATTACCTCCAATCCGGGTCATGTTGTTTCCATTTTACAGTTGGACCCGATACATCAACTGTAAAAAATTTATATTTCTTTTTTTCTACGGCAAGTTTTTCGTGATGCATTGTTTTCTTTAAAACAAACAAAACAATAGATGCACATAAACCACCTACCATAGCTGCGGCCATACCGCTAAACGTACCGTAAAAGCAGACCATTAGGGTGACGGTGATCATGACATCAACAAAGATGTCATGACCAATCGCTTTGCGTCCGCCAGCTTTAAGCGCTAGCAAAAGCAGTCCTAATGCGCTGAATATTCCTACTAGCAACATTATTTCTTTCCCTCCACATAAGGTAAGCCATATAAGCGAATTGTATGGCTTCGATTAATATCCACAGAATTGTGGTAGCCGTTGAAACTACGTTCATCATTTACTCCTTAATTAGTAGATATACAAATACACCTACAAGAAACAATACAGACGTCAAAAGAATGACGTGGTGTACTGTTGATGCAAGTGCGACCAATCCTAAAAGAACACAAGACCCGATAAGAACCGAATCTTTGTACTCCTTTAGAAAACTTTTAAATCTTGATGATTTCACCATAAGGTGCCTCCTCTAAATGTGTTGACACCCAAAGAACTGGATAATGCGGTTGATCTCCGAAATCGTTTGACTCCAAATCGGTAAGATACACAAGAGCAGATACTCCAGGATGGGTTTCGTTGATGTAATTAATTACTGGTCTAAAAGCAGTGCCACCTCTACCTTCGTAAGTAACTTTGAGTGGTAAACTTTCTCGTGTGTACTCCTCGTCGTTACGTACTTCGGTATCGCATTGCAAGAAATGTATACGTTCAGGATTGGTGTCGTGCAAGATAGAAGTAATTTCGCCAGTAAACTGTTCAAGCTCGTCATCGCTGACAGAGCCAGAAGTATCTACAGCAACTGCTATTTCTTCCAGGCAGGGTGTATGTAGAGAAGGTAAATACTTACCAGTAGCAATAAATCTGCGGTTGGGGCGTATCCACGTAAAATCAGATTTGTTATTTGATCGCAGAAACCGAGCCAACGTCATTTTCCAGTCAACTTTAGGAGCTAACGCTTTTTCGATAAGTGTTTGTAAATGACCAGGCAACTTACCCATTGCTTTGGCAGCTTCTGCTGCTTGTTGCACGGCAATTTCTATTTCTGCTTCGAATTTACCTGACGCTGAACCATCACCGATAGATGGGTGGTCCATAACTCCACCACATCCACCGGGATCGTCCCCGTCTAGTAGTAAAACACTAAACGGGCCATTGCCGTCCATAATGTCGTCAGGCAGCAAATTGTATACTTCTTCGGTAGACATACCGTCGTACTGGTCATCCAGCAGTTCTGTATGTGGAAGTATGAAATTACTTTTCTTGAGTGCAAGATTGATAACGTAGTCTGCAGCAATGTTCCACTTTTGTGGATCACGCTCATTCCTCCTGAGCATATGCATGAGAGCAACATGCAATACTTCATGAGCGATTAAGCCAATGCGTTCCTGATCCCTTAGTTTCAGAAACCATTTTGGGTTGTACTTTATGTACTCACCATTGGTTGCTGCAGTACCTACGGACTCGTCTTCGATGGGTTTTAAGCGTAAAGCTAGCGTCCCGAAGAACGGGTTAGCAAGAATCAGCTGAGATCTAGCTTTTGTATACTCATTCATTACTCATCTCCTATGAGTGATGCAGATAAAATGGTTTTGTTAAGGTCGTTATCTACTACAACCTGGTCTGCCATTTGTTTCTGTTGTTCTTGTTTACGCTTGCGTTGTTGTTTCTCATGCACTTTGGCAAGCTTTTCAGGCTCAACAAGTTTGGACAAGGCTGGCCATGCTTTAAGTGCTTGATTTAGCGTTGTAAATTTGTCTAATAGCTCTTCGACTTTTCTAGCTGAAAGATCTCGAATAGAATTTAATTTACTGTTGTACTCTACAACTTCGCATAAATAATTAAGGTCTTTGTTTTCGTAACGGTCAAAATTGTATTTGATTTGACGTCCGTAATAGCCGTCGTTACTAAAACCATAGAAAACTCTACGTTCTGTAGATAAAGGAACAGTTAAATTATAGTCCTCATCTAATTCTGTTTCTTTGACGTACTCTTCTCCATCCCATCGTAGTTTTGTTACATGAACAGGAACTGTTACCTCAATACTGCTTTTCTTTGGAAATAAGTCTTCGACATCGACTGTATCGCCAAAGGTTTCAGAAAGCTGTTCTATTGCAGTACTGATTTTGGATCCAATGTACTCGTTGTATATTGCATCACCACGAGCCACGTCCAACTCCATTTGTGGTTTGGACTTTTTGTGGGATTCCTCAAACTTTTTTACAATGTCACGTTTGAGATATTCTGACATTCTTACTGTACTCATACTTACCTCCTATAAAATTACAGTTGAGTTATCAGATAACCACTTATCTACACTGTCGTGTGAAATAACTGATTTATCTTTGATTAATGATTGTTTGACAGCAATAACTTGGAACTCTGTAGGTAACTTCTTGATTACCTTGATGATGTTTTCCATCTTTTCGTTACAAGCTCGAGCTGCCAGAGCACCTGATAGAGCGTACAACACAGCCGGACTATCGTCTGACTTGTATGATTGCGGATTGTCTATTAGATAATCTATATCAGGCAAAGCCTCATATATTTCTCTAAACGCTACGTACTCACCTGCTGGACCGTCTCCGACCAGAGAAGATACACCGTAGAACAATGTTTCTTCGTCCACGGCCGGTAGCTTTAGTCGTTTGTCAACGTACGACCAGCTTCGAGGAGTTGGAAAAGCATAGTTTTCAGCGTTGAAATCGAATAGCAAGTTGGGTCTGTATCGTAAAAACGACACAAGGGACGTATCCACTCCATTGGATACTGCCCACTCACACCAATCATCCAGATCGGCTTCGAGTTCGTAGTGTGCCAATCTGTTTCTAACAGGTGATGGCATTTGATAGACAGCCGCAGCGTCAGTTAAACGATTACCAGCAGCAATGATTGACCATCCGTCTGGTAACCTGTAGTTACCGACCTCCCTGGTTATCAATAGCTGTAGAAATGCGTTTTGTGTTGCTGGGGGTGCAGTTGGTAATTCGTCAATAAGAAAAATACCTTCTGTACCGTCTCTGTCTTCAATTGGAAACACATCAGGCACAGCCCAACGTGTAAATCTTTTAACAGACTCTTTGAGTTGTGCAACGTACGGCACACCTCGGACGTCGACTGGGTCAAACAAGTTGGCCCTGAAATCTAACAACGTCCTGTTGGTCTCGTCAGCTATTTGTTGTGGTATCTCTGACTTACCGATGCCGGGACCACCCCAGATCATGGTGTTGATGCCCGATTGCATATTTTGTTTTATCTCTGACTTGAGATGGGTTGGTTTGATTGAATGCATAATTTACTCCTCGTTCATGATTCATGTTTCTATTGGTTCAATGTCACGGACCTTAATGTGCTCCGCAGACACTTTCTCTAAAAAAGAGCGCAAAGCTAACTGGCTATAATCAATTGACTCATCCCTAGGGAACGGCGCTTCGAACTCAACAGTTATTTGCATGTCCACACAAGCTGCGTCCACGAACGTAGCTCGATAATAGCGTTGCTTAGGCTCTTCTATATTTTTAATGTCACTCATATTTAACTCCTCCACGTAAAGTGTGATTACTAAAAAAAGTGCAAAAACTTAACTCGCACATTACCTAGTGTACTCTACGTAGCGTCATTTACTGACGCATATACATATGTTCCACATGGAACATGGCGAGCGTAGTCACGCTAGGTCGGAACCCGGGCCGTATTGTCAACCGAAGGTTGTAGCGGACAAAACGAAGTGCGGTTTGTACGCGACAAATCGGCGGGGTGCGGACCGCGTGATAGCGAGCCTACTCACAGCATAAAAAAACCCCACCAGCCGTTGGGCTGATGAGGTCTTTTCATGGTCCATGGATTGCTAGCCAATTCCTCCGAGGGCTAGCTCCCGCAGTGCATTCCTCAATGAATGCCAAGCAACTTTGCGCCACTAGGCGTTAGCAAAGACAGATTCACAATGCTGAACCGAAGCATTGTTGAGAGTTTTTGCAACTTTACCTGACTGGTCGGCGTGCTGATTGAAGTTCCATTCAGCTAACCTTTGCAGTCTTCGCTCAACTTCGTTCTGTACACGACCACGGTCTAGTGAGGTGCTTTTCAGTCCGAACTTGTCGTCTATAGCGCTAATTGCATCACGCAACATACGAGCCTTTCTACCTAGCTGCATCATCTTTTCTTCTCGTTGGATGAGCCAATCAGGTATCTCGTCATTTGCACTGATGCTGGTCAAAGAGTCGTTGTATTCGTATGCGATACTAACGAACTCTGCCCATGTCCTGGTGCTCAACGATAAGAAGTTGATACCAGTCGATTGAGGGTCAACCTCCAACAGCTGGCTAATACCATCTACGATGGTGTTCACTTGACTGTCGTAATATTTCTCCTCGTCGTCGGCGTTGTCGCCTTTGAACGTCATATTGGAATCAGCTTTCATGTCGAACACGGACATGATGCTGCCAACTACTGACTCGTTGAAGGTAGGTTTACCTTCGTCATCAAGTCTGTAACGCTTGAAGAAGAAGTCTGGTAGAGCAATCGCCGGTTTCTCCGAGCGTGCTTCCGAGCCTTCTGGATCACCGTTTGTATCAGGTACGAACGCTGACTCTTCGGTGAAGTTAGGTGGAAGTAATTCTTCCGTTTCTTGATCCGCTGGATCAAATAGATCGTCATTATTTGACATAGTTGCCTCCTTTGGCGTTTATTAATTAATAAATGTAATCATGATTACTGACTGTTCGCGTCAACACTCTTGGATAACAATTGATACGTCTAGTGGCCTTGCTACAAAGCCAATAATCAATAATTACACAAAGACCAATACTCACGAGCTACGCTCGTGCTACAGGATAAGCTGTACCGCTTGTCGTAAACTAGTGGTACAGGGCTAACGTATTGATATAACAAGGTTTTATGGATAACTGTACCAGGACGATAAAAGTAGTGGTACAGGCCAGAAGCCTCTCGGCGTAAGGCTTAGAGGCGTATCTGTACCAGATGTACCGTGAACTATGGATATTAAACCTAAAATCTATAACTACGGTCCAAGGTCGATTACTGTTATCTCCCAGAGTCTACTGGTACAGCCGGTACAAAGCAGGCTAATCATTGGCTAGCTCAGCTGGCACAACGCTTACAGCTGTACCGGTCGGTCGTGGTACAGGTGGTACACACCTGGTACAGTCGGTACAGTCAGCACACGTTGTTGGCTGGCCAAGGCCAATACGCGCTGCATTGTCGGTCCATCATCATACTGATGATAGTAGTACGGCACACGTTTTTGTAGCGAGCGCAGCGAGCGTGGTTGTCGGGGCCTTGTCTGATATAAAAAGACAAACGAACGGAGTGAGTTTGACATTTGGCTTTCGGGTGGATTCCGGGCGCGAAGCGGGCGGAGAGTCGATGGTATAAAAAAAGGTGAAGAGCCGAAGCCCTCCACCTTTGGAGATGTTAGTTACTCGAGATCGAGTTCTAACTGTTGAGGTTGACGTCTAACGGCGTCAGAGCCTACTGGGTAAGAGCGTTGAGGTTGCTCTTGTTTAGGTGATGAT
>MDSZ01098881.1_pt1 | contig 43192 bp, 53 predicted proteins | sample 811201 | NCBI WGS metagenome assembly MDSZ01 (sample SAMN05326647, study PRJNA326480) | marine metagenome | isolation source: seawater | place: Indian Ocean: North | collected 2010 | reverse complement strand
TCAAAAAATAGACAGACAAGCCGGCCCAAGAGTACTACGGGGCCGGCAACGCAGAACTGTTGGCTTCAGCGCCATGCTCGTGCAACATCCGGGCTAGTGGCACCCCCGGCACTCGCGACAGCGCCTGCGCACGAACCCACGAATTCGCGACACAGGATGATTGGGGTAGAGAGGCTGGGTAGCGCGCCTCAACCGCGGGTAAAACGCTCCGTATGCGTCCCGGCAACCGAATAATCCCGCGTCTGCACGGAATCCACGAAAGTCCAGTCGGCGCGGAGTTCGTCCGGGGTGGCGGTGACCAGGAGGTAGCCGCGCTGGTGGAGGTTGCAGTAGTTGAGCTCGTCGATGAGCAGGGGGAGGGCCTCGGCCATCTGCCGCGCCGTGGGGGTGTCCATCTGGAAATAGGCCTCCATGCCCGGTGACGAGACACTCGGGGTGGCGAGCTCGATGCCGACCTCGGTGCCGCTGCGGTCGCGGAGAGTGGCATACCAGGCGTTGTGCGTGTCGCCGGCGAGGGAGACGATGCGCTTGCCCGTCGCCTGTGCGGCGCCGTAGAGCAGCTCGCGCTCCACCGGGTAGCCGTCCCAGGCGTCGAGATTGTAGGGCGTGACGGCGGCGAGGCGGGCCAGCTCGGCGTCCGATAGAGACTGGCCGGCCTCGGCGGCGGCCTTCAGGCGGGCCAGCTCCTCGAGGATGGGCGGCACATCGGCGTAGGACGCGGCGCCGAGCATTTCCGCGGGCATGAGCATGCGCGCCATGAGGATCTGCTGGCCGAGGAGCTGCCACGGGGCGCTGGACTGCGCCAGCTGGCCGGCCAGCCACTCGCGCTGGGCGTCGCCGAGGAGGCGGCGGGCGGGGCTGCCCAGGTCCGCGAGGAAGCGCTCGCGGTCCAGCTGGCCGGTGCGCTCGTCGATGTAGTCCTCGTACTCGAGCTGCTCGTCGCGGCCGATCAGGCGCGTATCGAGCATGTGCAGGGCGACCAGGCCGCCGAAATCGAAGCTGCGGTAGATGCGCAGGGAGCCCTCGCCGGCGGGCGGGCGGATGGGCATCCACTCGTAGTAGGCCTGCAGGCCCGCGAGCAGCCGCGGCTGCCAGTCGCCCTCGTCGGGGCCGTGGTTCTGAGCGCCCTCGCGCCAGGCGTCGTTGGCGAACTCGTGATCGTCCCAGACACTGATGCAGGGGGCGGCCGCGTGCATGGCCTGCAGGTCCGCGTCGCTGCGGTAGAGGGCGTAGCGGCGGCGATAGTCGGTGAGCGTGAACAGCTCGCCGTCGTTGTCCGCGGGCAGCGCGCGGCCCAGTTCCTCGCTGCGCTCCGTGGCATAACCGCCGGCGCCGTACTCGTAGAAGTAGTCGCCGAGGTGGAGGAAGGCGTCCAGGTCGTCCCGCCGGGCGGCCTCGCGGTAGGGGTAGAAATAGCCCGCCGGGTAGTTCGAGCAGGAGAACACGGCCAGGCGTACTTGCCGCGCGCCCGCGGCAGGCAGCGTGCGTGCGCGGCCCGTGGTGCTGTCGGCGCCGTCGGCGCGGAAGCGATAGTAGTAGGTCTGCCCGGGTTCGAGATCGCGCACGTCGATCTTCACCGTGTAGTCGCGGGCCGGCCCGGTGTCGGCCACGCCGTCGCGCAGCACCTCGCGGAAGTCGGCGTCCGCCGCCAGCTCCCAGGCCACGCTCACCGGGCCGGTGCCGGCCGCCGCCGTGCCCGCGGCAGGCGTGGCGCGGGTCCAGAGCATGATGCCGTCGGCGAGCGGGTCGCCGCTGGCGACGCCGTGGTCGAAGCGGGCCGCCGACAGGGCCGGTGGGCGTCCGCCGAGGGTGCAGCCGGTAACGGCCGTGGAGAGGATGACGCCGGAAGAGAGGCGCAGGAAATGACGACGGGACAGCATGTTTGACGACATGAGCAGACTCCGGCTAGTGGCGTCGCAAGGCTAACGGGGCATTGTTACGGCGCCGTGACAGCTCAGCGACGGTAGTCCAGCGGCGGTGCGCGGTCACCGAGCAGGGGCACGTACTCGAAGTCGGCGCCGCGGCGTTCCTCGAACTCTTCCTTTGCAGATACCAGCACGTCCGGGGAGCGGATCAACTCGGCACCGGTGAGCGCGAGGGTCTTTGCCGCGACCAGCATGCCCTTGGTACCGATGCTGGTACCGCCGGCGGCGATGGCCTGCCAGGAATGGGGCGCGGTGCCGGGCACCCAGGTGGCGGCGCGCATCTCCGTGGTGGGCGCCATCCAGCTCACGTCGCCCACGTCCGTGGAGCCCATGCTCTGGGTGAAGCCCAGGGGCTTGATGCGGCCCTGCTGGCCGACCACGTCGGGGTCGCGCTCGAGGGACCCGGCGAGGGTCTCGGCGTAGGCCTGCTCCTCGGCGTCCCAGCTGACCCCGCCGACGCGGAGCAGGTTGCCGTGCATGATTTCAGCGAGGGTCTCGTTGGGCAGCTTGTTGTAGTTGCCGTGGATGATCTCGTAGTCGAGCTCGGTGCCGGTGCCCTGCGCGGCGGCCTCGGCGGTCGCCACGACCCGGTCCCAGATGCCGGCGAGAATATCGCGCTGCGGGTGGCGGACGTAGTAGAAGACCTCGGCGAAATCCGGCACCACGTTGGGCGCCGAACCGCCGCTGGTGATCACGTAGTGGATGCGCGTTTCCTGCGGTACGTGCTCGCGCAGCAGGTTGACCATGAAGTTCATGGCCTCGACGCCGTCCAGGGCCGAGCGGCCGCGCTCCGGTGCCACGGCGGCATGGGAGGAGGTGCCGCGGAAGCGGAACTTCGCCGACTTGTTGGCCAGCGTGGTAGCGGCATCGGCCGCGTTGCGGTCCGAGGGGTGCCAGCCCAGCACCGCGTCGACATCGTCGAAGAGACCGGCGCGGACCATGTAGACCTTGCCGGAACCGCCTTCTTCCGCCGGTGTCCCGTAGAGGCGGACCGTCCCCTGCTGCCCCGTGTCTTCCAGCCAGTGGCGCAGGGCCACCGCGGCGGCCGTGGAACCGGCGCCGAAGAGGTGGTGGCCGCAGGCGTGGCCGGCGGCTTTCTCCGGGAGCGGATCGCGCACCGGCGCATCGGACTGGCTGATGCCCGGGAGCGCGTCGAACTCGGCGAGGAAGGCGATGACCGGCTCACCACTGCCGTAGCTCGCGACGAACGCCGTCGGGATATCGGCCACGCCCTGCTCGATGCTGAAGCCCTCGTCGGCCAGCGCCCGCCGCAGCAGCGCGGAGCTCTCGGTCTCCTGGTAACCCACCTCGGCCTCTTCCCAGATCTGCCGGGCGAGGCTGCCGAAGCGGTCGCTCTCGGCATCGAGATAACTGATGATGCTGTCGCGGTCATCGGCGAGCGCCGGGATGGCGAGTACGAAACCGGAGAGGGCGAGGATCGCGAGGCGTCGCATGGCGGGCTCCTGTCGGTGAACGGGCCGCCCACGATAGCACCTGCCACCGTGAATGCCACCCACCCCCGCGGTCCGGCAGCACCCCTGGCGCAACGCCCGTAAACCATAAAAAAGGGGAGCGGGCAGAACCCGCTCCCCGCACGATCGGCGCCAGGGGTTGCGCCGGTCGCGGTACTGCCTACTCCGTGGCGGCAACCATCGGTTGCGGCACCTGCCGGGTGGCGGCGCTCACCGCCTGCTCGACGCAGGCGCTGTTGCGCGTCGCCAGCGCGAGGCTGCCGGCCCGGCGCAGGTCCGTCGCGCCACAGACTTCCCGGGCGGCCCGCTCGATGCGGTGCGCCAGGGTGGCCTGGCCCACGGGGCTCGTCAGGTCGAGGTCGCCGTAGGACACCGTCGTCTCCCGGGCGGCGGGTGCGGTGGTCTCAACGGTCTCGCCCTCAAAGGCGCCCGCGCCGGCGCTGACCGACAGCACGAGGATACCGATGCTCGCGCCGATGCCTGCCATCATGCTTTTCTTGCTGCTGTTCATGCTGTCTCTCTCCACGTTTGCTGTCTGCCTGTCTCTCTTCCCGGCCCGGCCGTAGCGCCTGCCGACATGATCAGCCTAGGGCAGCCCGCGCACCGCCGACAGGCGCTTTCGCCGGATTGCGCCCTGCGCACGGCGAACTGCCGGAATCCAGCGACGAACGGTTGCCGTATCATCTGCTGGAGGGATGCAAAGCGCTGCGGTGAGCCGTTTCGCTTGGCACGATAAGCACACAAACGTATATTGGCGCGGTTATGAGATACCTCGGCTCTCCCGGCTTTGATCACGGCCAGGCTCCCCGCGTTGGCGTGTTGATCACCAACCTCGGCACGCCGGAGGCGCCGACGAGAAAAGCCCTGCGCCCCTACCTCAAGCAGTTCCTCTCGGACCCGCGGGTCGTCGAGGTACCGCGGCTGCTCTGGTGGTTCATCCTCAACGTCATCATCCTCAACGTGCGCCCGGCCCGGTCGGCGGAGGCCTACGAGACGGTATGGACCGAAGACGGGTCGCCGCTGCTGCTGCACACCCGGGACCAGGCCGAGGGCCTGCAGGTCGCGCTCCGTGAGCGCTATGGCGACCGCGTCGTCGTCGACTTCGCCATGCGCTACGGGGAGCCCTCGGTGGCCGCCCGGATCCAGGCATTGATCGAGGCCGGCGCTCGCAAGCTGCTGGTCCTGCCGCTGTACCCGCAGTACAGCGGCCCCACCAGCGGCTCGACCTTCGACGCGGTTGCGGAGGATTTCCGCGCCCGGCGCTGGCTGCCGGACCTGCGCTTCGTCTCCTGCTACCACGACCACCCGGGTTACATCGCAGCCCTCGCCGACAGCGTGCGCGCCTTCCGCACCGAGCACGGCAGTGCGCAGAAGCTCGTGTTCTCCTACCACGGTGAGCCGCTGCGCTACCTCGAGGAGGGAGACCCCTACCACTGCCAGTGTCACAAGACGACGCGGCTGGTAGCCGAGGCCCTGGGCCTCGCAGAGGACGAGTACCTGACGAGTTTCCAGTCCCGCTTCGGCCGGGAAGAGTGGCTGCAGCCCTACACCGACGAGACCCTGAAGGGCCTGCCGGCGCAGGGTGTGAAATCCGTGCAGGTGATCTGCCCGGGCTTTTCCTCGGATTGCCTCGAGACGATCGAGGAGATCGGCGAGGAGAACCGGGAGTACTTCCTCGAGGCGGGTGGCGAGACCTACCAGTACATTCCCTGCCTGAACGCCAGCGAGTCGCACGTGGCCTTTCTGGCCGACCTCGCGGCGGAGCAGATCGATGACTGGCTCGTGGACCGCACCGCCCCCGCCGCCGCCGCCGAGCGCGCCGCAGCCCTGGGCTACTCCGGCGCCGCCTGAGCCCTGCTCAGAGCCAGCGCCGCACCCGTTGGCAGTAGGCCCGGTACTCGTCCCCGAAGAGTGCCTCCAGCTGTCGTTCCTCGGCGCGAATGAAGCGCCGGTCGATGATCACCAGGAAGGCGGCCGGCACCAGCAGCGCCAGCGAGGCACCCACGGTCACCGCGACACCCAGCAGCACCAGCGCCATGGCGACGTACATGGGGTTGCGGCTGTAGCGGTACAGCCCGTGGGTGACCAGCGCCCGCGTATCCCTGAACGGGATGAGCCCCGTATCGGCCCGGGTGAACAGCCCGCCAGCCACCACCAGGAGGGCGAGCCCGGCAACAAGCAGGGCGCCGCCGGTAAGCTGCGCCACCGCACCGGCGAAACGCGGGCCGGGCAGGAACTCGTCCAGGGCGAAGATCACCACGACACCGATAACCAGCCATACCGGGGGATAGATGATGCGGCGTTCACTCACGGGTGAGCCTCCTCGAGCGCAGTACCGGGACCATGGGCGGCGAGGTGGTGGGCGCCGGTGGGCTCGAAGCCGCCGATGAGCCAGGCCAGGGCGATACCGGCAAGGAATACGACGGTGAGCTTGAAGCGGTCGTGGCTGTGGAAGTGCACCTCCGGCAGCAGGTCCGAAAGGGCGATGCAGACGAAGGCGCCGGCCGCGAAGGCCAGGGCCGCCGCCAGCACCGGCGCCGCGTCGCCACTCAGGCTGTCGAGGCCCAGGTAGAAGAGGATAGCCGCCAGCGGGCAGAGCACGGCGAAGGCGAGATTGACGCGACCCGTTGCCACCCGGCTCCAGCCCCCCGTCTGCATGAGCGCGGTAATGGACATGGCGTCGAGCGGCTTGTGCAACAGCACCGCCAGGAACACCCCCGCCCCGAGGAAGGCGCCGGCGTGCCCGCCACCGCCGACCGCGGCGCCGAGGGCGATGCCGTCGATGACCGTGTGCACGGACAGGCCGAGGGCGATGCCGAGACCGCTCAATCCATGGGCCTCTGCCGCGCCCGGGTGGTGATCGCCGTGCCCGTGGTGGTGGTCGTGACCCGCGTCCGGCGTCTCGAACTCATGCTGGTGGAAATGAAACATCCGCAGCAGCAGGAACATCGTTACCAGCCCCAGCACCACGAAACCGCTCGCGTGGTCGAGGGCGTCGGGCCCCGGGCCGAGCACGATGGCGTGGGGCAGCAGGTGGAAGAAGGCCACACCGAGCATGAGGCCCGAGACCCCGCTCATGGCCAGCTGGGTGCGCGTGTGCGTCATGCGCACGCGGTTGGGCAGCGCGCCGCCGGCCACGGAGGCGAGGGCGATGGCAGCGCAGTAGGCCAGCAGCAGGGGCAGCGGCTCAGTCACGGGGATCCAGCAGTACCAGGTTGTCGCGGTGGATGAGCTCCTCGTCGCCACCGTACCCGAGGATTGCCTCGATGTCCCGGGAGCTGCGCCCGGCGATCCGGCGCACCTCGGCCGCGTGGTAGTTGACCAGGCCGCGGGCGATCTCCCGCCCGGCGCCGTCGGTGCAGGCCACCACGTCGCCGCGGCGGAAATCGCCGCGCACCGCGCGCACGCCGACCGGCAGCAGGCTGCGCCCGGCACCGCGCAGCACCGCCACCGCGCCGTCGTCCAGCTCCACCGCACCGGCCACCTGCACCAGCCCGGCGAGCCACTGCTTGCGCGCGCGCTGCGGCTCCCGGCCGCTGCGCAGCCAGGTCCCGGCGACCGCGCCGGCGGCCACCGCGGCGATGATGCCCGCCTCATCGCCGCCGGCGATCACCGTCTCGGTACCCGAGCGGGCGGCCAGGCGGGCGGCACGGAGCTTGGTGACCATGCCGCCGCGGCCGAGGGCACCGCCCTCGCCCACCATGGCATCCAGGGCCGGGTCGCCGACTTCCGCCTCGCCCACCAGTTTCGCCCCCGGGACACGGCGCGGATCCGCCTCGTAGAGCCCGGACTGGTCGGTCAGCAGGAGCAGCGCGTCGGCGTCGATGAGGTTGCCGACGAGCGCGGCCAGGGAGTCGTTGTCGCCGAAGCGGATCTCGTCCGTGGCGACGGTGTCGTTCTCGTTTACCACGGGCATCACGCCCAGGCGCAGGAGGGTGTTCAGCGTGGCGCGGGCGTTGAGGTAGCGGTCGCGGGCGACCACGTCGTCGTGGCCGAGGAGCACCTGGGCCGTGGCGATCCCGTGCGCGCCGAAGGCCTGCTCCCAGGCCTGGAGCAGGCTCGACTGCCCCACCGCTGCCGCGGCCTGCAGGTCGTGCAGCGCAGCCGGCCGCGCCGGCCAGCCGAGGCGCACCACGCCGGCCGCCACGGCGCCGCTCGATACCAGCACCACCTCGCGTCCGTCGGCCCGCAGGGCGGCGAGCTGGGCCGCGAGGCCGCCGATCACCGCTGCGTCGAGGCCACGGCCGTTCGCGGTCAGCAGCGCCGAACCGACCTTGACGACCCAGCGCCGCGCGCTGGCCAGTTCGGCACGGGGGGCACTCACGGGGCGTACTCGACCTCGACGTCGTAGTCGCTGTCGTCGCCGTCCTCGTCGCTGCCGTCCTCCGGGCCCGCCTTGCGCCAGTCGCGCAGGGCGTCGATGCGTTCCCGCGCCTCGCGCTGCAGCCGGGCCTGCGCCTCGGCTTCCGCCTCCGCGAGGGCCGGGTCCGCCGCCTCGGCATCGCGGCGCTCCTCGAGGGCGGTCATGAGGTCCTGGCAGAGCCGCTCGGTGCCGGCGCCGCTCGCGGCGGCGATCCGGTACAGCGGCCCCTCCCAGGGCAGCTCCTCGCGCAGCCGCGCCGCCAGGGCATCCATGGCCTCCCCGTCGAGGAGATCCTGCTTGTTCAGCACCACCCAGCGCGGCCGCGCCGCCAGCGCGGGGCTGAAGGTCTCGAGCTCCTCGGCGATGGTGCGCGCCGCCGCCACCGGGTCACTGCCGTCCGGCGGCGCCGCGTCGACGAGATGCAGCAGGATGCGCGTACGCGTGAGGTGGCGCAGGAAACGCACGCCGAGGCCCGCGCCCTCGGCCGCGCCGGCAATGAGACCGGGGATATCCGCGACCACGAAGCTGCGCAGCGGGTCGACGCGCACAACGCCGAGGCTGGGAACGAGTGTCGTGAACGGGTAATCCGCCACCCGCGGGCGTGCGGCCGACACGGCGCGCACGAAGGTGGACTTGCCGGCGTTGGGCAGACCCAGCAGCCCCACGTCCGCGAGCACCTTGAGCTCGAGACGCAGCTGCCGCTCCTCCCCTTCACTGCCGGCGGTGGTCTGCCGCGGCGCCCGGTTCACCGAGGACTTGAAGCGGGTGTTGCCAAGGCCGTGAAAACCGCCGCGGGCGACCAGCAGCTCCTCGCCGGGCGCCGTCAGGTCGCCGAGCACCTCCTGGCTGTCTGCATCGATCACCGTCGTGCCCACCGGAACCGGAAGCACGAGGTCGTCACCGCTTGCGCCGGTGCAGTTGCGGCCGCGGCCGGGCTCGCCGTTGGCGGCGCGGAAGGCGCGCTGGTAGCGGTAATCCACCATGGTGTTCAGGGCCGGGTCGGCGCGCAGGAACACGCTGCCGCCGTCGCCGCCGTCGCCCCCGTCCGGGCCGCCCCTGGCAACGTACTTCTCCCGCCGGAAGCTCAGGCAGCCATTGCCGCCCTTGCCGGCGCTGACCCTGATAATGGCTTCGTCGACAAATTTCATGGTGTCAGTCTATCCCGGCGCGACCCGCGCCCCCAGCGGCCCGGCGAACCCCCGGGGCGGGAAGTTCGTGCGGGCAAAAAAAAGCCCCGTCGGCTGACGAGGCTCGCGGGCGCGCTGCGCGCGACGCCTCAGGCCGAGGTGACCCGGACGAACTTGCGGCTCTTCGGCCCGCGGGTGATGAACTCGACCTTGCCGTCGATGGTGGCGAAGAGCGTGTGGTCCTTGCCGATGCGGACGTTCTCGCCGGCATGGAAGCGCGTGCCGCGCTGCCGGACGAGGATGTTGCCCGCCTTGACGGCCTGGCCGCCGAAGCGCTTCACGCCGAGCCGTTTGCTCTCGGAATCGCGCCCGTTGCGGGTACTACCGCCTGCTTTCTTGTGTGCCATAGCCTGCTTCCTCCCGCGTTACGCCGTGATACCGGTGATCTTGACCTCGGTATACCACTGGCGGTGGCCCGTTTCCTTGCGATGGTGCTTGCGCCGGTTGAACTTGACGATCCGCACCTTCTTGTGACGACCGTGGCTCACGACCTCGGCGGTTACCTTGCCGCCGTCGACCAGGGGCCGGCCGATCTTCACGCCGTCACCGCCGCCGACCATGAGAACGCGATCGAATTCGATCGTGTCGCCGGTCGCGGCTTCGATTTTCTCGAGCCGGAGGGACTCGCCCTCGGCCACGCGGTGCTGCTTGCCACCGCTCTCGATTACTGCGTACATGTCCGCACTCCGTTACGTTAGCCTTCCCGCTGTTTTCTCATTAACACCGCGCTGGCGGTGGGCAGGGCGAGGCAGAAACAGGATTTCGAGACCCACGGCCTCGAAGGGGTCGCGATTGTACGGGTTTTGCCGGGACGGCACAAGCACCGAGCGGGCCGTCTCTATTGACACCCCACGGTGTCCAACCTAGCATGCGCGGGCATTTCCAGGCCCGCCATTTCTATGCACGACATCCGCGCCGTCGTTGACCGCGAGTTCCGTCAGGTCAACGCCCTGATCATCGAGCAGCTCGAGTCCGATGTCGATATGGTGGAGAATATCGGCCACTACATCGTCGAGGCCGGCGGCAAGCGCCTGCGCCCGGTACTGGCCCTGCTCACGGCCGCCGCCCTCGGGTCCTGCACCCCCCGGCACATCTGCTTCGCGGCGGTTATCGAGTTCATCCATACGGCCACACTGCTCCACGACGACGTCGTGGACCTGTCGGAGCTGCGCCGGGGCCGGCCCACGGCCAATGCGGCTTTCGGCAACGCCTCCAGCGTGCTCGTCGGCGACTTCCTCTACACGCGGGCCTTCCAGCTCATGGTGAGCCTCGACGACATGCCCCTGCTGGCGCAGATGGCCGACACCACCAACGCCATCGCCGCCGGCGAGGTGCTGCAGCTGGCCCGCGCCGGGGATCCCGAGACGACGGAAGCGCAGTACATGGACGTCATCACCCGCAAGACCGCCGTGCTGTTCGCCGCCGCCTGCCGCGGCGCTGCCCAGCTCCATGGCTGCGACGCGGCCCTGCAGCAGCGCCTGTACGACTTCGGCCTCAACCTCGGTATCGCCTTCCAGATGGTGGACGACCTGCTCGACTACGAGGGGGACGCAGCCACCATGGGCAAGAACGTGGGCGACGACCTCAACGAGGGCAAGCCGACGCTGCCGCTGATCCACGTCCTACGCACCGGGGATGATGCACAGCGCCGGGTCGTCCACGACGCCATCGCCGGCCGCGACGCCAGCGCCCTCGCCGCCGTAGTCGCGGCGGTGGACGACTGCGGCAGCCTGGCCTACACCCGGGCGCAGGCCGAGCTGCACCGGGACCGCGCCCTCACGGCACTCGACGGCCTCGAGGACGGCGACGCCCTGGCGGCGCTGGTGACCCTCGCCCACCGCTCCGTCGACCGCAACGCCTGACCGCACGGCCCCGGATAGCCGCGGGCTCGCTGCGGACCCGGTTCAGGACCATCCCGGAACACACGCGTTTGGCCCCGGGGTGGCTTCCGGGCGGCCGGGCTCCCTATACTGCCGGGACACCCTCCGGAGCCAAGCACCGTGTCGCGAGACAGCCTGACCACGGGTGAGGCGGCCAGCAACGCCCTCACCGCCCACGCCGACCGCCTGCGCGATGCCGGACTCGCGTCCCTCGCCGCCGCGCCCTCGCGCGGCGACCGGCTGGTGCGCGAAGGCGCCGGGCTGCGCCTCGACGCAAGCCGCCAGCTCGTCGACGGCGACGCCCTCGACGACCTCATCGCCCTCGCCACCGCCGCCGACCTGCCCGGTGCGGCCCGCGACCTCCTCGCCGGCGCCGAGGTCAACAACACGGAACGCCGCCCGGCCCTGCACAGCCTGCTGCGGGCGGGCCGCAGCGACGACGCCCGCTTCCCGGCCGTTGCCGAGACCCGCGAGCGCATGCGCGACCTCGCGGAGTCCATCCGCGCCGGCGCCCACACCGGCCACACCGGGCGCGCCATCACCGACGTGGTCAACATCGGCATCGGCGGTTCGGACCTGGGCCCGCGCCTGGTCAGCGAGGCCCTCGCCGCGCCCGACACAGCGCCGCGCGCCCACTATGCCGCCAACGTGGACCCGGACGACCTCGCCGGCACCCTCGCCGCCCTCGACCCGGCCACGACCCTGTTCGTTATCTGCTCGAAGTCCTTCCGCACGGAAGAGACGCTCGCCAATGCCCTCGCCGCCCGCCGCTGGCTCCAGGGCGGCGGCGTCGCCGACAGCGGCCTGGCCCGCCACTGCCTCGCCGTCACCACCAATCTCGAGGCCGCCGCCGATTTCGGCATCCCCGAAAACCAGTGCCTGCCGATGTGGGACTGGGTGGGCGGCCGCTACTCGGTCTGGTCCGCCGTCGGCCTCTCCTGCGCCATTACCCTCGGCTGGGACCGCTTCGCCGCGCTCCTCGCCGGCGCCGAGGCCATGGATGCCCACTTCGCGAGCGCGGCCCCGGCAGACAACCTGCCGATGCTCCTCGCCCTCCTCGAGACCTGGAACTGCCAGTACCTCGGCGCCGGCAACCACGTGGTCCTGCCCTACAGCCACCGCCTGCGCCGGCTGCCGGATTTCCTGCAGCAGCTGACGATGGAGAGTAACGGCAAGGCGGTTACCCGCGACGGCGAGCCCCTCGGCACCGATTCCGCCCCGGTGCTCTGGGGCAGCGCGGGCACGATCGGCCAGCATTCGTTCCACCAGCTCCTGCACCAGGGCACCCGCCGCTGCCCGGCGGACATACTCCTGCCCCTGGCCCCCACGGACCCCGCCGACCGCGAGAACCACGCCCGCCTCATCGCCAACGGTCTCGCCCAGAGCCGCGCCCTGGTCATCGGCCGCAGCCAGGCCGAGGCCCGCGATGCGCTCCTCGCCCGCGGCGAGGACCCGGCCGAGGCCGACCGCCTCGCCCCCCACCTCGCCATGCCGGGCAACCGACCGCACAATCTCATCACCTTCTCCCGCCTCACCCCGGAAACCCTCGGCGCCCTCCTCGCCCTCTATGAGCACCGCACCTACTGCAGCGCGGTCCTCTGGGGCATCAACGCGTTCGATCAGTGGGGCGTGGAGCTGGGCAAGGAGATCGGCAAGCAGGTGTTCGCCGTGATGCAGGGCGACGATGAGGGTGCGGCGCTGGATGCGGGGACGCTGTCGCTGGTAGCGCTCTGGAAGTCTGCCAACGGTTAGTTTCGGCGCGTGGGTGCTTCGTGATCGGCGCCAAGGCGCTTCGTTGTTGGCGCTGGGGGCGCTTTGTAGCCCGGCGCCGGAGCTTGGAACTTCCTGTCCCGGGACCGCAAAAACGCCATCCATGGCAGCTCGGCAGCGGACGTCCTGTCCGCTGACGTCCCGGGACAGGAAGTTCCAAGCTCCAGCGCCTGAATCAGCTGCCTATCCCATCGCGGAGCATCTACTGTCCCATCAACGACCAGAATGACCGGGGCCACGCGACTCTAGTAGCACGGACTAGGCGCCATCAATGCTGCGCCGGTGGAGCTGATTGCCTGGTTCAGGCGACGGGGGTTGCAGCACCCTGTCCCGGGGCGTCGAAGGCCATGGATGGCCTTCGCCGAGCTGCCATGGATGGCGCTTTTGCGGTCCCGGGGCAGGGTGCTGCAAGCCCCGGCGCCGGGCTACAGAGCGCCTCCTGCGTCAATCTATGGCCCTTGCGCCGGGGCATCGAAGGTTACCTGCCCTCACTACCCCTATAGGCGCCGGGCCCTACGAGCAGCCACCGTCCAGGAATGCCAGCAGCTCCGCGGTCTTCTCACGCATGAGCGGTGCATCGCCACGACTCTCGACGTTCAGGCGAACCACCGGTTCGGTGTTTGAGCGTCGGAGGTTGAAGCGCCAGTCGGGGTAGGCGATGGAGAGGCCGTCGACGTGGGAGACGGCGGTGGCGCCGGGGGCGTAGCGGGCCTCCGTGGCGGCGAGGGCGGCGGCGGGGTCGTCGATGGTGCGGTTGATCTCGCCGCTGCAGGGGAAGCGGGCCATGCGCTCCTCCACCAGCTCGGCGAGCGGCTGGCCGCGGGAACTGACCAGCGCGGCGACCAGGAGCCAGGGGATCATGCCACTGTCGCAGAAGGCGAAATCGCGGAAATAGTGGTGGGCGCTCATCTCGCCGCCGTAGAGGGCGTCCTCGGCGCGCATGCGCTCCTTGATGAAGGCGTGTCCCGTCTTGCTCTCGACCGCGCGGCCGCCGCCGGCGGCGATGATGTCCTGCGTGTTCCAGGTCAGCCGCGGGTCGTGGACGATGGCGCTGCCCGGGGACTGGCGGAGGAAAGCCTCGGCGAGGAGGCCGACCACGTAGTAGCCCTCGATGAAACGGCCCGTGTGGTCGAACAGGAAGCAGCGGTCGAAGTCGCCGTCCCAGGCGATGCCGAGGTCGGCGCCGTGATCGCGCACCGCGTCGATGGTGGCGCTGCGGTTCTCCGGCAGCAGCGGGTTGGGCACGCCGTTGGGGAAGTGCCCGTCGGGTGCGTGGTGCAGGCGCACGAACTCGAAGGGCAGGTGCGGCTCCAGGAGATCGACGATGCGGCCGGCACCGCCGTTGCCCGGGTCGGTCACGATCTTCAGCGGGGCCAGGGACGGCAGGTCGATGTAGCCCAGGAGGTGCTCGACGTAGGCCGCATCGAGATCCAGCGGCTCGAGGCTGCCGCGGCGGTCCGCGGCGGGGAAATCGCCGGCGGCGGCGAGATCGCGAATGTCGAAGAGCCCGGTGTCGCCGGAGAGCGGCCGAGCGCCCTCGCGCACGAACTTCATGCCGTTGTAGTCCATGGGGTTGTGGCTCGCGGTGACGACAATGCCGCCGTCGAAGCCGCCGTCAGCATCCCCGTGAAAGGTCGCGAAGTAGATCTCTTCGGTGCCGGCGAGACCGAGGTCGAAGACATCGACGCCCTGGCTGCGCAGACCCTCGACGAGCGCCCCCTTCAGGGCCTCGCTGGTGAGGCGCACGTCGTGGCCGACCACGACCCGCCGCGGCGAGAGGACCGTGGCGTAGGCGCGGCCGATGCGTTCGGCGATGTCTTCGTTGAGCTGGTCCGGTACCCGGCCGCGGACGTCGTAGGCCTTGAAGCAGGCAGAGAGGTCCACGGGGGTCAGGGCTGGGAATAGATGTTGTGGTAGACGTAATCCGTCGCCTCAACGAAACCGGGCACGCTGCCGCAGTCGAAGCGCCGGCCCTTGAACTTGTAGGCCATCACGCAGCCGCGCTCGGCCTGGGTCTGCAGGGCGTCCGTGAGCTGGATCTCGCCGTTGGCGCCGGGCTCGGTCTCGCGGATGATGTCGAAGATGTCCGGCGTGAGGATGTAGCGGCCGATGATGGCGAGATTCGACGGTGCGTCCTCGGGCTTGGGCTTCTCGACCATGTGGTCGACGCGATAGATGCCGTCCTTGAGCTGCTCGCCGGCGATCACGCCGTACTTGTGGGTCTCGTCCTCGGGCACCTCCATGATGGCGACGATGGAGCAGCGGAACTGGTTGTAGAGCTCCACCATCTGCGCGAGCACGCCGGGGCCATCGTTGAGGCAGAGGTCGTCGGAGAGGACGACGCCGAAGGGCACGTTGCCGACCAGCGTCTCGCCGGTGAGGATGGCGTGGCCGAGGCCCTTCATTTCCCGCTGGCGGACCATGGTGAAAACGCCCTTGTCGAGCACGTTGCGGATGCTGTCGAGGTAGGCTTCCTTGCCGCTGCCGGCGATCTGGTGCTCGAGCTCGTAGCTGATGTCGAAGTGGTCGGCGATGGCCCGCTTGCCGCGGCCGGTGACCAGGGCGCAGGTGGTCATGCCGGCCTCGATGGCCTCCTCGACGCCGTACTGCACCAGCGGCTTGTTGACGATCGGTAGCATCTCCTTCGGCATGCTCTTGGTGGCCGGCAGGAAGCGGGTACCGTAGCCCGCCACGGGAAACATGCACTTCTCGATCATCGCCCTTCTCTCCATCAGTCTCTTGCTGTCCGTATCGTGCTGTCGTCGTGCTGTGTCTGTCGTGGTATCGGGATCGTGCTGCGAGCGCCCCGTCGGCAAGGCCGCGCCGCGCCGCCCGAAAGTCAGCCCGCGGCGGCGCCGCGGCCGTAGGCGTCCTGGAAGCGGACGATGTCGTCCTCGCCGAGATAGCTGCCGGACTGCACTTCGATCAGCTCCAGCGGTATCTTACCGGGGTTGGCCAGGCGGTGCTTGTGGCCCAGCGGGATGTAGGTGGACTCGTCCTCACCGAGCATGAAGGTCCGGTCCTCGCAGGTGACTTCGGCGGTACCGTGGACCACGATCCAGTGCTCGGCGCGGTGGTGATGCATCTGCAGCGAGAGGGTCTCCCCCGGGTTCACCACGATGCGCTTGACCTGGAACCGCTCGGCCACGATCAGCGATTCGTAGCTGCCCCAGGGCCGGTAGACCCGCTGGTGCAGCGCCGCCTCGCTGCGCCCGGCGGCACGCAGACGCTCGACGATGCGCTTCACGTCCTGGACCTGGTCCCGGCCGGCGACCAGCACGGCGTCGGCGGTCTCCACCACCACCAGGTTGTCCACGCCGGCCGCCGCCAGCAGCCGGGACTCGGCGCGCAGGTAGCTGTCGCGGCTGTCCTCGACGATCACGTCGCCATGCAGCACGTTGCCGTCGGCGTCGTGCGCGGATACGTCCCAGAGCGTCGACCAGGCGCCGACATCACTCCAGCCGCAGTCGAGGGGCACCACCGCGCCGCGGTCGGTGCCCTCCATGACCGCGTAGTCGATGGAATCGCTCGGACAGGCGGCGAGAGCCTGTGGGTCCGGGCGGAGGAAGTCGCCGTCGCCGCTGACGCCGTCCATGGCCTCCCGGCAGGCGGCCGCCATCGCGGGGGCCTGGCGCTCGAGTTCGGCCAGGTAGCTGTCGGCGCGGAGCAGGAACATGCCCGCATTCCAGAGGTACTCCCCGCTCGCCAGGTAGCCCTCGGCGGTGGACCGGTCCGGCTTCTCGACGAAGCGGTCCAGGCGCGCGGCGACCTCGCCGAGGGCTTCCCCCCGGCGCAGGTAGCCGTAGCCCGTTTCCGGGCTCGTGGGCACCACGCCGAAGGTGACCAGGTGGCCATCGGCCGCCAGCGGGACCGCCGTGTCGACCGCTGCGGCAAAGGCCTCGCGGTCGCGGATGATGTGATCCGCCGGCAGTACCAGCAGCGTGGCCTCCGGATCTGTCGCGAGGGCACGCAGGGCGGCGAGCGCTACGGCGGGGGCCGTATTGCGACCCTCGCGCTCGAGGATAATGGCCCCGGGAGCGACCGCCAGCTGGCGCAGCTGCTCGGCGACCAGGAAGCGATGCTCTTCGTTGCAGACCACCAGGGGCGGGGCTGCCTCCAGCCCGTCGGTGCGGGCCAGGGTTTCCTGCAGCATCGACAGCTCGCTGGCCAGCGGCAGGAACTGCTTCGGGTAGGCCTCCCGGGAGACCGGCCACAGGCGGCTGCCGACGCCCCCGGACAATAAGACGGGTACCAGCATGCGGATCCTCGTTCCTGGGATTTCGTTGCCGGCAACCCCGGTCGCGCGGCGGTCACCGGATGGTATCGGAAGACCGCGCGCCGACGCCAGCGGCCCCGGGCCGGGGAACGGGGCGCCGCGCCGGCCCCGACAGCCCCCGGGGGCGGTGGATTTTTGGCCCCCAGCGGGTAGAATGCGGGGCCTTGTTCATGCGCCAGGCTGCCTCTATGCAGAGCAGCCTGTAAATAGCCAGGCCGCAAGGACCGCAGCCAGCCGGCGCCCGGCCCCAGTCCCCGCCCGGGCCGCGCCCGACGTCCCCGACACCCGGAAGACCAATGACCCAACAGCACAGTTTCAGCAAGGACGAACTCCTCGAGTGTGGCGCCGGCCATCTCTTCGGTCCCGGCAATGCCCAGCTCCCCGTGGGCAACATGCTCATGCTGGACCGCATCACTCACATCAGCTCCGAGGGCGGCGCCGCCGGCAAGGGCGAGATTCGCGCCGAGCTGGATATCAGCCCGGACCTGTGGTTCTTCGACTGCCACTTCCCGGGCGACCCGGTCATGCCCGGCTGCCTGGGCCTCGACGCCATGTGGCAGCTGCTGGGCTTCTTTCTCGGCTGGCGGGGCAACCCCGGCCGCGGTCGCGCCCTGGGCTCCGGCGAGGTGAAATTCACGGGACAGATCCTGCCCAGCGCCTCCGTGGTGAGCTACCAGATCGATATCAAGCGCGTCATCGAGCGCAAGCTCGTGATGGGGATTGCCGACGGCAGCGTCTCCGTCGACGGCCGCGAGATCTACACCGCGCGGGACCTGCGCGTGGGCCTGTTCCAGAGTACGGAGAGCTTCTGAACCATGAGCCGACGAGTCGTCATTACCGGTCTGGGTATCGTTTCCTGCCTCGGCAACGATGCCGACAGCGTCGCTGACGCCCTGTACGAGGGACGCTCGGGAATCCGCCTGCGGCAGGAACAGGTCGACGCCGGCATGCGCTCCCACATCGCCGGCTGGCCGGAGATCGACGCCTCGGAACACATCGACCGCAAGCGCCTGCGCTTCATGGGCGACGCCGCGGCCTACGCCTACATCTCCATGACCCAGGCCATCGCCGACGCGGGCCTGGAAGAAAGCGACATTTCGAATGAGCGCACCGGCATCATCGCCGGCTCCGGCGGGGCGTCTTCGGCGAGCCAGGTCGAGGCGGCGGACATTCTCCGCGAGCGCGGCCTGCGCCGCGTCGGCCCCTACCGCGTGACCCAGACCATGGGCAGCACCGTGTCAGCCTGCCTGGCGACGCCGTTCCATATCAAGGGCGTGAACTATTCCATCTCCTCGGCCTGTTCCACCAGCGCCCACTGCATCGGCGCCGGCACGGAGCAGATCCAGCTCGGCAAGCAGGACATCATCTTCGCCGGCGGCGGCGAGGAGCTGCACTGGACCATGAGCGCTCTCTTCGACGCCATGGGCGCGCTGTCGACCAAGTACAACGATACGCCAGAGCGGGCCTCGCGGGCCTACGACGCCAACCGGGACGGCTTCGTGATCGCCGGCGGCGGCGGCATGCTGGTTCTCGAGGAACTCGAGCACGCCCGCGCCCGCGGCGCGAAAATCTACGCCGAGCTGGTCGGCTACGGCGCCACCTCCGACGGCCACGACATGGTCGCGCCCTCGGGCGAAGGCGCCGTGCGCTGCATGCGCCAGGCGCTGGCCACCCTGGATGGGCCGGTGGACTACATCAACGCCCACGGCACCAGCACGCCGGCGGGCGACATCACGGAGCTGAAAGCGGTCCGGGAGGCCTTCGAGGGCGCTGGCGAGGTACCGGTGATCGGCTCGACCAAGTCCCTGTCCGGGCACTCCCTGGGCGCGGCCGGCGTGCAGGAGGCGATCTACAGCCTGCTCATGCAGCAGCGCGGCTTCATCGCGGCCTCGGCAAACATCGAGACCCTGGACCCGGAAGCGGAGGGGATGCCTATCGCCCGCGAGCGGGTCGTCGGCGCGGAGCTGACCCGGGTCATGTCGAACAGCTTCGGCTTCGGCGGCACCAACGCGTCGCTGGTGTTCCAGGCGCTTCGGGACTGAGCCGATCGCGCGGGCCCCTCGGGCCGTCAGCTCAATAGCGAATCCAGCAGCAGCACCTGCACCGCGTCCCCGGCAGCGAGCGTTTGCCCGGCCGGCACCCGTGCCAGCGCATCGGCGGCGCACACCGAGCTGAGCACGCCTGAGCCCTGCTTCGGGTAGGGTTCGGCGCGGGTCTCCCCGTCATCCCCGGAACGCAGCCAGACGCGCCGGTAATCCGCCCGGGACAGCGGCCGCTCCACGGCAAAGGCCGCCCGGGCCCATAGCGCCGGGGGCGGGTCCACCCGCGCGCCCTGCGCCGCCAGCAGGTAGGGACGCGCCAGCAGGCAGAAGGTCACGAAAACCGAGGTCGGGTTGCCCGGCAGGCCGATGAAGGGCGTTTCGCCCACCCGGCCGAAGGCGAAGGGTTTGCCCGGCTTCACGGCAACTTTCCACAGGTCGAGCTCGCCGAGGGCCGACACCTGGGCACGCACGTGGTCCTCCTCGCCGACGGAAACCCCGCCCGTGGACAGCACGAGGTCCGCGCCCGCCGCCGCCTCGGCGAGCGCGGTGCGAGTGGCCTCCGCACTGTCGCCCACCATAAGCGGAGGCTGCACCGCGAAACCCAGCCGGGCGAGCAGGGCGGCGAGCATCGGCCCGTTGCTGTTGTAGCGCTGCCCCGGTGCCAGGGGACCCTGCCCGGCGGGCACCAGTTCATCGCCCGTGGCAAGGACCGCCACTTGCAGGCGCCGGTAGACCACCACCTCGCCGCAGCCGGTCGACGCGAGCAGGCCGATATCCTGCGGCCGCAGGCGCTGCCCGGGCGCAAACAGCTCGCTGCCGGCGGCGATGTCCTCACCGCGCGGCCGGATGTTCTCGCCAGCGGCCGGCACCCGGCCCGGACGCACCCCTTCCCCGTCGGCTTCGCAATCCTCCTGCATGAGCACCGCATCCGCCCCCTCGGGCAGTGGCGCGCCGGTAAAGATGCGCGCCGTGGTTCCGCGCTCGAGGGGCGCGGGCGCGCTGCCGGCGGCGATGCGCTGGCGCAAGGGCAGCAGGGCCCCCGGCACGACCTCGCCGCGGCGCACGGCGTAACCGTCCATCGCACTGTCGGCGAAAGCGGGGACATCGGCCGGCGCCCGCACCGGGGCGGCCAGCACCCGGCCCGCCGCCGATGCCAGGGGAACCGTCTCGAGCGCCGGCGGTGCCGGCACCGCGGCTAGCAGCCGCGCCAGGGCATCCTCGAGGGGAATCATGTGGCGCGCAGGAGACCTACGAAATTGCAGGGTCGGTGCCGGCTGTCGAGCTGCTCCCGCAGGATACCCTCCCAGGCCGTGCGGCAGGCCCCGGTCGAGCCCGGCATGCAGAACAGCAGCGTGCCGTTGGCGAGGCCGGCGAGCGCCCGCGACTGCACCGTGGAAGAACCGATCTCCGCCAGGGAAAGCGAGCGGAACACTTCACCGAAACCGACGATGTGCTTGTCGAAGAGCGGTGACACCGCCTCCGGCGTGGAGTCGCGGCCGGCGAAGCCCGTACCGCCGGTGACCAGCACCACCTCCACTGCCGGATCGGCGATCCAGGCGGAGAGGACGGCGCGCAACCGGTAGACATCGTCCGGCACGAGGTCCCGCGCCACCACGCGGTGGCCGGCCTCGGCGGCGGCGCCCGCGAGGTAGTCGCCGGACGTGTCGTCCTCCGGCCCGCGCGTGTCCGACACCGTGAGCACGGCCACGGCAAGGTCGACGGCGGCATCACCGCTGGACTGGCCCATGGGTTCAGTCTCCCTCCTGCTTCGAGAGGTACGCCCGCACGACGTCGCCGATCACGGCGCGCCAGGGCAACTGCTTGATGGCAAAGGTATCGCGGAGCTCGCGGCAGTCCAGGGACCAGTTGCGGCCGCCGTCGCCTGGCTCCGAGGGGCTCCGGGCGATAGCGTTGTCGGCCACCGCCACGAACTGAGACGCCGCGGCGATGGCGGCCTCGGCAAACCCGTACAGCGTGGTGCGATCCGGGCTCGCGTAGTGGAACACGCCGCGCGGCTCCGCCCCCGCGTCCATCTGGTCGAGCATGCCGGCGAGCACCCGGCCGAGGTCCGCGGCGGGTACCGGGCAGAAACTGTCGCTGTCGTCCAGCACCCGCGGCTCGCCGGCCAGCAGCGAGCGCATCACGTCGTGGAGGAAACCCGGCCCGTCGCTGGCAAAGACCGGGCCCGTGCGCAGCACCGCGGCCCGGCTGCAGGCCGCGAGCACCTGCGCCTCCACCGCGGCGAGAAGCGAACCGGGGGGCTCCTTGGCATCCGGGGTCTCCTGCTCCCGGTAGGGATGGGGCAGCGTTCCGGAGAAGACGCCGGCGCTGGACAGCAGCAGGTAGTCGGCTCCGGCCCGCTCGCAGGCCTTGGCCAGCCAGTGGGAGCGGGCGCAGTCCAGCTCCTGGAGCGGGTCGCCGGCGGCGAGGAGATGGGTAAAGCGCAGGTCGACCACGCAGGCCGGCGCGGCGCGGCGCACGACCTTCTTGGCCTGCCGCTCGCTCTTCCAGCGGCTGGCGGCGAGCGTAACGGGTTCTATCTCGTGTCGGCCCCAGCGGGCGAGTACAGAGAGGAGCGACGCACCGGCAGCGCTGTCCGAGGCGATGACGAGCACCTCCATCGAGGCCTACCCGGGGCGTTTCGGCCGCGGCGTCCCGCAGCCGGACCCGGCAGGGGACAGCCGGGGGCGGCGCCCTGAGCGGCCTTGCGCGGCCCGGCCTGGCGCGGCCCGGCCTGGCGCGGCCCGGCCTGGCGCGGCCCGGCCTGGCGCGGCCCGGCCTGGCGCGGCCCGGCCTGAGACGGCCCCATCCAAGCTAGAAGGGAATGTCGTCGTCGAAGTCACCGAAGTCGGACGGGTTGTCCCCGCCGCCGGCGCCCGCCGCTGCCTGGCCACCACCCTGCTGTTGCCGCGGCGGCGCCTGGTTGTAGCTGTCTGCCGGGGCGTCGTAGCCACCGCCGCCCATCTGGCCGCGGCTGTCGAGCATCTGCATCTCGCTGGCGACGATCTCGGTCGTGTAGCGGTCCTGGCCGTCCTGTCCCTGCCACTTGCGGGTGCGCAGGGAGCCCTCGATATACACCTTGGACCCCTTGCGCAGGTACTCGCCGGCAATTTCGCCGAGACGGTTGAAAAACACCACCCGGTGCCATTCGGTCCGTTCCTGGGGCTGGCCGGTCTGCTTGTCTTTCCACTGCTCGGAAGTGGCGAGGCGAACGTTGGTGACGGCGCCGCCGGAGGGCATGTAGCGGGTCTCCGGGTCGGCCCCGAGGTTGCCGATGAGGATCACCTTGTTGATACCACGCGATGCCATGGCTCGCACTGCCTCCTTGCGCCTGGGAAGACGCGACTATAGCAACGCCCCGGGGCGAATGCGACAGCAGAAGCGGTCAACCGCGGGCCGCGGCCTCCTGTGCGCGCGGCGCAGCCACGAGGCGCCAGCTGCTGGCGATCCAGAGCAGCCCCGGGACCAGGCAGAGCAGGAACAGCGCATGCACACCGCCCTGCTGCATCACCCAGCCACCGCTGGCGCCGCCGCAGAAAGCGCCGATGAACTGGCTGGTGGAATAGACGCCGAGAGCCGTGCCCTTGCCGCCCGGAAATACCGCCTTGCTCACCAGCGAGGGCAGGCTGGCCTCGAGGTAGTTGACGGCGACGAAGTAGAGCCAGAGCGCGAGGTAGAGCACGGCCGGGATCGCCAGCAGGGTCACTCCCGCCACCGACAGCACAAGCATGGCAATGGAGAGAAGCAGCATACCGCGCACGTGCCCGTGCCGCTCCGACAGGCGCAGCAGCGGCAGCATGCCGAGGATCGAGGCGACCAGCACCGGCAGGTAGACCTTCCAGTGCGCCTCCCGGGCCACGCCGAGGATGTCCTCAATGGCAAAGGGAATCACCAGGAAGCTGGCGGTGAGGATGAAATGCAGGCTGAACACGCCGAAGTCGAGGCGCCGCAGCGCCGGGTCCGCCAGCACCTTGCCGATCATCCCGGGCTGGGCGCCCACCTCGTCGTGATGCCGGCTCTGCACCCCCCGCGGCACGCCGAAGAACACGATGGCAATCCCCGCGGTGGCCAGCGCCGCGGTCAGCAGGAACACCCCGTGCAGCCCGCTGAAAGAGGCAATGATGGGTCCGAGGACCAGCGACAGGGCGAAGGAGAGGCCGATACTGGCACCGACGATGGCCATCGCCTTGGTGCGCTGCTCATCGGTGGTGATATCGGCCACCAGCGCCATGACCGACCCGGCGATCGCCCCGGCGCCCTGCAGCAGGCGACCCACGGCGATGCCCTCGACCGAATCCGCCAGCCCCGCAACCACGCTGCCGATGGCAAAGACCACCAGGCCGCCCAGAATAACCGGCACCCGCCCGACCCGGTCCGACAGCCAGCCCAGCGGAATCTGCAGCAGCGCCTGGCTGAAGCCGTAGGCACCCAGTGCAATCCCGATCATCAGCGGCGTCCCCCCGGGCATGTCCGCCGCGTAGAGAGCGAGCAGCGGCAGCACCATGAACAGCCCGAGCATGCGGAAACTGTACAGCAGCGCCAGCGCGCCGACGGCACGGCGCTCGACCGGGGTCATGGGATTCTTGGTCAACAAACTGGGGGCCTCCTGAACGGGTCGAATGGTAGCACGATGCGCGGAAAGCATTGGAACCGGGGCCTCTTTGTGGAGCTTCTTTGTAGAGCCTCTTATGGAGCTTCTTGTGGAGCTTCGTAGGCCGGGTGGGCGAGGGGGTGCTCCTGGTGCGGCCGCAGGCGCCAGGCGAGGGCCGGCCGCTGCGCAACTCGACCAAAATTCGCTACGCGAATTTTCGGGACTCGAACAGTGCTCGCGGAAAACCCCGGCCCTCGCCTGGCGCCAAAGCGCGGCCTGACTGCACCGGGAGCACCCCCTCGCCCACCCTCACGCTGCGGAAAACCGGAAGGGCCGCTTCCCCCCACGCTCGGGTCCGGCAAACAGCCACAGCTGCAGCGTGGCAAGGCAAAGGGCCTGGCGTGCGCGCACCCGCCCGGCAGCCCCGTGCTACTGGCGCTGACACTGGCATGGAGCAGGGGCTGGCGCGAGCACCCGGCCGGGACCGTCGCGGGCCACGGATGGCCCGCGTCGAGCGCACAGGGATGTGCTTGTAGCGTGTCCCGGCCGGGTGCTCGCGCGGCAGACCCGTACTAGTGGCCCCCCCCTGCCCGCACTAGTGGCACCACCCTGCTAGTGCCACCCGCACACCCTGCCCACACTAGTGGCACCCCGGCGAAACAGGCGGTTTTGCCGGACACGGCATCCGCCTATACTGGCGGGTTTCCGCTTCCTACTCCGGAACCCCCATGGACACGATCCAGGTACGCGGCGCGCGCACCCACAACCTGAAGAACATCGACCTCGACATCCCGCGGGACAAGCTGGTGGTCATCACCGGTCTGTCCGGCTCCGGGAAATCGTCCCTCGCCTTCGACACCCTGTACGCCGAGGGCCAGCGCCGCTACGTCGAATCGCTGTCCACCTACGCGCGGCAATTCCTGTCCATGATGGAAAAGCCCGACATGGACCACATCGAGGGGCTGTCGCCGGCGATCTCCATCGAGCAGAAATCGACCTCGCACAACCCCCGCTCCACCGTCGGCACCATCACCGAGATCTACGACTACCTGCGGCTGCTGTTCGCGCGCATCGGCGAGCCGCGCTGCCCCACGCACGGGGCCAGCCTGCAGGCGCAGACCGTGAGCCAGATGGTCGACAGCGTGCTGGCCATGCCCGAGGGGCGGCGGCTCATGCTGCTCGCGCCGGTCGTTCAGGACCGCAAGGGCGAACACCTGCAGGTGTTCGAGGAACTGCGCGCGGCGGGCTTCGTCAGGGCGCGGGTGGACGGACGGGTGGTCGACCTGGACGAGGTGCCGGCGCTGGCCAAGAACCGCAAGCACCGCATCGAGGTCGTCGTGGACCGCTTCAAGGTACGGCCGGACCTCGGGCTGCGCCTGGCCGAGTCCTTCGAGACCGCGCTCGGGCTCACGGACGGCCTCGCGGCCATCAGCGACATGGATGGCGAGGTGGCGGACGTCGTGTTCTCCGCGCGCTTCGCCTGCCCCGAATGCGGGCACAGCATCAACGAGCTCGAGCCCCGGCTGTTCTCCTTCAACAATCCCGCCGGCGCCTGCCCCGAGTGTGACGGCCTGGGCGTCAAGCAGTACTTCGACCCGGCGCGGGTCATACTCCACCCGGAGGCCAGCCTCGCCGAGGGCGCCATCCGCGGCTGGGACCGGCGCAACGTGTACTACTTCCACCTGCTCACGTCGCTGGCCGACCACTACGGTTTCGACATCGACACGCCCTTCGAGAAACTGAAGAAAAAGCACCGCGACATCATCCTGCACGGCAGCGGCGACGAGGATATCGCCTTCGCCTACATCAATGACCGCGGTACCGTGTTCAAGCGCACCCACCCCTTCGAGGGCATCCTGCCGAACATGGAGCGGCGCTACCGCGACACCGAGTCCCAGTCCGTGCGCGAGGACCTCGCCCGCTTCCTGTCCACGGCGCCCTGCCCGGCCTGTCACGGGACCCGGCTGTGCGAGGACGCGCGGCACGTCTTCGTGGACGAGCGCACCCTGCCGAGCATCACGGGGATGCCCGTGGGCGAAGCCGCGGCCTACTTCGACCAGCTGGAGCTCAGCGGCCGCAATGCCGCCATCGCCGAGAAAATCTTCAAGGAGATCCGCGCACGCTACCGGTTCCTGGTGGACGTGGGCCTCAATTACCTCACCCTGGACCGCAGTGCCGAGACGCTGTCCGGCGGCGAGGCCCAGCGTATCCGACTCGCCTCGCAGATCGGCGCCGGGCTCGTGGGCGTGATGTACATCCTCGACGAGCCGTCCATCGGCCTGCACCAGCGCGACAACGAACGCCTTTTGAACACGCTCCGGCACCTGCGGGACCTCGGCAACACGGTGCTCGTGGTGGAGCACGACGAGGACGCCATCCGCAGCGCCGACCACATCATCGACATCGGCCCCGGCGCCGGCGTCCACGGCGGGCGCATCGTGGCGGAGGGCCCCCTCGATGCCATCGTCGCCCACGAGGACTCGCTCACCGGCGCCTACCTGTCCGGCGAGCGGCGCATCGAGGTGCCGGCCCGGCGCAACAAGCCCGACCCCGCGCGGCAGGTGGTGGTGCGCGGCGCCCGCGGCAACAATCTCCGTGATATCACGCTGGAGCTGCCGGTGGGGCTGCTCACCTGCGTAACCGGCGTCTCCGGCTCCGGCAAGTCCACGCTCGTCAACGGCACCCTCTACCCGCTGGCGGCCACCGCGCTCAACGGCGCCACCAGCCTGACGGCGGCGGCCCACGACAGCATCGAGGGGCTGGAGCACATCGACAAGTGCATCGACATCGACCAGAGCCCCATCGGCCGCACGCCGCGCTCAAACCCGGCCACGTACACGGGGATCTTCACGCCGGTGCGCGAGCTCTTCGCGGGCACCCAGGAGGCGCGCTCGCGAGGGTACAAGCCGGGGCGCTTCAGCTTCAACGTCAAGGGCGGCCGCTGCGAGGCCTGCCAGGGCGACGGCGTCACCAAGGTGGAGATGCACTTCCTGCCGGACATCTACGTGCCCTGCGACGTGTGCAAGGGCAAGCGCTACAACCGGGAGACGCTGGATATCCGCTACAAGGGCAGGAACATCCACGAGGTGCTGGAGATGACCGTGGAGGATGCCCTCGAGTTCTTCGAGCCGGTGCCGGCCATCGCCCGCAAGCTGCAGACGCTGATGGACGTGGGTCTGTCCTACATCCGCCTGGGCCAGGCCGCCACCACGCTGTCCGGCGGCGAGGCGCAGCGGGTGAAGCTCTCGCGGGAACTCTCGAAGCGCGATACGGGCCGGACGCTCTACATCCTCGACGAGCCGACCACGGGCCTGCACTTCGAGGACATCCGCCAGCTGCTGGCGGTGCTGCACCGGCTGCGCGACCACGGCAACACCGTGGTGATCATCGAGCACAACCTCGATGTCATCAAGACCGCCGACTGGCTCATCGACCTCGGGCCCGAGGGCGGCAGCGGCGGCGGCGAGATCATCGCCACGGGCACCCCGGAGGCGGTGGCGGGCCACCCGGCTTCCCACACCGGGCGCTTCCTGGGGCCGATGCTCGGCATCAGGGCGCCGAAGGCGCCGGCGAAAACCGCCGCGAAAAAGAAAGCGCCGGCGAAAAAGCGCGCCCGCAGGAAAGTCGCGTAGAGCGGGTCGCCCCCGGGGAGGCGGTCTAGGGGAGCCCGGCGTGAGCGGCTTCCACGCGGCAGCGCTCGATGCGGCCGCTGCGACGCGTGCGCGCGACGGCGGCACTCGAGTCCTGTGCGGTGACCAGGTAGAGGTCGCGACCGTCCTCACCGCCCAGCATGCAGGCGTAGCAGTTCTGGCTGGTCTCGACCCGGCCGCGCACGCTGCCCCCCTCGGCGACGCGCACGCACTCGGGCGCCAGGGCGTTGGCCACCCAGATGCAGCCTTCCGCATCGAGGCAGATGCCGTCCGGCACCACGCCCTCCAGGCCCGCCCAGACGCGGCGGTTGGACAGTGAGCCGTCGGCAGCGAGGTCGAAAGCGGTAAGGCGAAGGCCCAGGCTCTCGGCGACGACCAGGGTGCCGCCATCGGGGGTGATCACCATGCCGTTGGGAAAGCTCAGGTCCGTGGCCGCGATGTCCACGTGGCCGTCGGGCGCGACGGTCACGAGACTGGTCACCGGGTGGTCGGCAAGGACCCCCTCCGGGCCACGCTCGGCCATGGCCGCGTCGAGGTCGAAGCCGAAGTTACCGACGAAGGCGCGGCCATCGGCGGCCACGACCATGTCGTTGGCGAGATGGCGGGAGTACTGCGCGAGGCTGGCGTAGTCCGCCAGGCCCTCCGGGCCGTGGCGGAAGAGCCGATGGTCCTCCATGTCGACGACCAGCAGCGACCCGTCCGGCAGCCAGCCCAGCCCCGAGGGCTGGCACTGCAGCTGCAGCTCGGTGCGCAGGTCGCCGTCGGGGCCGAGAGAGCGCACGGCGCGTTCGTAGAAGTCGCTGAACCAGAGGCGGCCGTCATGCCAGCGCGGCCCCTCGCCGAAATAGAGCCCTTCCGCGACGATTTCAGCCCTGGCCATGTATCGCTCTCCTTCCATGGGAAAGCTGCAGCTTGGCAACGAACCCGGGCGCTGACAAGCCCGACGCGCCCGTGGCGACGGGCAGACACAAACAAAAAAGCCGGGCTCAGCCCGGCTCTTCCTTGCGCGACCAACGAGGGGACGGTCAGTCCTCGTCGTCCTCGAAGCGCTCCACCTGCGGGCGGTCCACCAGCTCGACGTAGGCCATGGGGGCCTTGTCTCCGGCGCGGTAGCCGCACTTGAGGATACGGATGTAGCCACCGGGGCGACCCTGGTAGCGCGGGCCCAGTTCCGCGAAGAGCTTACCGACGGCCGACTTGTCGCGCAGGCGGTTGAAGGCCAGGCGGCGGTTGGCGACGCTGTCCTGCTTGGCCAGCGTGATCAGGGGCTCCGCGTAACCGCGCAGCTCCTTGGCCTTGGGCAGGGTGGTCTTGATGAGCTCGTGCTCGACCAGGGAGGCGGTCATGTTGCGGAACATGGCCTTCCGGTGCGAGCTGTTGCGGTTGAGCTGACGTCCGCTGTGACGGTGACGCATGGTTCTGGTCCTTTACTCAGTGCCTTCCCGGCACGCTGTTTCCCTGCGGGCGGCTCAGGCGCTGAGCACCCGCTCGTCGTTCTTCAGGCTGGCCGGCGGCCAGCTGTCCAGGCGCATGCCCAGGGACAGGCCACGCGAGGCGAGCACGTCCTTGATCTCCGTGAGCGACTTCTTGCCCAGGTTCGGCGTCTTCAGCAGCTCGACTTCCGTGCGCTGCACGAGGTCGCCGATGTAGTAGATGTTCTCCGCCTTCAGGCAGTTGGCCGAGCGCACCGTGAGCTCCAGGTCGTCGACCTGGCGCAGCAGGATCGGGTCGACCTCGTCCTCGGAGTCGGAGGCCTCGGACTGCGCCTCGCTCTCGAGGTCCACGAATACCGCGAGCTGCTGCTGCAGGATCGTCGCGGCGCGGCGGATGGCCTCTTCCGGGTCGATGGTGCCGTTGGTCTCGAGGTCCAGCACCAGCTTGTCGAGGTCCGTGCGCTGCTCGACCCGCGCCGCTTCGACCACGTAGGCAACGCGGTGGATCGGCGTGAAGGTCGCGTCCAGCTGCAGACGACCGATGGAGCGCGTCTCCTCCTCCGGATCCTCGCGGGAGTCGGCGGGGGAGTAACCGCGGCCGCGGGCGGCCGTCAGCTTCATGCTCAGCGTTTTCTTGTCGTTGATGTGGCAGATGACATGGTCCGGATTGCGGATCTCGACGTCGTGATCGGTCTGGATGTCACCCGCAGTGACGGCACCGGGGCCTTCCTTGCTCAGCGTCAGCTCGACCTCATCCTTGCCGGCCATGACCAGCGCCACTTCCTTGAGGTTCAGGAGGATCTCGATGACGTCTTCCTGTACACCCTCGATGGTGCTGTACTCGTGCAGCACGCCGTCGATTTCCACTTCCGTGATCGCGCAGCCGGGCATGGAAGACAGCAGGATGCGGCGCAGGGCATTGCCCAGGGTGTGGCCGAAGCCGCGCTCCAGCGGCTCCAGGGTCACCTGCGCACGGGTGCTGCTCTTCTCTTCAACTTTGATGACGCGGGGCGTCAGTAATTCTGTCACTGCACTCTGCATGGGGGCACCTGTAGCTGTTTGGTTGACCTGGCTCGCCGGGGCTTACTTCCTGGCTTTACTTGGAGTAGAGCTCCACGATCAGGTTCTCGTTGATGTCCGTCGACAGATCCTGGCGTTCCGGTGCCGCCTTGAACACGGCCTCCAGCTTCTCGTTGTTCACCTCGATCCACTCGGGCTCACCACGCTGGGCGGCGAGGGCGAGGGCGGACTGAACGCGCAGCTGCTTCTTGGCCTTCTCCCGCAGGGACACCACGTCGCCGGGCTGCACCTGGTAGGACGGGATGTTGACCGACTTGCCGTTGACCAGGATCGCCTTGTGGGACACGAGCTGCCGCGCCTCGTTGCGCGTGGAGCCGAACCCGATGCGGTAGACGACGTTGTCCAGCCGGCTTTCCAGCAGCTGCAGCAGGTTTTCGCCGGTCGCACCCTTGCGACGGGCGGCTTCCTTGTAATATCCGCGGAACTGCTTCTCGAGCACACCGTAGATGCGGCGCACCTTCTGCTTCTCGCGCAGCTGCACGCCGTAGTCCGACAGGCGGCCACGGCGGGCGCCGTGCTGGCCGGGGACGGACTCGGGCTTGCACTTGGATTCAAGTGCGCGCACGCCGCTCTTCAGGAACAGGTCAGTGCCCTCGCGACGGGAGAGCTTGCACTTGGGACCGAGATATCTAGCCATAATAAAAAACCTTCCTGTAATCCTTACACACGGCGCTTCTTGGGCGGACGGCAACCGTTGTGCGGGATCGGCGTGACGTCGGTGATGTTGCTGATCTTGTAGCCGCAGGCATTCAGCGCGCGTACGGCGGACTCGCGGCCCGGCCCCGGGCCCTTCACCTGCACGTCGAGGTTCTGCAGGCCGTATTCCTTGGCGGCCTCACCGGCACGCTCGGCGGCCACCTGGGCGGCAAACGGCGTGCTCTTGCGCGAGCCGCGGAAACCGGAACCGCCGGCTGTAGCCCAGCTCAGGGTGTTGCCCTGGCGGTCCGTGATGGTGATGATCGTGTTGTTGAAGGACGCGTGCACGTGCGCGATGCCGTCGGCGATCGTGCGCGAGACTTTCTTTCGAGTGCCCTTGGCACCTGGCTTGGCCATGCTGTCTTCCTGTCAATATCAACACTGCACTAGCGGTGCAGCTACACTGTAAGGACGCGCCGTTCGCCGGCGCGATATCTGTTCGTTACCGGCGGATCGGCTTGCGCGGACCCTTGCGCGTGCGCGCATTGGTCTTGGTGCGCTGACCGCGGACCGGCAGGTTGCGGCGGTGGCGCAGGCCGCGGTTGCAGCCGAGATCCATGAGCCGCTTGATGTTCATGGACGTTTCGCGGCGCAGGTCGCCCTCGACGGACATCTCGCCGATGCTGGCGCGCAGCGCGTCCATCTGCTCTTCCGTGAGGTCACCCATGCGGGTGGACTCCGGCACGTTGCAGAGGTCGCACAGGCGCCTGGCGGTCGTCCGCCCGATGCCGTAGATGTAGGTCAACGAGATGACCGCGTGCTTGTTGTCCGGTACGTTGACGCCGGCGATACGAGCCATTCAAGCTTCTCCAAATTCTTTCTCTAGGTGCTAGCGCTTGCCTGCGCACGGCGGAACCCGCCGTTGAACCCTGCTGCCCCCGATTGAAGGGCGCAGGATTCTAGCGATTCATAACCCAAAAATCAATCACTTATTGCCGATATCCACAGGGACAGCGGCTCAGCCCTGGCGCTGCTTGTGGCGGGGATCCGTGTTGCAAATGACACGGACCACGCCGTTGCGACGTACGATCTTGCAGTTCCTGCAGATCTTCTTCACGGATGCGCGAACTTTCATCTCTCGACTCTCTCTCTCAGCCGGGCGTCAGCGGACGCGGCCGGCACTCCCATAATTCTTGAGGTTGGCCTTCTTCATGACCGAATCGTACTGGTGCGACATCATGTGGCTCTGCACCTGGGCCATGAAATCCATGACCACCACGACCACGATCAGGAGCGAGGTCCCACCGAGGTAGAACGGCACGTTCCAGGTCACGACCAGGAACTGCGGCAGCAGGCAGACCAGGGCGATGTAGGCGGAGCCGAAGACCGTCAGCCGCGTCAGCACGCCGTCGATGTAGTTGGCCGTCTGCTGCCCCGGGCGGATGCCCGGCACGAAGGCGCCGGAGCGCTTCAGGTTGTCGGCTACTTCCTGCGGGTTGAACATCAGCGCCGTGTAGAAGAAGCAGAAGAACACGATGAACACCGTGAACAGCAGGATGTTCAGCGGCTGCCCGGGGCCGATGGCGACGGCGAGGTCCTGCAGCCAGTCGGCAGAGCCGGAGCTGCCGAACCACTGCGCGATGGACGCCGGGAACAGCAGGATGCTCGAGGCGAAGATCGCCGGGATCACGCCCGCCATGTTGACCTTGAGCGGCAGGTGCGAGCTCTGCGCCTGGTACATCTTCCGGCCCTGCTGGCGCTTGGCGTAGTTCACGGTGATACGCCGCTGCCCGCGCTCGATGAAGACGATCATGTAGATCACCGCCATGGCCAGGGCGAGGATCATCAGCAGCACGAGAATGTTGATCTCGCCCTGCCGCGCCTGCTCGAGGGACTGGCCGATGGCGGCCGGCAGCCCGGCGACGATGCCCGCGAAGATCAGCAGGGAGATACCGTTGCCGACCCCCTTCTCGGTGATCTGTTCACCCAGCCACATCATGAATACGGCTCCGGTTACCAGCGACGTGATGGCGATGATGTAGAACAGCAGGCTGGACGTGTACGCCATGCCCTGGTTCGCCATGCCCACGGTCATGCCGGTAGCCTGGATGATCGCCAGCACCACGGTCAGGTAGCGGGTGTACTGGCTGATCTTGCGACGGCCCGACTCACCTTCCTTCTTCAACTGCTCGAGCTGCGGCGTCACCGCCGACATGAGCTGCATGATGATGGAGGCCGAGATGTAGGGCATGATGCCGAGGGCCAGGATGCTCATACGCTCGAGCGCGCCCCCGGAAAACATGTTCGCCAGCCCCAGGATGGTCCCCTGGTTCTGGTTGAACAGCGCCGCGAGCTGATTCGGGTCGATGCCGGGTACCGGGATGTGCGTGCCGACCCGGTACACGAAAATCGCAAGCAGAACGAAACGAAGGCGAGCAAAAAGCTCGCCCAGCCCGGCCTTGTTGTTGGCGGGATTCGTTGCCATCTAGTCCTCGACCTTGCCGCCTGCCTGCTCGATGGCTGCGCGCGCACCCTTGGTCACGGCGAGGCCCTTGACGGTCAGCGCGCGGCCGACTTCGCCGGACAGGAACACCCGCGCACGAGTGACGTCGCCGCGAACGAGGTTCGCCGCCTTCAGCGCAGCCAGGTCCACCACCTCGCCTTCGACGCGGTTCAGCTCACCCAGGCGCACCTGGGCGGTGGTCCGCGAGATGCGGGACGTGAAGCCGTACTTCGGCAGCCGCTTCTGCAGCGGCATCTGGCCGCCCTCGAAACCCGGGCTCACCTTGCCGCCGGAGCGGGACTTCTGGCCCTTGTGGCCACGGCCGGCTGTCTTGCCGAGGCCGCTGCCGATGCCGCGGCCCACACGCTTCGCGTCCTTCTTGGAACCGGGCGCGGGGCTCAGGCTGTTCAGGCGCATTACTTCAGACATCGTTTACTCCTCGACCCTGACCAGGTAGCTGACCTTGTTGATCATGCCGCGTACAGCCGGGGTATCTTCCACCTCCACGGTGTGACCAATGCGGCGCAGGCCCAGGCCGTGGACGCAATCCCTGTGCGCCTTCAGGCGCCCGTGGATGCTCTTGACCTGGGTCACCTTGATGCTTTCTTTAGCCATGACTCGCCGACTCACTCGTTAGTTCAGGATTTCTTCGACGCTCTTGCCACGCTTCGCGGCCACCGCATCCGGGGAGGACATGTCGCGCAGACCATTGAAGGTCGCGCGCACCACGTTCACCGGGTTGGTGGAGCCGTAGCACTTGGCGAGAACGTCGTGGACGCCGGCCAGTTCCAGCACGGCGCGCATCGCGCCGCCGGCAATCACGCCGGTACCTTCCGAAGCAGGCTGCATGAAGACCTTGGAGGCGCCGTGGCGGGCCTTGACGGGGTACTGGATGGTATTCCCGTTCAGATCCACCTGGATCATGTTGCGGCGCGCCGCTTCCATGGCCTTCTGGATGGCGACGGGCACTTCCCGCGCCTTGCCGCGGCCGAAGCCAACGCGGCCCTTGCCGTCACCGACGACGGTCAGCGCGGTGAAGCCGAAGATACGGCCACCCTTGACCACCTTGGCCACCCGGTTGACCTGGACCAGCTTCTCCTGGAGGTCGCCGTCCTGCTGTTCTGCCTGCTTGTTGAATGCCATATCGCTATCCTAGAATTCCAGTCCACCTTCCCGCGCGGCGTCGGCCAGGGCCTTCACGCGGCCGTGGTACCTGTACCCGCTGCGGTCGAACGCAACCTTCTCTACACCGGCCTCGCGGGCACGCTCGGCCACGAGCTTGCCGACCCTTGCGGCCGCGTCGACGTTACCCGTGGCACCGCTGCGCAGGCTCTCGTCCAGGGTGGACGCGCTGGCCAGCACCTTGTCGCCGGTCGCGTTGAACACCTGGGCGTAGATGTGCCGCGGCGTGCGGTGCACGCTCAGGCGGTTGACGCCGGCAGTGCGCATGCGCGCGCGGGAACGGCGAGCGCGACGCAGCCTTGCTTCGTTCTTGATGCTCATCTCGATACCTACTTCTTCTTGGCTTCTTTACGCCGCACGTACTCGTCGGCGTAACGAATGCCCTTGCCCTTGTACGGCTCCGGCGGACGGAAGCTGCGGATCTTCGCAGCGACTTCGCCGACCACCTGCTTGTCGATGCCCTTGACGACGATCTCCGTCTGCGTGGGCGTCTCGGCGCTCACGCCTTCCGGCAGGTCGTAGTCGACCGGGTGCGACAGGCCAACGGTGAGGTTGACGCTGCTGCCGCTGGCCTTGGCCCGGTAGCCGACACCGTTAAGCACCAGCTTCTTCTCCCAACCCTCGGACACACCCTTGACCATGTTGGCCAGGAGCGCACGCGTGGTGCCGGCCATCGCCTTGACGGCGTCGCTCTCGTAGGCGAGGGTCACCGAGCCATCTTCCTGGCTGAGGCTGATACCTTCCTGGAGCGCCATGCTCAGCGTTCCCTTGGCACCCTTGACGGTGACATCGTGGCCGTCGATCTTGACCTCGACGCCGCCGGGCACCGCCACGGGGTAGTTTGCTACTCTAGACATTGCTATCTGCTCTCAGGCTTGTCTCAATAATCCGGGCTCTTCACCCTCGTTCCGAAAATCCGGTGCTCAGAAGACGGTGCAGAGCACTTCGCCGCCGACGCCGGCTGCGCGCGCGGCGCGATCGGTCATGACACCCCGGGAGGTGGACACGATCGCAATACCCAGGCCGCCGCGCACGGAGGGCAGGCCGTCCTTGCCGGCATAGCTGCGCAGGCCCGGGCGGCTGACGCGGTCGATCTCGGCGATCACCGGCTTGCCCTGGAAGTACTTCAGGCGCAGCGCCAGGCGGGCCTTGCCGTCATCCACGCGGCTCTCGAAGCCCTCGATGTAGCCCTCTTCTTCGAGGACCTTGGCCACGGCTGCCTTAAGCTTGGAGCCGGGCATGTCGACACTGGTCTTGCCAGCCATCTGCGCGTTGCGGATGCGCGTCAGCATGTCGGACAGCGGATCTTGCATACTCATCGTCGTTACTCTCCGTTATCGGCCCGTTACCAGCTCGACTTGACCAGGCCGGGCACGTCGCCTCGCATGGCCGCTTCGCGCAGCTTGTTCCGGCACAGGCCGAACTTGCGGTAAACCGCGTGCGGCCGGCCCGTGAGCTGACAGCGGCGCTGCTTGCGCACCGGGCTCGCGTCCCGGGGCAGCTTCTGCAGCGCGGTCTGCGCTTCCCACTTTTCCTCGTCGGAGGCCTTCGGGTCCTGAATAACCGCCTTCAGCGCCGCCCGCCTGGCAGCGTACTTCGCTACCAGCCTCTCGCGCTTGACCTCCCGCGCAATCATGGATTTCTTGGCCATAGCTAAACCCCTTTACCCTTTCAGCGGGAAGTTGAAGGCGCGCAGGAGGGCGCGGCCCTCGTCGTCCGTGCGAGCCGTCGTCGTGATCGTGATGTCCATGCCGCGCAGCGTGTCCACCTCGTCGTAGTTGATCTCCGGGAAGATGATCTGCTCGGAGACCCCCATGGCGAAGTTGCCGCGGCCGTCGAAGGACTTCGGGCTGATGCCGCGGAAGTCGCGGACCCGCGGGATCGCGATGCTGATCAGGCGCTCGAGGAACTCGTACATGCGCTCGCGGCGCAGCGTGACCTTGCAGCCGATCGGCCAGCCGTCGCGGATCTTGAAGCCGGCGATGGACTTGCGCGCCAGGGTGACCACAGGCTTCTGGCCGGCGATCTTGGTCATGTCGCTGAGGGCGTTCTCGAGCACCTTCTTGTCGCCCACGGCCTCGCCCACGCCCATGTTCAGCGTGATCTTGGTGATCCGCGGCACTTCCATCACGTTCGCGAGGCCCAGTTCTTCCTTGAGCTTCGGCGCGATCTCGGTGCGGTACTTTTCTTGCAATGTCGCCATGTTTGCCATTGTTTCCTCGCTGCGTTACGCGTCGATGGCTTCGCCGGTCGACTTGAAAACGCGAATCTTGCGCTCGCCTTCCACCTTGAAGCCCACGCGGTCCGCCTTGCTCGTGGCCGGGTTGAAAATCGCCACGTTGGACACCTGGATGGGCGCCTCCTGCTCGACGATACCGCCCTGCACGCCCAGCTGCGGGTTGGGGCGCTGGTGCTTCTTGACCATGTTGACGCCGGCAACGAGGAGACGATTGTCCCCGAGCACCCTGCGGACCTTGCCGCGCTTGCCCTTGTCCTTGCCAGCCAGGACGATCACTTCGTCGTCGCGCTTGATCTTCGCCATCTTGTGTGCCTCTCTCTCCTGCGCCGCGCCTAGATAACTTCGGGCGCCAGGGAAATAATCTTCATGAACTTCTCGCCGCGCAGCTCCCGGGTTACCGGGCCGAAGATACGCGTGCCGATCGGGGCCTCCTGGTTGTTCAGAAGTACCGCCGCATTGTCATCGAAGCGGATGATGGAACCGTCCGGACGACGTACGCCCTTGCGCGTGCGTACGACCACCGCGGTCATGACCTGGCCCTTCTTCACCTTGCCGCGCGGGATGGCTTCCTTGACGGTGACCTTGATCAGGTCGCCGACACGCGCGTAGCGGCGCTTCGAGCCGCCGAGCACCTTGATGCACATGACGCGACGGGCACCGCTGTTGTCCGCGACATCCAGGTAAGATTGTGTCTGAATCATTGTCTACTCCAGCCTGCGGCTCCCGCCGCACTCACTCAGTCCGCGCTCAAAGCTCCGCGGCCTGCTCCACGACCTCGACCAGTTTCCAGGTCTTGGTGCGTGACAGCGGGCGCGACTCGGCCACCGTCACCAGGTCGCCGATGCGACACTGGTTGTCTTCGTCATGGGCGTGCACCTTGGACGAACGGGTGATGTACTTGCCGTAGACGGGGTGCTTGACCCGGCGCTCGATAAGCACCGTGATCGTCTTGTCCATCTTGTTGCTGACGACCTTGCCCGTCGCCGTCCGCGTGCGTTTCTCTGCTGCTGCCATGTTCAGTTACCCGCCTTTTCCCGGAGCACGGTCTTGACGCGTGCGATGTCGCGCTGGTTCTGCTTCAGCAGGTGCGTCTGGCCCAGCTGCCCGGTCGCCTTCTGCATGCGCAGCTTGAACTGGTCTTCGCGCAGCTCAAGCAGCTGCTTGCCCAGCTCCTCGGGCGACTTTTCTTTCAGTTCCTTCGCGTTCATCACATCACCGACCGCTTAACGAAAGTGGTTGAAACCGGAATCTTCGACGCGGCGAGCTCGAAGGCCTCGCGTGCGAGTTCCTCGGAAACGCCCTGCACCTCGTACAGCACCCGGCCCGGCTGGACCTGGGCTACCCAGTACTCGACGTTACCCTTACCTTTACCCTGGCGAACCTCGAGGGGCTTGCCGGTGATCGGCTTGTCCGGGAAAACACGGATCCAGATCTTGCCGCCGCGCTTGATGTGGCGCGTCATGGCACGACGCGCCGCCTCGATCTGGCGCGCGGTGATCCGGCCGCGGCCGGTCGCCTTCAGGCCGTACTCGCCGAAGCTGACCTTGCTGCCCCGGTGGGCCAGGCCGCGGTTGCGGCCCTTCATGGTCTTGCGGAATTTGGTGCGTTTCGGTTGAAGCATTTCCCTGACGCCTTAGTTGGTTGCCGTCTTGCGCGGCGCTTCGGCACCGTCTTCGGTACCAATCACCTCACCCTTGAAGATCCACACCTTGACGCCGATGACGCCATAGGTGGTCTTCGCCTCGTAGGTCGCGTAATCGATGTCCGCCCGCAGCGTGTGCAGGGGCACCCGGCCCTCGCGGTACCACTCGCTGCGCGCGATCTCGGCGCCGCCGAGGCGGCCGCCGACCTGCACCTTGATGCCCTCGGCACCCTGGCGCATGGCGTTCTGCACCACGCGCTTCATGGCGCGACGGAACATCACGCGACGCTCCAGCTGCTGGGCCACGTTCTGGGCCACCAGCCGCGCGTCGAGATCCGGTTTACGGATCTCCTCGATGTTGATGTGCACGGGCACGCCCATGCGCTCGGCCAGGTCGCGCCGCAGCGCGTCGACATCCTCACCCTTCTTGCCGATCACGATGCCGGGACGGGCCGTGTGGATGGTGATCCGGGCCGTCTGTGCCGGGCGCTCGATCACCACGCGGCTCACGGAGGCATTGTCGAGCTTCTGCTCGATGTACGAGCGAACCTCGAGATCCGTGATCAGGTTCTTCGCATAGTTCTTGTTGTCGGCGTACCACACGGAGGTGTGGTCCTTGACAATACCCAGGCGAATGCCGGTGGGATGTACTTTCTGACCCATCTGGTCTTCTCCTAACTCTCGCTGGCGCCGTCGGCGACTTTGACGGTGATGTGGCAAGTGCGCTTGAAGATCCGGTCCGCGCGGCCCTTGGCCCGGGCGCGGATGCGCTTCATGGTCATGCCTTCATCCACGTAGATGCTGGACACCTTCAGTTCGTCCACGTCGGCACCCTCGTTGTTCTCCGCGTTGGCAATCGCGGAGTTGAGCACCTTCTTCACGATGTGGGCCGCCTTCTTGTTGCTGAACTCCAGCACGTTGAGGGCCTCTTCCACGGGCTTGCCGCGCACCTGGTCGGCGACCAGGCGGGCCTTCTGCGCCGAGATCTGCGCACCCTTGAGCCTTGCTGCAACTTCCATTTCCAGTTCCTCGCTTGGCACGCGCGACCTAGCGCTTTGCCTTCTTGTCGACGATGTGGCCCTTGAAGGTCCGCGTGACCGCGAACTCGCCGAGCTTGTGGCCGACCATGTCCTCGTTGATGAGGATCGGGACGTGCTGGCGGCCGTTGTGCACGGCGATGGTCAGGCCGACCATGTCCGGAGAAACCATGGAGCGGCGCGACCAGGTCTTGATCGGCCGGCGGTCGTTGCTCTCGATGGCGGCCTCCACCTTTTTCTGCAGGTGCAGGTCGATGAACGGGCCTTTCTTCAATGAACGCGGCACAGTACTTTCCTCTCGCTGTCTCTATCGGCGGCCGATTACTTCTTGCGACGGCGACGCACGATAAGGTCGTCGGTCCGCTTGTTCTTCCGGGTCTTGTAGCCCTTCGTGGGCGTACCCCAGGGGCTCACCGGGTGGCGACCACCGGAGGTGCGGCCTTCACCGCCACCGTGCGGGTGATCCACCGGGTTCATGGCGACACCGCGCACCGTCGGGCGCACGCCGCGCCAGCGGGCAGCACCGGCCTTGCCGAGCTTGCGCAGGCTGTGCTCGGCGTTCGATACCTCGCCGATCGTCGCGCGGCAGTCAGCCAGCACCCGGCGCATTTCGCCGGAGCGCAGCCGGATGGTGGCGTAGCGGCCTTCCCGGGCCGCCAGCTGCACGGAGGCGCCGGCGGAGCGGGCGAGCTGCGCGCCCTTGCCGGGCTTGAGCTCCACCGCGTGGACCACCGAGCCCACGGGAATGTTGCGCAGCGGCAGCGCGTTGCCCGTCTTGATGGGCGCGCTCGGGCCGGACTGCACCATGTCGCCGGCAGCCAGGCCGCGGGGCGCGATGATGTAGCGGCGTTCACCGTCGCCGAAGAGCACCAGGGCGATATGGGCGGAGCGGTTCGGGTCGTACTCGATCCGCTCGACGCGCGCAGGGATACCGTCCTTGTTGCGCTTGAAGTCGATGACGCGATAGTGCTGCTTGTGGCCACCGCCGATGTGCCGCGTGGTGATGCGGCCATTGTTGTTGCGGCCACCGGTGCGCGACTGCTTCTCGAGCAGCGGCGCATAGGGCGCACCCTTGTGCAGCCCTTCGCTCTCGATGCGAACGACGTGACGGCGACCGGGCGAGGTCGGCTTGGTCTTTCTTACTGCCATCTCGAAACGACTCCTTAGTCCGCCGTCGTGAAGTCAATTTCCTGGCCGGGCTGCACGCTGACGTACGCCTTCTTCCAGGTGGGCTTGGTGCTGTAGCCGTAGCGGTTCCGCTTCGTCTTGCCCTTGACCTTCATGGTGGTGACGTTCTCTACCTTGACCTTGAACAGTTGCTCAACGGCCTTCCTGATTTCCGGCTTGGTCGCGTCCACGGCGACCTTGAAGACGTACTGGTTCGCCTCGTCGGCCACGATCGCCGCCTTTTCGGAGACATGCGGGCCTGCCAGCACCTGGAATACGCGCTCGGGATTCATGCCAGCATCTCCTCAAACTGCTTCACCGCGTCCACGGTGACCATCACCTTCTCGTGGGCAACCAGGCTGACCGGGTCGACACCGGCCACGTCGCGCACGTCAACCTTGTGCAGGTTGCGCGCCGCGAGGTACAGGTTCTCGCTGACGTCGCTGGTCACCACCAGCGCGTTGTCCACGCCGTATTCGCCGAGCTGCTGCACCAGCAGCTTGGTCTTGGGCTGCTCGACGTCGATGTTCTCGACCACGAGCAGGCGGTCCTGCCGGGCCAGCTCGGAGAAGATGGCGCGCAGCGCTGCGCGGTACATCTTCCGGTTGACCTTGACGCTGTGGTCCTGCGGCTGCGCCGCAAAGGTCACGCCACCGCTGCGCCACAGGGGCGAGCGGATGGTGCCGGCACGGGCGCGGCCCGTGCCCTTCTGGCGCCAGGGCTTCTTGCCACCGCCGCTGACCGCGGCGCGGTTCTTCTGCGCCTTCGTACCCTGCCGGGCGCCGGCAAGGTAGGACGTGACCACCTGGTGCACGAGGGACTCGTTGTACTCCCGCGCAAAGGTCGCGTCGGAGACGGAAACGGTACCCGCCGAGGCGTTACCCGGCTTTGCTACATTCAATTCCACTGCCTGACCCCCTTACGCCCCGGCCTTCACGGCCGGCCGCACGATGACGCTGCCGCCGGGCGCACCCGGTACGGAACCCTTGATGAGCAGCAGGTTGCGCTCGGCGTCCACGCGAACGATCTCGAGGCCCTGCACGGTGACGCTCTCGGCGCCCATGTGGCCTGCCATCTTCTTGCCCTTGAACACGCGGCCCGGGGTCTGGCACTGGCCGATGGAGCCCGGTGCGCGGTGCGACAGGGAGTTGCCGTGAGTAGCGTCCTGGGTGCGGAAGTTCCAGCGCTTGACGGCGCCCTGGAAGCCCTTGCCCTTGGAGCGGCCGGAAACGTCGACCATCTGGCCGGCTTCGAAGCGCTCGACAGTCAGCTCGGCGCCGACTTCGAAGGCCTCATCGCCATCCGCCAGGCGGAATTCCCACAGGCCGCTGCCGGCCTCGACACCCGCCTTGGCGTAGTGTCCCGCTTCCGATTTACTCACCTTGTCGGCCCGGCGACTGCCCGCCGTGACCTGGACTGCCCGGTAGCCATCGCTCTCGGGCTGCTTGATTTGAGTAACGCGGTTTGGAGCAATCTCCACTACGGTTACTGGGATTGAGGCGCCGTCTTCGGTAAAAACGCGCGTCATGCCGGATTTCCGGCCGACTAAGCCAATAGTCATGTTGCCAACCTCACAGTGTACGGGGCTGTCACCCTCTATGGCCGCCCGGGCCCCTGGCTGGGGGTCGGGCGTTACACACCGCGCGCCGGCTGGAAACCGGTCGCGCGGCAGGTCTTGCTACGAATTGTCGTTAACCAAGACTGATCTGTACTTCGACTCCTGCGGCCAGGTCCAGCTTCATCAGGGCATCCACGGTCTTTTCCGTGGGCTCGACGATGTCCAGAAGGCGCTTGTGGGTACGAATCTCGTACTGGTCGCGTGCATCCTTGTTGACGTGCGGGGAAATCAGCACCGTGTAGCGCTCCTTGCGGGTCGGCAGCGGGATCGGGCCGCGGACCTGGGCGCCGGTGCGACGGGCAGTTTCCACGATTTCCTGGGTGGACGCGTCGATCAGGCGATGATCGAAGGCCTTCAGGCGAATGCGAATACGTTGGTTTTGCACGCGATCAGACTCCAAACAATAAAAAACCGGGAGCTCGCATAGAACCCCCCGAAAAAGGAACGCGAATTCTAGTGATCGCCCCCTGGGCTGTCAACCGGTATTTTGTCCTTTCCCGTCACTCTCTCCCTTTACTCGGCGCAGTTCACGCAGCGGGTTGCCTGGGGCAGGACTCTCAGCCGGCCTTCGCCGATGGACTCGCCGCAGCTCTCGCAAATGCCGTAGCTGCCGTCGCCGATACGCTCCAGGGCCGCGGTGACCTCGCGGATCGCGTGCGCCGTCTCGTGGCCGATGGCATCGACCACCTCGTCGTTCTCCCGCTCCTGCGCCTGCTCGGCGGAATCCGTGGGATACTCCCTGCTCGCATCGTGCTTGATGCTCGCCATGCGCCGCTGCAGCTCTGCCAGGCGCTCGCGCAGCTCGCGTTCGATCTCTTCAAAGGCCACGATTCCTCCTCAGCTCTTGGCCGTCAGCAGGCGGTAGAGCTCATCCTTGAGGTGCAGCCGGCGCTTCTTTGCCTCCTCCTCGGTACGGGTGGAGACCGGCGTAACCTCGTTTTCCATGTTCTCGATCTCGCGGGTGAGCCGGTGGTACTCGTCGAAGCGCTCGCGGAAGTGGTCGTCCGTGGTCTTGAGCTCGTGGATACGCTCCTTGAGCTCGGGAAACTCGTGGATCAGGTCGTGGTGTTCTACGGACATGGTGATTCCTCAGGTTGTCGTTATGCGCCGCGCGTTTCGAGCCTCCTGGCCCGGGCGGGTACTTCCTACAATGGCCGCCCGCCCTTTACGGCGCAATGACGCAAGTCATTGACCGCACGAGAAACGAAAAAGGCCCGGCAGTGCCGGGCCTTCCGCGAAGGGTGTGGGCCGGCGAGCGGCCCACGGGGCCGTGCTTACTCGAGGATCTTCGAGACCACGCCCGCACCCACCGTGCGGCCGCCTTCCCGGACCGCGAAGCGCAGGCCCTCTTCCATCGCAATCGGCGCAATCAGCGTCACCGACATCTGGATGTTGTCGCCCGGCATCACCATCTCGACGCCTTCCGGCAGCTCCACCGCACCCGTCACGTCCGTCGTGCGGAAGTAGAACTGCGGGCGGTAGCCCTTGAAGAACGGCGT
>MDSZ01109323.1_pt1 | contig 43224 bp, 42 predicted proteins | sample 811201 | NCBI WGS metagenome assembly MDSZ01 (sample SAMN05326647, study PRJNA326480) | marine metagenome | isolation source: seawater | place: Indian Ocean: North | collected 2010 | reverse complement strand
TTTGAGTCGAGTACGCCTGATTATATTATCGAGCGTAAATTAAATTAAATTCGATTGGGCATTGACCCTCCACAAGACTGTCTTATTGATAACTAGCTTTTTAAGATCCTATCACAGATATGAATATTGAACACAAAGACATTTCACCAACCCGCAAGGCAGTACTGGTGCATTACTCAGCAGAAGAAGTTGCTAGTGAGGACGCTCGTTTGCTATCTGAATTCACTCGTCAGGTTAAAATTCCAGGATTTCGCTCGGGTAAGGCTGATCCCAAGATGGTACGCAGCCGTTATGCCAAGGAGATTAAAAAAGAATTAAAGGAGTGTTTAGTTCAGAAGTCCCACCAAGAGGGGCTCTCTCAGGTCGATTTTAAAATTTACCGTATCCTGGAAATTGAAACAGGATCCATTGAAGCAAGTGCTGAAGCGACGCTAAAATTCACCGTAGATATTATCCCTCAGTTTGATTTGCCCGAGTATTCTGGTATTCCTGTTACAAGTGCCTCAAAAATAGCTGGAGATGAGGAAGTCGATCAAATGATTAATCATATTCTGGGGCAAAGGGCAGAATTTAAGCCAGTTGAAAAGATCATCGAAAAAGGCGATTACGTTCGATGCGGCTATACAGGTAAAATTGGCTCGGAACTTATTGAAACAATCGTTCCTGAAGAGAAACTCTACGGGACACAGAAATCAACTTGGGAAGAGGCCGGTGCAGAGAACACACCGGGTGTTTCTGCCGTTGTTGAGGGCTTGATCGGAATGGAAAAGGGGGGCACGAAGGAAGTCAGCATGGACTTTCCTGAAGACTTTAAAGTCGAGGTACTAGCTGGCAAGTCTGCAATTTATGAGATTTCGGTCGAGGAGGTGCGCGAAAAAATTCTTCCTGAAATGGACGAGGCATTTTTTCAAAGCATGCAGGTGAAAGACGAAGCTGAGTTTAAGGCGCAAATTAAGCAGACGATCGAGCAAAGAAAAGCAAATGAAGTAGCCAATGCCAATCGCCAACAGTTGATCGACCATTTAATTGAATTTGTTAAGATTCCCTTGCCTGAGAGCGGATTGGACTCTGAGAGAGAGGCAATTTTAAAAGATTTCATGCAAAAAAATTTACAGGCTGGAGTAGAGCGTGAAGATTTTGAGAAAAACAAAGAAGCTTTGCATGCCAGTGCTACTCAAATGGCTGAGTCCCGCTTGAAATCACTAATTATATTAGATATGATTGCGGATAAAGAGTCTATTTCCGTAGAGAATGACGATCTGAGTCGTGCCATTGTCCAACAAGCTTCAATGCGGGGGCAAAAACCTGAGGCCTTTGTAAAAGAATTACAAAAAGATCGCTCGCAAATCGATCTCTTAAGGCGTGATATCCGCATTGGTAAAACGCTAAACTTATTGCTAGAAAAAGCAGACATAAGCGATGAAGAATCAAAGGTAGAGAAAGCGGAGGCAGAATTAAAGGACTCTCCAGTCTCAGATAAAACTGAAGCCTAAGATTGAGATATTTATAAAGTTGATTTATATAGATCTTTTCAAATAGTAAGATATTAGCAATTAAATCCAGTCAGCCGTGAGTTATGTTCCATTACCAACTGTCTATGAGCGTGAGGGTCGAACCGAACGCGCATGGGATATTTATAGTCGATTATTGAGAGATCGTATTATTTTTATCGGTACACCAATCAATGATTTTGTCGCCAATGCAGTCATTGCTCAGATGCTTTTTTTGCAAATGGAAGACGCAAAAAAAGATATTAGTTTATACATCAATTCTCCGGGCGGAAGCGTTACTGACGGTATGGCAATTTACGATACAATGAATTTTTTGAAGTGTGATATCGTAACCTACTGCGTCGGACAGGCAGCGAGTATGTCAACTTTACTCCTAGCAGCAGGAACCAAAGGCAAGCGTTTTGCACTTCCTAATAGCCGTGTGATGATGCACCAGCCTACCGGTGGTGCTACAGGCCAAACTTCAGATATTTCTATCGCCGCACGCGAAATTGTCCGATGGCGCGAGCGCATGAATGAACTTATTGCCGAGCACACTAATAAGACAAAAGAAGCGGTTGAAGCAGATTCAGATCGAGACTTTTACTTAACCTCTGAAGAAGCAGTTGCCTACGGGATTGTCGATAAGGTAATAAAAAAAGACACCAAAGCTTAAAAGATTATGTCTTACGCAGGCCGCAATTCATTTTGTTCTTTTTGTAAAAAAAGTCACGATGAGGTTAATCGAATGATTGCCGGCTTGGACGGTTCTCAAATTTGTGACAGCTGTGTTGATATTTGTAAAAGCATCATTGATCGCGAAAACGATGACGTTGCTCCAGTCGAATCAGAGGCAACTCAGTGCAAATCGTTTAAATTACTTAAGCCGAATGAAATCAAGGCATATCTAGATGAGCATATTATAGGTCAAGATTACGCGAAAAAATCATTAGCCGTTGCGGTTTATAACCATTATAAGCGTTTGTTAGATGAAGAGAAGATTCGATCTGATGCCTCCTTTGAGCATGTGACAAAAGGTTTATCTGACGTTTCTATTGAAAAAAGTAATATTTTACTTCTCGGTCCAACGGGTAGCGGCAAGACCCACTTAGCACGTACGTTGGCAAAAATTTTAGAGGTTCCTTTTGCTATCGCCGACGCTACGACCTTAACAGAAGCTGGCTACGTGGGAGAGGATGTAGAAAATATTGTACTTCGCTTGCTGCAAGCAGCAGATTACGATGTCGAGCGTGCGATGTCGGGCATTATTTATGTGGACGAGATTGATAAAATTGGTCGAAAAACGGACAATGTTTCAATTACGCGAGATGTATCGGGTGAAGGTGTTCAGCAAGCTCTTTTAAAAATTCTTGAGGGTACGGTCTGTAACGTGCCCCCACAGGGCGGTCGAAAGCATCCCAATCAAGAGTATATTCAATTGGATACCGCAAATATTTTATTCATTTGTGGAGGTGCCTTTATTGATTTAGAACAAATTGTCGGTCGCCGCATTGGTAATCAGTCTATCGGATTCACTAGCTCGGAACCTGGTATGAATGAGCAGCAGATTAGTGATATTTTAAAACATACGCAGCCAGAGGACTTGGTGCAATTTGGGTTGATTCCTGAATTCATAGGCCGCCTTCCCATGATGGCCGTTTTGAATCCTCTAACTCAAAAAGATTTAGAACATGTGCTACTTTCAACTAAAAATTCTTTAGTCAAACAATTTAGTAAGCTTTTTTCTATGGAGGGGATCCGTTTAGAGTTTTCTAAAGCGGCGATTAAGGCAATTGCCGATAGGGCAATTTCACTGAAGACAGGGGCACGCGCACTTCGCTCAATAATGGAGAAAATTATGTTAGATATCATGTACGAAATACCCAGCTTGGAGGATGTTTGTGAAGTTCATATCAGTCCTGGAGTAGTCCAAGGAACGAGTAAGCCTAAACTGAAATACAGCAATCAAGTATCAAAGGCAAAAAAAAGTCAGAAGAATAAAAAAAGTGCGGCATGAAGTTAATTGGCAATTCCCGCTTTCTGCTAATCGCACTTCTTTTCTCAATCCTATACGATTTATCTGCCGACAGTCGATCTCGGATTTTAGTGTATTCTTGGGCTAGTGAAGACTTTGTTCGGGTTCAGAATGACAGTGGTGAAAAGGTTCCAGAGATTTGTGCCTTTCTAGAGGGACAATACTACTCGGATGGAATGGAGGAAGAGGAGGACCCTGTTTCTTTTGAGATGGTCACTCAAATATTGGCTCCTGAAATGATGAAACATAATTTCATTCTTAATCAACCACCTGAAATCGTCGATTATATTCTCTTAGTTAATTGGGGATTTACTGAAGAAGCTGCAGAGGATGCTTTTGATTTTCTAGAGAATGATATTATGATTGTAGAGAGTGAGGATGGTTTTTTTGAAGAAATATCGACTATTTCTTCGAATAGCTTTTCCACTACTGGATCCGAAAATGCAAAACTTATAGGGGCTACAAAGATGTCTCAACTATATCCTTATTCATTAAAACGACAGTTGTTGCTCGAAGCTTCAGAGGAAAAACGACTCTTTGTGAACGTTACCGCATTCGAAAGAAATCATCTCATGAATAAAAGGGAAGCAGATAAGTTGAAGCCAGCATGGATTACTTTTTTCAGTATTCCCTTTTACGGCATAGAGCGCGTAGAAGCTTTGCAGGCAATCTCTGAAATGGGTAGCCGTTTCATGGGCAGCGACTGGGATTCTCCATCATTTATCGATTACAGGGATAGGAAATATTCGACCACTCCTGAGGCAGTTGAGTATTTAGGTATTGAGAGCGATTGATTTCAAAAATAGCTTATCCAGGAGACCTAGATGAGCTTATAGGGCGGAAGTCTTTTCAGAGCGCTTATGGCTTTGAGTGCATGTTGTTCAGCAGATCGCATCTCCAAGATTTCGGTTTCACTGCCATCCTTCAGCCCGAATAGGTGTAGCCACCCGTGGACTAAGTAAAGGCTGAGTTCATCAGTGAGATTAGAATTGAAATTCTGGGCTTGATTGATTGCTTGGTCGACAGAGATACAAATCTCGCCTGAAGAGTAAAAGTTTGGATCAGGAGGAAAAGTGATCACATCGGTGGGGTTTGGGTCATTCAAAAAATCTTTGTGGATTTTTGATAGAGTGTGATTGTCTAAAAATACTATAGAAAGGTTTCCTGAAGGGATCCTGTACGGCGATTTTTCTAAGCATCGACAAATTAATTCCGTTCGTTTTTCGGGCTTAGATAACTTAGGGTATTGGTTGGAAATTTCTACTTCTATCACCTTGAGTGTTTGTTTGAGCGTACGTGTCCTTAATTAACAGATTCAATTTCTGAATCTTTAGGGTACTCAACGCGCGAGTGTAGCATATTTAGCAGAGTGCGTGTGAAACTCGTTTTAATTTGATTGAGTTCAACAAAGGTCAGAGGACATTCGTCTAGTTGCCCATCTTTGATGCGACTTTCAAAAATACCATCAATCATTTCCTCAATGGCAGGTTGAGTTATCTTTTTTAAGGATCGGCTTGCTGCCTCGACAGCATCTGCAAAAAAGATAATTGCACTTTCCTTAAACCGTGGTCTTGGCCCGTCGTAACGGTACGTTGATTGATTGATGGATCCGTTGGCAAGTTGTGGGTCAGTAGTTTTGTTGTCCTTATCACCTAAGTCCAAGTGTCGTTGTTTTTGGGCCTGGTGATAAAAGTACTTTATAAGACTTGTTCCGTGATGTTGTTGAATGACATCAATAATCACTTTTGGAAGTTTTTCTGTACGAGCTATTTCAACGCCTTCTTTAACATGTGCTTTGATTACCAAGGCACTCATTGAGGGGTTTTTTTCGTCGTGAGGATTGTCACCTCGTTGATTTTCCGAAAAATATTCGGGTTTAACTAATTTTCCAATGTCGTGAAATAAACAGCAGACGCGGCAGAGCAGAGGGTTTGAGCCAATGGCATCGGCAGCATTTTCAGATAAATTGGCAACCATTAAACTGTGGTGGTAAGTCCCTGGTGCCTCAAGTTGCATCTTTCTTAGAATTGGGTGATTAAAATCAGTTAATTCTAACAAAGTAATACTGGTTGTAATTTGAAATAGCTGTTCAAAGGCACTGAGTAAGCCAACAACAATGACAGCTGTGATTAACCCTACGCCGATTGAGGCGAAAATTTGTTGCGTAATAAATGCAATAGAATTTTCGTTAAGTAAAGAAACGGTGGCATAGCCGAAAGCCGACACTAGACCTGTCAACAAGCCGGCTCGAAGTAGCTTTGAGCGACTCCTTGTATTATGGGCAGCGTAAACCCCAACAATTCCAGGCAAGAAGGTGATTAGACATTGCTCGAGGGAATTATCAAATCCTAAACAAAAAAGGATGGAAATAACCAGAGCGGAAAGAATACCAGGTAAGGCACCAACCAATACTGCTGTTAAAATAGGGGCTAAGGCAATAGGAAGTAAATTGGGAAGTAAAGCAAAGAGGGCTTCGCTATTTTGAAAAATTAGTGAACCCAGTTCAAGCACTAAGCGAGAGAGTATTAGATTGAGAATGATGGCAGTAGCGGAGACTGCTAGGACCTTAGCTCTTTTAGGAGAATCTTTAAGTCCGTAACGAATAAATAAATAAAGAATAAGGAGTAGGATAAATGTAATAAAGCTACGCTCGAGAAAGAGCTCATTGAAAATTAGGTTTTCTCCAATACGCTCATTTTCTGCTAGAGTATAAGCTTTTATTTTCTCAATTTCGAAGGCAGTAATTAACTGACCAGGTGCGATCAGCGTATCTCCTTGTTCAAAATTGTAAACAGTTGGTTCTAAATCATCAATGGCTTGTGCAATTGCCTTTTTAGTTTCAATTTCGCTGAAAATCAAATTTGGCTCTAAGCCATTTTGGAAAAACTTAAACAAGTCTTGCGCATGGGCACTATCCTTAGCGAGGGCGTTGAGTTTTAATTTCAGTCGCGCGAGGGCATCTTCGTAAGCGATCGGAGATATTTCGATCTGCTCTTCTTCTGATAGATTAGATAAGCTGATAAAAATATTAACATTTTGTAGTAACTCATGCACGCGAGCATCATAAATGCCGGTTGCATAAAGCTGTCTGAGAATATGCGTGCATTCTTTGAACAGCTTTGCGCGTTCTTTTGAAGTTGTTTGCGTGTAGAATTGGGCAATGAGTGATGGGTCTACTTGCGGTGAAGCATTTTCTAGTTGGAGTTGATCATTTAAAAATTCACTTAGGCTAGTAATTTCTGTTATAGTGTTCTCAGTTTGTTTGATTTCATATTTTGCGTGAAGGCTTTGAGTTAACTCTATAAATTTTAAAAAGTTCTCATAAGCATCATCGCTGCGATTAAAAATGGGCGGGGTCTTTGCCTGTATTAGTTCAGCTTTTTCTTTTGTCGCTAGGGCACTTTCATACTCAAATGGAAATTCAGCGACAATCCGATCTCGCGCAAATTCTTTAAGGATTAAGGGGCTTGCTTCATTAAATTGACCCAAGAAACTGATGCATAGAATCGCTAAGCCAAACCCCATGAAGCTAATTGTACTAAGTATATCGATAGCTTTTATATTCAATAATAACCTGGTGATTTTAGGCTTAAAGTCTGTTCGTTTAATCGATTGAACGGCCGATCTACGTGATGTTTTTTTTGTACCCATTTTTAAATAGCGGATTAATAAGAATCAAATGTGTTAAATTCAATCTTTGAAGAGGAGACTTGGTGCATATTTCAATATGCGATTTATTCCTCCTGCGTCTATAATTTTTTATCGGGATGACTTTGGGCAAAGCTTCTTGAGAGAAAGTTTATTTGCAGTATTTTTTTAGTTCTTTCCAAAGTGCATTGATTGACTCAGGAAGTACTCGTGTATTGGCGATGACGGGCATAAAATTGTGGTCACCATTCCATCTGGGAACAATATGACAGTGCAGGTGTTCAGGAATACCCGCTCCCGCAGCTGTTCCGAGATTGAGCCCAACGTTTAATCCATCAGGCTTAAGTGCCTTAGTGAGTAAGGTTTCCCCTTGAATGATCATGTCCATAAATTCACTGCGCTCAGATTTATTTAAATGACTTAGATCAGAAATGACTCGATAAGGGAGAACTAGTAAATGTCCTGCATTGTAGGGATATCGATTCAGTAGCAAACAACAATTTGTGCCCTTGATGAGAATATGACAAGCCTCTTCATCAGCGTCCCTTAAGTTAGTGAAGGGGTTTGCTTCTTCTTTTGCTCCGGTTCCACGCTCAAAATGTGTTTTAGATTTAATGTATGGCATTCGCCAGTATGCATGGAGACTTTTAAAGGGATTATTACTCTGTTTATTCATAATGATTTTGCTCATTTAAATTATAGTAAAACTATGTAAAATTAAGGTAGGGGCTTTTTCGAGACTATTATTGACTCGAATATGGGATTTATTATCACTAACTTAATGTCGCAATCTTCGAGTATATCTAGCCTGTCGCAGATACCAAAATCCTTGTTGTTAGCAGTTCTTTTACTTCTCGCACTGGCTAGCTTCATGATCTGGGATCAATCCTACTGGTGGGAATCTAGAGATGATTATAGCTTTGGTTATTTAGTACCTCTCTTCGCGCTCTATGTTTTGTACGATCGCAAAGAAGCCATAGGAGGCATGATTCTAGGTGGCGACAAAGAAAGTTATAATGCAAATAATGACAAAAGTGACAAGCCTAGCCTTTTCCCCGAAAAGGAGTTGAGCATAATCTCTGATCTAATTGCTCTTGTTGCTTTTATTGTTGGGGCTTCTTTGTATTTTATTGGTGGTTTGCTTCGAGCTGCTACCATGCCTCAAAATCCTGCAACCTTAGCCTTGTCAATTGGCTTTGCCTTAATTTTTCTATCTCTCAGTTTTATTTTTTCAAAGAAGACATTTAGTGGTGAGTCGATGGATTTGCGAAGCCGTTTTAACTTTATGCTAATCTTTTTGTTTCCCGCATTAATTTGGCTAATTTCTGCCCCACTTGTATCCGTTGCTGAAACAAAGATTCGAGTCTTTTTACTCACGCAAGTGACGGTTGTTGTGTTTTCCTTTTTTGATTTTCTAGGTCTTGCAATTGAACGCCAGGGGAATGTCTTAGTGTTGCCCGAGGGGGTTGTTGGTGTGGAAGAAGCTTGTTCTGGTATTCGATCTTTGACGGCCTGTTTATTTGCTGGTTCATTTTTAGCAGCTGTTTACCTCAAGCCATTGTGGAAAAAACTTATGCTCATTTTTATGGCCTTAATTTTAGCTATCTTGACCAATTTATTCCGAAGTGGTTTTTTGACTTTATGGGCCTATCTTTTCGGTGCAGAGGCAATTAATGATCACTGGGTGCTTCCTATTTTAGGAGATATTGGTAGTGTTCACGACGTGATGGGACTAGCAGTTTTAGTCCTTACAACAATCGGCCTTTTGTTATTGCTCCCCATTTTAAATTTTGATCTGGATAGTCTTACAAAGCGATTACTCGGAAGCAGTCAATCGCCAGCTTCAGCCGAATATACAGAGTCGGAGCGATAAAAACAAAGCAGACTGTCTTAGATGAATATTTTAATGGTAGCACCAGAGTCGGTTCCATTTATCAAGGTAGGCGGCTTAGCAGATGCCGTTGGTGCCCTGACGCGTTCCTTGTCTTCTCGTGGACATGATGTTCGCATTGTACTGCCCAAGTACCACGACCTTAAGCATTTTGAATTGGCTTCTCCAATTGATAATCCTTACATGCGGGTTCGTTTGGGAGTAGAAGATGCCCATGCGCATATCTGGGAAGCTGGGTATCCTGAATCCGTAGCTCGTGTTTATTTTATTGAGTACGAAATGTTTTTTGGATCGGGTGATGTTTATTGTGGCCCAAGTGGTAGCGAATTAGACAACGGATACCGCTTTGGATTTTTGTCTAGAGCTGCTTTGGATTTATGTGAGCATTTACAATGGTTTCCCGATGTCGTTCATTGCCATGATTGGACTACTGGACTTGTTCCGGCTTTTTTAAACACAGTCGATTTGAATACAGATTTAGGTCGTGCGGCTTCGGTTTTGACCGTGCATAATTTACAGCATCAAGGCTATTGTCCACAAAGCGTTCTAAAATACGCGGGTATTCCAAACTCACTCTTTCGCGAGGATGGTTTTGAGTCTTTTGGGCAGGTAAATTTGCTTAAGGGTGGAATCTACCATTCGACTAAGATCACAACAGTTAGTCCTTCCTATGCCGCTGAAATCCAAACAGATCGTTATGGCTGCGGACTTGAATCGGTCATTCGTTTTCGTTCGGCTGATTTAATTGGAGTGATTAACGGTATCGACTTATTGGAATGGAATCCACGTACTGATTCTAGGATCATAGAAAATTTTTCTTTGGATAATCTTTCTGGCAAAGCAGCTTGTAAGACCGATTTACAGCAACTTTGCAAACTTGAGGAGGATTTGGATTTGCCTTTATTTGTTATTGTTTCGCGCCTGTATGAACAGAAGGGATTAGATTTATTAATCGCTGTTGCTGATAGACTTATTAATGAAACCTCACTGCAAATTGCGGTACTCGGAGCTGGTGATGTAGATATTGAAATGGCTTTTGTTAATTTAGCAGAACGCTATCCCAAACGCTTTTCTACCTTCCTTGAATTTGACAATACCCTCGCTCATAAAATGATTGCTGGCGGGGACTTTTTATTGATGCCGAGTCGCTTTGAGCCCTGCGGTCTCAGTCAAATGTACGCAATGCAATATGGAACAATTCCCGTGGTTCGTAAAACAGGAGGTTTGAAGGATTCGGTCCGGGTTTGTCCGGAAAATTGGGCTGAAGGTAATGGCTTTGGTTTCTCGGAAATTGATTCAGGGCACTTGTATGAGGCTGTGCATACTGCTTGTCAGTATTTTTTAGAAAACAAAAACGGTATTAGGGCTATGCAAAAAGAGGGCATGACGGAAGATTTTTCCTGGACATTATCTGCTGAGCAGTATGAACGACTTTTTCACTGGGCAATAGAAGCCCGTCAGGGTGCATTTGCTTGATTGATTTTCAGATACTACTACGATAAAGTTTTTTGTCGCATTATTTCGTAGAGGCAGATAGCAGTTGCGACTGAAACATTGAGGGAATCAGCTACGCCAAGCATGGGAATGCTTATAAGCCTTTCGGATGAACCTAGCCATTTTTCGGATAAGCCATCGCTTTCACTGCCTATGACTAGTGCGGTTCTATTTGGGAAGCTCTGTTCCGAGTAGCTGAGTTCGGCTCTCGGGCTTGTCGCAATAGTGGTAAATTGTTGTTTCTTTAACCAAGTAATTAGATAGTCGTGTTCTACGCTAATAATGGGTTTGCGAAAAAGAAGTCCTTGAGAAGCGCGAATTGCATTGGGGTTATAGCAATCGAGTGAACACTTATCGAGTATAATTGCATCAACACCGGCTCCATCTGCGCTGCGGATAATTGCACCAAGGTTGCCTGGTTTTTCAATCCCTTCAAGAATAAGCAGAGTATTCGATTCTTTTAATTCAATAGTATGTAGCTGAATGTGCCTGGCTTCGGATAGGGCAATAAATCCATCCGGTCCTTCACGAAGACTGCATTTGCTAAAAGCCTTTGGGTGCATACGAATTATGGCATTCGTTTGTTCGGTATCTTTTTTTATGCGTTCGATTAATAAACTCGCCGAATTAGAGTTAAAGTATTCGGGGCAGTAATACAGAGTATTTACTGTGTAATCAGAGTCTAGTGCATGTTCAATCTCTCTCAGCCCTTCAATGATGAATTTGTCTTGTCGATCTCTGTGTTTTCTATCTCGTAGCTTGACAAGATTCTTCACATGGTTGTTTTGAGGGCTCTCAATGTAGGCAGTATCCATCATTTTATTTATGGCAGTTATTAATCATTTTACAATTGTTTAGATACCGACTATGCAAATTCCTAAAAACTTTAATTCCAAACCGTTTGATTACCATCAAGAAATAGAGCTTACAATTGAGCATCTAGTTAACTTAGGTATGGGAATAGGACGTGTGGGCTCTTGGGTGGTCATGGTACCTTTTGTTTTGCCGGGCGAACGTGTCCGAGTTCGTATCTATAGAAATCATTCTCAGCATTCAGATGCCGATTTAATAGAGATTATAGAAGCATCAGATAAACGAGTCCACCCTCAGTGCCCGCTTTTCACTCGGTGTGGTGGTTGTCAATACCAACATATTGACTATGCGGAACAACTAAAAACAAAAACTGCACAGGTCCAAGAGTTATTAAAAAAGAATGGAGGCATCGAATTTTTAGTTGCTCCAACGATAGGCTCGCCCCGTGTCTATGCCTACCGTTCCAAGATAACACCGCATTACAACAAGCCCGACAAAGAAGGGCGTCAGCCGATAGGCTTCTTGATGCATGGTAAACGCCATCAGGTTATCGATGTGCCGAACTGTGCAATTGCCACAGGAGCGATTAATGCAGCACTGCCTGAAATACGCAAAAAAGCCATTTTAGAGGGCGGAAGAAAAAGGCGCCAGCGAGGTGGTACTCTATTAATTCGAGAAACGCTAGAAGGCATTATTACCGATCCAAAGTCGACTGTTTCAGAGCGCGTGGGTGACTATAGTTTCCAGTTCAAGGCGGGTGAGTTTTTTCAAAATAATCCATTTATTCTCCCTAAGCTCGTCAGCTTTGTTCGCTCACACGCGGTAGGGGAGCGCATTCATCATTTAGTCGATGCTTATTGCGGGGTCGGTTTATTTGCCTTGAGCTGTTCAGATGCCTTTGAGTCAGTTTTTGGCATTGAAGTATCAGAGGCTGCTGTACAGCTTGCTAAGGCGAATGCACAAATCCACAATTTGTCAAATATCCGTTTCTTGGTGGGTAAAGCTGAAGCCATTTTTCAGCAACTGTATTTTTCTGGATCGGAAGCTTCTGTGATTATCGATCCTCCAAGAAAGGGTTGTGACACAGCTTTTATAAATCAATTATTGGATTTTGGCCCTATGAAACTTATTTATGTTTCATGCGATCCATCTACGCAAGCTAGGGATTTGTCGTTCTTTGTTGCAGGTGGTTATCGTTTAGTTGCTCTTCAGCCTTTTGATCTTTTTCCGCACACACGTCATATCGAGTCAGTTGCTGTATTAGAGAGAAAATCAGCTTGATGATAACTCTAATCACAAAAGTTGTCAAATTTTGGTTGACTTGACTGTTCTACCGGATTTGCTCGTGAGTTTATTTTTATTATGTCATTAGATGTTACAGTTCGTAAAGGAGAGCCAACTGAACGTGCACTCCGCCGATTAAAGAAGCGCCTTGATCGAGAAGGTGTGATTCGCGATGTTCGTGCAAAGCGTTATTTTGAAAAACCGTCTCAAGCCAAGCGTCGGAAAAAGAAAGAGTTAAATTTTAACAACATGCTCAGAGTCCGTTACTCTAAGATGTAGTTTGGTCCTTTTTAAGTTTTACAATCAGCATCCCCGGCGCTAAAATATTTTATTTAGTTGGGGATTTTTTTATGGTTTCAATTGAAGACAAGATAGCTCTATCGAGTTGTTGTTGTTCGTCGCGTTTTGACGATGGATATGAAATGTTGGAGTGGATCGCTAAACTTGGATTTAAGCAAGTTGAGCTAAGTCACGGTATTTCGATTCGCTTAGTTCCAGGAATACTCCAAGCAGTAGAAGATGGAGTGATTTCGGTTGCATCTGTTCATAATTTTTGCCCTTTGCCAATGGGCATTCAATCGCCGATGCCAAACATTTTCAAACCTTCCAGTCGAAGTAAAGCAGAGCTTCGCCTTTGGAATCGTCACACGTTGGAGACATTTGACTTTGCTCAGCGCGTTCAGGCAAAAAAGGTCGTAATGCATTCGGGATCGGCATGGTTCTTTTTTCAATCCCCAGTCTCTCGTTTAATATCCTGGATTGATCAAAGTGGGTTGAAAGAGTCCGAATTGGCTTCTAATTCTGATTTTATCGTCCTTAGAGATAAGGTGATGGCTAAAATTAAACGTTCTAGTAATAAGCATTATAGTATTTTAAAAGAGAGTTTTGCCAGTATTCTCTATACGGTGAAGGAACGGGGCATTGAATTAGGTATAGAGAATAGGGAAGGCTTTTCAGAATTACCCCTAGATGCGGATCATGCAGAATTTGTTAAAAATTTTTCTTTAAAAGAGCGTAGCCCTATTCGCTACTGGCACGATGCTGGTCATGCTGAAATTAAAGTGCTCTATGGCTTACTCGATCATGAGGCCCGTCTGATTGAAATGAAAGATTTTTTGACTGGCTTTCATTTACACGATGTCAGTGAATCAGGCAGAGATCATCAAGAAATAGGAACAGGTATAATTGATTTTAATATGCTGGCTCGTCATATAAATATGGATAAGCACACCCTTGTGCTTGAGCTCAGCCCTAACTTGAAAATAGATGCACTGTTGCGCTCTCGAGACTATTTATTAAATTGTTTGTGTTAACTTATAGACTGTGAGAATTCCCTTAAGCAGAGGAAAAAAGCCGATTTTGTTTATTTTTTCTTGATTAATTGAGTCAGCTTAGTATCCATTTCGCTTTTTAATTAATTAATCTTAAACTTTAAACCTAAAAGAAAACCTTATTTCTCCCTTAATAGTAGCACATAGAATCGATGCATATTTTTAATCGATCTATTCTATAAATTCTGGGCTTTGAGCACATTATGAATATCACACCTAAAGATCTATTAGACGCAGGCGTCCATTTTGGTCACCAACTTAAACGCTGGAATCCCAAATCTAAGCCATTTATATACGATAATAAGAATGGAATATCTATTATCGATTTAGAAAAGACACATAGTTTACTTGGCGTGGCTTGCCAATTTATTGAGGATATTGTTGCCTCAGGTAAAGACGTATGGTTTGTCGGGACAAAGAAGCAAGCGCAAGAAATTATTCGTGAAGGTGCATCTGCCTGCCAAATGCCTTACTGTTCAAATCGTTGGATGGGCGGAGGCTTAACTAATTTCTCAACGATTAAAACATCGCTGACAAAGTATAGAAAATTCTTAAAAATGGATCAAGAGGGAGAGTTGGAAAAGCTTCCTGGTAAAGAAGAGGCTGCTATTCGTCGCCAGATGAGCCGCATGAATCGAAATTTCGAAGGCATTATAAATATAGAAGAACTCCCCGCAGCACTTTTTGTTGTTGATATCAAAAACGAGGAAATTGCTGTAGCTGAAGCCAATCGCTTGAATATTCCTGTTATTGGTTTGGTCGATACTAATTCTGATCCATCTAAGGTTACTTATCCAATTCCTGGTAACGACGATGCTGTGAAGTCTATTCGAATTATTGTTGAGGCGGTCATTGAGGCAGTATCAGCTGGTATGTCTAAGCGGCAGCTAAAGCAGGCTTCTAAAGTATCCAAGACAGTACTACCCGAGCAAACTTTCGAGCAAGATGACGATGTTGAGGTAACCTTGCCCGAAGGCTACAGCGAAGAAGAATAATTTAAATTTAAACACAGAATTAATAGTTATGGAAATTAATGCAAAAATGGTTGGAGACCTTCGCGAAAGCACAGGTGCTGGACTGATGGACTGTAAGAAGGCATTAGTCGAATCTGAGGGTGATATCGATAAGGCAATCGAGATTTTAAGAAAGAAAGGTGCTGCAACCGCAGCGAAAAAAGCAACTCGTGATGCTAGTGAAGGGTTGATCAATTCTTACATACACCTCGGAGGTAAGGTGGGTGTACTTGTCGAGGTTAATTGTGAAAGTGACTTTGTTGCTAAGACCGATGATTTTAAGAACTTCGTGCGAGACATCGCTATGCACATTGCAGCAACCAATCCTATTTGTGTCTCTAGAGAAGCTATTGATCCAGAGGTGATCAAGCAAGAGCGTGTTGTTGCCGAAGGGCAGGCCGAAGGTAAGCCAGCAGCAGCAATTGAAAAGATTGTTGAGGGGAAAATAAACAAATTCCTAAGTGAATCCTGCTTGCTCGAACAGGCCTACGTGAAGAATCCTGATCAAACCGTTCAGCAAGTTTTGACTGAAATGATTGCTAAGATGGGAGAAAATATGGTGATTAAGCGATTTTCGCGCTTTCAAATTGGTGCTTAGTTATTTCTTTGCAGTTAAATTATTTTCTAAGACCTCGTGTGCCACGAGGTCTTTTTTTAGTATTACTGAAATTTATGGGCGTGCCTTGACTTGTGTAGGGTTCGAAATCACATTTTAAGTATTATATGGCAGAATTTCATTTAGAAAGTGAATATCAACCCAAAGGAGATCAGCCGCAAGCAATTGATGCGATGGTGAGCTCGCTGAAATCAGCTAATAAGCACCAAACACTCCTCGGTGTTACTGGTTCGGGTAAAACCTTCACCATGGCTAACATCATACGGGCCTGTAAAAAGCCAAGCTTAATCATCTCTCACAATAAAACACTAGCCGCTCAGTTATATGCTGAATTTAAATCCTTTTTCCCTAAAAATGCCGTAGAGTATTTTGTTAGTTACTATGACTACTATCAACCAGAGGCATATGTTCCCCAGACTGATACTTATATTGAAAAAGACTCTTCTATAAATGATGAAATAGAGCGATTAAGAATCTCTGCTTCGTCCTCATTAATCAGCCGTGATGATGTGATTGTCATCGCCAGTGTATCCTGTATTTACGGTCTAGGTTCTCCAGAAGATTTTAAGGCAATGATGTTGGTGTTAAAAGCTGGCATGGAACTTTCTCGAGATCAATTTCTCGAACACCTTGTTGAAATTCAGTACAATCGGAACGATATTGATTTTAAGAGAGGCAGTTTTCGCGTTCGAGGCGATTGCGTGGATGTGTTCCCCGCATATTTAGAGCGTGGGGTTCGGCTCGAATTTTGGGGAGATCAATTAGAGAGCCTTCATTGGGTTGATCCATTAAGTGGTGCAAGTCAAGGTGCAATGAGTGGCTTCGATCTCTATCCTGCAAATCAATATGCAACTCCAAAAGATAAGATCGCTGACGCCGTTCGAGGGATTCGTCAAGAATTAGATGAGCGTATTACCTGGTTTGAATCGCATAATCGGCTACTCGAAGCGCAACGCATACGAATGAGAACTGAGTACGATATCGAATTGCTTCAAGAAATGGGCTTTTGCACGGGCATTGAAAACTATTCCCGTTACCTCGCTGGTAGAAAGGCAGGAGAGCGCCCCTTTTGCTTGCTTGATTTTTTTGATAAGGAGAGTTTGATTTTTATCGATGAAAGCCATGTTACGCTTCCCCAAATTAAGGCGATGTACAATGGAGATCGTGCGCGTAAAGAAAAATTAGTTGAATATGGATTTCGCTTGCCTTCAGCCTTAGATAATCGACCGCAGACCTTTGAGGAGTTCAATCAGATTTCGGATCAATTAGTTTATGTATCAGCGACTCCAGCAGCCTATGAAGTCGATATAGCATCAGTTATTGCCGAACAAGTAATACGCCCAACGGGTCTGCTAGACCCAAGTATTTTTATACGGCCGATTGAAGGTCAGGTGGATGATTTAATCGAAGAAGCGCAAAAGACTGTCCTGGCTGGCGATCGCGTTCTCGTTTCAACTTTAACCAAGCGAATGGCTGAGGACTTAGCGGATTACTTGGAAGAAGTCGGACTAAAGGTTGAATATCTCCATTCGGATATTGATGCTATCGAACGGGTTGAAATTATTCGTCGCTTACGCAAAGGCGATTTTGATGTTTTAATCGGCGTGAACTTACTGCGCGAGGGACTAGATTTGCCTGAAGTCGCCTTAGTTGCAATTCTTGATGCTGATAAAGAGGGGTTTCTTCGTAGTCAAACGAGTTTAACTCAAACTAGCGGTCGGGCGGCACGGCATGTTGATGGTCGGGTGCTCTTATACGCAGATAAGTTGACGGATTCGATCCAGAGTACACTTAAGCTATGCAAAGAGCGAAGAGCAAAGCAGATGGCATATAATCAAGCGCATGGAATCACACCTAAGACTATTCAACGAGCCATACCCGAAGGTCTACAATCTACGGCTAGTTACAGTCAAGGTGAGGGCGAGGCAATTGCCATTGAAGAAGATTCTCAAATACTCGCAACTGAGGCGGTGATTGGCGACTTAGAGGCAGATATGCTAGAGGCTGCTCAGCAATTAAATTTTGAAAAAGCAGCACTCTTACGCGATCAAATTGAATCTTTGAAAAAGCTATCGCCCATTAATCACTTAGTAAAGAGTTCAAGCAAAAATGGCAGAAGTGGTCAAGCACGGGGAAGTGCCACTAGAAAGAGTCGTGCAGTTTACAATAAGGCAGGAATGCCAAAACGGGGTAGGAAATCCAGTTAGCGCGGAAGAAGCTATAAGATCGTAGCAAGTTAATCAGTTAGTCTTTTAGTGAAACACTTGACGTATCTTTACGCTTCAGCCTTTCCACTGCTTCGAGGATACGTGTTAGGATGGATTCAAGATCCAATGCTTGATCGTCTTGAAGTATTTTGACGGAACTGCCATGCTCAATAAATGTATCTGCCCAGCCGATGCGCTCAACAGCGCAGTGAATATTTGCTTCATCAAGTGCTTCTAAGACAGCAGATCCAAATCCTCCCTTGAGCACATTATCTTCTATAGTTATAATTAATGAAACTGACTTTGCTGATGCTTTTAATTCAGATTCATCAAGTGGTTTAACAAATCTTGGATCAAATAAGCCCGCATTGATATCATGTTCGCTAAGGCGAACTACAAGCTTTTCTCCTAGTTCAAATAAACTGCCCAAAGCCCAGATATCAATATCAACAGCCTCTTTATGTCGCTTACCTTTACCAATAACTAAGCTTTCAGGCTTTGCTTTTATGGGAATGCCTGTACCAGAACCTCTAGGATAACGAATAAAAGCCGGCCCTGCATAGTCCAATCCGGTTTGAATCATGTCCGCTAGCTCGTCTTCATTGCTAGGTGCCATGATTACGCAGTTGGGAATGGGGCGCAAATAACTCAGGTCAAAGAGTCCGTGGTGTGTTGCACCATCGTTAGGAGATAGGCCAGCCCGATCTAAGCAAAAAAGCACAGGAAGATTTTGTAAGGCTACATCATGTATGATGGGATCGTAGGCTCTTTGCAAAAATGTGGAGTAGATGGCACAAACTGGATGGAAGCCCTGAGTCGCCATTCCGGCAGCAAATAGGACCGCGTGTTCTTCGGCTATACCTACGTCATAGAACTGATCGGGTAAGGCTGCCTCTAATTGATTCAAGCCGGTCCCGGAGGGCATAGCAGCTGTGATGCCTACGATTCTCCGATCTTCACGAGCAAGTTTTGTGATAGTTGATCCCATGACATCTTGGTACTTAGGTGCGGGGGAATTACTTGAAACCTTACTTTTTCCAGTGTGAATATCAAAAGGACTAGCTCCGTGAAAGCGTTCGGGGTTTTCAATTGCTACATTGTAGCCTTTGCCTTTCGTCGTTAAAATATGTAGTAGTACCGGTTGATTGGCCTCTTTGGCAAAGTTTAAATAGTACGATAACTGCTTGATATCATGGCCGTCTATGGGTCCAATGTAGCGCAAGCCAAACTTTTCAAAAATTGAAGAAGTTATTAGAAGGTTTTTTGTTTCTTGCTTCCATTTGCTGCCCCAACGTATTAGTTTTTTACCGCCAGGCAGTTTTAATAATAAATTTTCTAAATTGTCATTGAGCCGGTTATAGATCGGGTTGGTTATTAACTCATTAAAGTACTTTGACATGGCGCCAACATTTTTGGCGATTGACCATTTGTTGTCATTGAGAATGACTATTAGCTTTTTCGTTGATTGGGGTATGTTGTTTAATGCCTCTAAAGTGATACCACAAGTAAAGGATGCATCGCCACAAACTGAGATGATGTGTTCGCCTGAGCCCTTACGGTCCCGAGCTACAGCCATTCCGAGTGCAGCGGAGAGGGCAGTGCCCGCGTGACCAGCACCAAAGGAATCGTGCTCACTTTCTTGTCGATTCAAAAAGCCACTCAAGCCGTCACTTTGTCTAAGGCGATCGAAGCGTTCATCGTTGCGACCCGTAAGTAATTTATGAACATAGCCCTGATGGCTAACATCAAATAAAAATGAGTCTTTTGGGCTAGAAAAAGTACGGTGTAGGGCAATGGTTAATTCAACTACGCCTAAATTAGGACCGACATGACCACCGTTCCTTGAAGTTGTTTGAATTATTTTCTCGCGTATTTCTGCCGCTAAAACGGGAAGGTCGCTTTCTTTGAGCGCCTTTAAATCTGTAGGGTTTTTGATGGAATCAAGTAGTGCCATACCATATATAGGTCATAGGTGAATATTTGCCGTTTGTTTTTTTGGTAACCATTTCCTCCTGACATTTATGCCTATAAATATAGTTATTCCGAATTTAAATCGGATTGCATTGCGTCATCTATGTCTAATTGGTTGACTTTCAATTCTGCTTGTTTGAGTTCTTTTTGGCAGAGCTTCAATAATTGAGCACCTTCCTCAAACTGGGAGACTAGATCAGCCAGAGGAATGGATCCATCCTCCATGGCTTCAATAATGCCTTCCAGTTTGTCTAAGGCTTCTTCATAATTGAATTTATTGCTTTCTTTTTTAGTTTCTTTATTTGGCATTTTTAAATTTTTCCGAATAATTTAACACCTATTATTTAAATTTGTTATCTACATTTTACAAATTAGAAATAAAGTATTTTAAATAAAAGTTCTGTAAATAATTTTCGCATGTTTGACGTTCAGTCCATACGCTCTGATTTTCCTATTCTGTCGACCTCGATGAATGGTTTGCCCTTCGTGTACTTAGACAATGCTGCCACCAGCCAAAAACCTCAAACAGTAATTGATGCGGTCTCAAATTATTATCAATCAGAGAATGCGAATATTCACCGAGGTGTTTTTAAGTTGAGTGAAGAGGCTACGGCTCGCTATGAAGAGACGCGTGCATCTGTAGCTCAATTTATTTCTGCGCAGCGTGCAGAGGAGATTATTTTCACTAAGGGAGTCACAGAATCTATTAATTTAATCGCTAATGGATTTGCTCAAACAATTTTAAAGCCTGGTGACGAAATCTTAATTTCTGGAATGGAGCATCATGCCAATATTGTTCCTTGGCAGATTGCTTGTGAGCGTACGGGTTCGGTTCTTAATGTTATCCCAGTGCTCGATGACGGATCACTCGACATGGAGGCTTATGGGAAGTTGCTTTCAAAAAAGACAAAAATTGTTTCGATTGTGCATATCTCCAATTCTTTAGGTACGATCAATCCTCTATCAGAGTTGATTGAACGCGCTCATGCACAAGGTGTGCCTGTCTTGGTGGATGCTGCACAATCTCTGCCACATGCTCCAGTCGATGTTAGTGCATTAAATTGTGATTTTTTTGTCTTTTCTGGACACAAGCTCTTTGCCCCTACTGGGGTTGGGGTTCTTTATGGTAAGGAAGCTTGGTTAGAGCGCTTGCCTCCCTATCAGAGTGGCGGCGATATGATCGAGAAAGTGGATTTCCAAGGAACCACTTTCAAGGGGATTCCGGGAAAGTTTGAGGCGGGTACTCCCAACATTGCCGGTGTCATTGGCTTGTCTGAAGCGATTCGCTATCTCGGCAGGATTGATTTTTCCCAAGCCAGTGTTTATGAGAACAGTCTTCTCACTCGAGCAACTGAAGCTTTGAATTCAATTGAAGGCCTTCGCATTATCGGAACAGCTTCAAATAAAGCATCAATACTATCCTTTGTTGTTGAGGGCTTGCACGCCCATGATATCGGTACTTTTTTAGACGCAGGAGGTATTGCTGTCCGCACAGGGCATCACTGCACAATGCCTCTTTTGAAGCGTTTTGGCTTAGCGGCTACTACTCGAGCGTCTTTCGCTTTCTATAATACAGTTGAAGAAGTCGATCGACTAGCGGACAGTTTGCTGAAAATGAAAGCATTTTTTCAATGAAAGAAGCGGATTTAAAGTCACTCTATCAGAGTGTTTTGATTGAGCATTCTAAAGCGCCTTTGCATTACGGAAAGTTAGCTAGTCACACCCATGTTGCCGAGGGGTTTAATTCAATCTGCGGCGATTCGATAACCCTTTATTTGAAAGTTGGGGAAGGCTTGATTCAAGCTGCGCAGTTTGAGAGTGCTTCCTGTTCAATTTGTACGGCTTCAGCATCTATGATGTTGGAGCGAATTCATAAGTTGTCTTTAAGGGAATTAATACCCGTATTCACAGCTTTTGATCAGATACTCGAGCCTTCGGGAACCATTGATTCAGAAAACTTAGGAAAAGATCTACTTGCTTTTGAAGGATTGAGAGAATTTCCTGCGAGAATAAATTGTGCGCACTTACCCTGGAAGACCTTGAGTAAAGCACTAAATCTGGACGTTCCTTTTTCTGAACCGGTAAAAGGATCATGAAGATTTTTTCGATTGAGCTGAGGAATTTACTGGCATTTGATCTAATACTGAGCAAATTGTATTTTTAAATAAGGCTGCTTGCGTTTCCTCGCTCATTCCAATCGCTTTAATCGCATCGATGAAATTTTCCATATTGGGGGCATCTGTTTTTTGGGGGAAGAGGCGGAGCGGAAAATCTGAACCAAAAATCAGTTTATTTGGCCCAACTAAATTCACCATATTTTTGAAAATATCCATTGAATATAGGAGCGGGCTAGCTGCCGTATCGTAGTAAACATTTTTTAAAGCTGCTTTAATTCTTGGATTTTGTTCATAGAAGGGAATTCCGCCTCCCCAATGGGCCAGGATAATTCTGAGATCGGGGAAGCGAATTGCTAGCTCTAGGTAATCGTCAAAAGGGGTTGGGATATAGGCATCATATGAATGATTAAGGCCTTCTGTTACATGCAGATTGATTGGCCAGTGCTCTCTACTACACCAGTCAGCAAGTATCTGCCATTCTGATTTATATTTCGAGTATCCCTGAAGTCCTGGATGCAGTTCTCCAACGCCTCGAAAGCCCATTGCCTTTGCTCGTTCTAATTGGTCAATCGGGTTTTCTTGGGGGAAAATTGAGGCAAAGCCAATAAAGCGATCTGGCGCCCGCTCAAGCCATGTATGCATCAATTCATTTTGTCGAATGCAGGTTTTTTTATGCTCCCAATACCAACCGAGAAGAATGCTTTTTTCAATTCCTGCACGATCCATTGATTTAAGTGTAGTTTCCATTGATGCCCATCCTTGAAGGCTTTTTTTCCCTACGGGGGCGACTAATTGTAGCCAATGGGGCTCATTGTACTGTTTAGCCCATGCATGTACATCATTGGATATTTCTGGAGGAAAACAATGGATGTGTGCATCAATCATAGTAGGAAACTTGATAATTTTTCAATAAGTACTAGTTTGCAATAAGATATTTGAATCAGTAAAATAGAATGGAATATGCCTGAATTAGCAGAAGTAGAGTATTTTAGAAGAATCTGGGCTCGTGCTGAAGGCGCGCACGTTATTAATGTCTCTGCACAGATGGATAAACGGATTTTCCGAGCTATTGAGGATTCCCGTTTCCCGGAAATTTTGATTGGATCACGCTTCAATCGCTCCGAGCGTAAGGGAAAGCAATTGTGTTTTCACTTTGGTCGTGATTCTTGGCTGGGATTGCACATGGGTATGACGGGGCGAACGCTACATTGTCTAGATCCAGAGGCAAAACATAAATACGCTTATTTGATACTAGATTTAGAGAAGGGAGAGCGTTTGATCTTTCAAGACCCTCGACTCTTTGGTAAGGTTTATTTTAGTATTGGACAGGGCACCCCAGATTGGTGGTCAGGGATTCCCGAGGAACTCACTAGCGACCAGTTTACTCTAGAGCGCATGAATGCTTTTTTGATGCGACGTTCGCGCAGTCCAATCAAGTCAGTTTTACTCATGCAAGAGGGCTTCCCTGGAATTGGAAATTGGATGGCGGATGAAATTTTATGGCGTAGTCGTATAGCTCCTAGTGCTTTAGCTGGCTCTATTGCCGAAGGGGAATGTAGGGCATTGTACGCTTCGATTCGAACAGTTTGCAATGATGCCCTTCGAGTGATCGCTGACGGCTGGAATAAACCCCCTGATGATTGGCTTTTTAATCACCGATGGAAAGATGGGGGCATATGCCCGAAGACAGAGCGGGTCTTAGTACGTGAAAAAATCAATGGTCGCACTTCCTGCTGGTCGCCTGATTGGCAGGTTTATCGATAGGGGTAGAACCCTTAATTGCACAATGAATGGCTACGGTTGAAAAGGTATACCCACTGGCTTTAACGATATCAAAGCCCGCTTCCTTTAATTGTGCGCTGAGTGCAGATTTGCTAGGGAAATTTTCAATGGTTCCCGCTAAGTACTCGTAAGCACTTTTATCTCGAGAGATGATGCCAGCAATAATTGGAAGAAGGCATTTCAAATAAATATAATATAAGGGACGAAACCAAGAATCTGCACGGGAGAATTCGAGTATGAAAAGCGAGCCACTCGGTTTTAAAACTCGGAGTATTTCTTTTAATCCGCGCATTCGATCTTCAAAATTTCGTACGCCAAAGGCAATTGTAACCAGATCGAAATATCCAGAGGGATACTTTAAAGATAATGCATCACCGTGCTCGAAATGCACATTTGAATATTTTTCAGCTTTTGCATTCGATTTTGATTGTTTTGATCTGGCCTGATCAAGCATGGCTGGGCAAAAGTCAACGGCTATAATTTTAGTGTGCTTCTTTAAGCTATCGCTGAGTTTGAAAGCGACATCACCGCTTCCTGTAGCGAGATCTAATAGCATTTTGGGCTCTTGGGCTTTGACCTTATTTGCTAGGACATTTCGCCAGTGGTAATCGATGCCGAAGCTCAAAAAATGATTAAGGAAATCGTATTTTTCGGCGATTCCGTTAAACATTTTTTCTACCTTTGTTCCAATTGGAATATGCATCTGCTTAGAATTTAGAGTGATTTGTCAAGTTCTCCTGGAAGAATTTGTAAATATGAGTAAAAAATTAATAATTTCTTTTTCTATATTTGACAGCAATTAGAGGGCTCATGATGATGTATGTATTGAACTAGTTGAATTAATTTAAAATGTCCAACAATCTAACAAAAAGAGATATTGTTACGCAAGTTTACAACAAGACAAATTTTTCTCAAAAGGAAATAAGAGAAACCGTACAATTAACTTTAGATGCGATTCAAGATGCTTTGATGCGCGGACAGAATGTTGAACTAAGAAACTTCGGTGTTTTTGAAGTACAAGTTCGCAAAGCGAGAATTGGCAGAAATCCAAATCAACCAGAAAAGGATGTCGTTATACCTAAGCGTGCAGTGATTAAATTTAAATCTGGCAAAGAAATGCGCGCGGGCTTGGCTAAAATCAAGCTCGATGACTGAGATGCATACTCAGAGTTAGATTTTGGAATATCGCTATGAAATTTGAGACCTTGCCAGGCTTCCGCTCCTTTTATCCGGAGCAGTGTTCTGTGCGCAATTATATCTTTGACGGCTGGCGTAGGGCAGCGAAGCACTTTCATTTTTTAGAATACGATACGCCGACTTTAGAACCTTTGGAATTATACAAGGAAAAATCGGGTGAGGAAATCGTCTCTCAATTATTTAATTTTGTCGATAAGGGCGAAAGAGAAGTAGCACTCCGTCCAGAAGTAACGCCTTCGTTAGCTCGTTTAGCTGGAGTCAAGGCTAAGAGCTTGAAACGCCCAGTCAAATGGTTCAATATCGGAGAGCAATTTCGCTATGAGCGCCCGCAAAAGGGTCGTTTGCGTTCATTTTATCAGTTCAATGTTGATATCCTTGGAGAGCCTGGGGTCGCTGCAGATGCTGAATTAGTGGCTTGTCTCGTCCACTGCTTACAGGGCTTTGGTTTGGGTCAGTCTGATTTTAAAGTCCGCTTGAGTGATCGCCATTTGTGGGTCCTCTTTCTTGAACATTGGGGCTTAGCCGATTCTGATCAAGCTTCCGCCTTATCTGTCTTGGATCGTTTACACCGTATGGATTCGGAGCAGTTGATTAAGGCGCTAAGGCCTTATTTTAAGGAATCGTCAGAACGCTTTATTGATCAGTTAAATCAGTTGCTTTCCGTTAAGGATATTGACGATTTGGTTCAGTACTTCAGCTCCCTGTCACTTTCTGATGAGATTGCAGATAGAATCGAAACACGGCTCAAGGATTGGACTTCTTTTATAAGTTTGATGCAATCCTTGGGAGTTTCCGAATCAATTCAAATAGACTTTTCTATTGTTCGGGGTTTAGCTTATTACACGGGCTTCGTCTTTGAAGCTTTTGAGGCCAGTGGCGAAGGCCGTGCTTTAGCTGGCGGTGGTCGTTACGATGATTTGATTGAGCGACTGACGGGCAATACAATGGAAGCGGTAGGTTTTGCCATGGGTGATGTAACGCTTCTCGATTTACTAGAGTCCAAAGCATTGTTACCTGATTTTCATTCTAAGCCTGATCTAATGTTATTTTTTACTGACGAAAGTGCCCGATCTAAAGCCTTGTCCGATGCGCATTATTTGCGTTCGAGGGATTGGTCAATAGACTATCCTTTAAAGCTTCAATCCTTTTCTAAGCAGTTTAAAATTGCTAACCAAAAAAGACTTAGCTTAGCATTAGTCTACGGCTCTGAAGAACTGGAGCGGGGGCAGGTCTTACTTAAGAATTTTAAAACAGGTGAGGAAATGCGCATTGAGCGAAATCCTGAAGGCATACACGAGCGATTGAAAGTGGTCTTAAGTAAAATCTCATCGGATGAGTCATCCCTTCATAAGCCTTTTAAGGATTAAAACGCTATGTCGGAAATAGACAAACTGCTTTCTACAGTTGCACGCCTCAGAGATCCGGATACGGGTTGTCCATGGGATATTGAACAGACCCATCAATCTATCACTGATTGTCTAATTGATGAGTGTTGTGAATTATTACAAACCATTGATCGCATGGACATGGAGCATATGGAAGAAGAGTTAGGGGATGTTTTGCTTCAAGTGATCTTTCACGCTCAAATTGCTCGAGAAAGCGGGAAATTTGATTTTGAATCAGTTTGCAGAGTTCTGAATGAGAAATTAATCCGCAGACACCCGCATGTATTTGGCGACATGGAGAATTTGGATTCGAGCGAGTCTGTTTTGGATCATTGGGAATCAATCAAAGCTCGAGAAAAAAAACGTGGTCCGAAAGAACTGGGCTTATTTAAGGATTTACCCCGACAATTGCCAGCACTGATGTTTGCTGAGGATATCTACAAGCAGATTGTTAAACAATCTTTAGATGCTAGTGCTTTTTATTCTGAGAATGAATATTCCTTTTCTGAGGATTCAGCGAGTGAGGTGCTGGATTCTGAGGGTGCTGGGCGAATGCTCTTTCACTTAGTCGCTGCCTGTCGTCAGCAACATATTGAGCCTGAGTCTGCTCTTAGGCGATATGCTCAAAAGATTGTCGACTCTCTAGAAAAGGGAGCAACTATTGAGCCTAAAAGATCTTCATCTATCAATGAGCTCCCAATTCAAGAAAGCTAAGCTAGTTTGCTGATTGCTAAGACTTAAGCCGAACGGGTATGCCTCTCTCTTTCAGATAGCGCTTACTTTCGTCAATCGAGTAGCTTCCAAAGTGAAATATTGAAGCTGCTAGTACGGCATTGGCTTTCCCTTTGGTAACAGCCTCAGCCAAGTGTTCAAGCCTTCCTGCTCCACCAGAAGCAATGACCGGGACGTCTACAGATTCGCTGACTGCGCGAGTCATGGCCAAGTCATATCCGTCTTTGGTGCCATCTGCATCCATGCTAGTTAGAAGAATTTCACCTGCTCCAAGTCGAGTAACTTCTTGTGCCCATTCTATAAGATCTTTACCTGAATCGGTGCGTCCGCCATGGGTGAACACAGTCCATGAGTTTTCTGAGGAACGCTTAGCGTCAATAGCAACTACAATGCACTGGTTGCCAAATTTTTGTGAGGCTTCTGAAATCAGTTGAGGATTGTTCACTGCGGAAGTGTTTAAGCTTACTTTATCGGCACCAGCATTGAGCATATTTCGTATGTCTTCTAGGTTTCTCAAACCTCCGCCAACAGTAAGGGGCATGAAGCATTCTGAAGCTGTTTTTTCCACCACTTCGAACATTATTTTTCGTTCTTCATTTGAAGCAGTAATATCAAGAAATACCAATTCATCGGCACCTTGCTTCTCGTAGGCTTTTGCTTGTTCAACTGGATCACCTGCATCAATCAAATCGAGAAAACGAACACCTTTCACGACTCTCCCAGCGTGGACATCAAGGCACGGTATGATGCGTATAGATAACACGGGTCACTCGTCGGCGAAGGCGATATCGGGTTGAAATGAAAGGGACAATCGGTATTCCATGCCTTTTCGCATGACTAAGGGATGATCGCGCTCAAGTGTTTGTAAGTAATGGATCTTTCCGTAATAGGTGCGGTATTCACTACTCATGGATACGCTTTCTGCAGGTTTCCATTTTGCCTGGAAATCATCGCGAACTACTTCAGCCCGATGACCTTCATCGCTTAGTCTAAAGGAAGTGCCAATGCGATAGGTTGAATGGGGGGCTGCCAAGACGATGGTGTAGCGAAAGCGATTGAGCTGAATCTGATTGTTGACCTTAAATATATATTCGCAGTTTAACTTACCTCCTGAGAATAGCCACTTGACTCGGCAAGAGCCAATACCGTTAGCAAAAATACCCTCTTTTGTAATTAGTTCGGGCTGGTCGTAGGTAAATTGGAGGGCGTTTCTCAAGCCAATTTTTGTGGTACAATTTTTGCCGTAATAAGCGGGTACAATTGTCCGATCGCCAAAGGTGAGTTCAGGTGTCATCACTGGCAAGTAGTGATTAGCGGGCCAATCAAATATTCCGGGAGAATGCGGAAAGGCCAAATAATCTGAACTGTCTGCGTGTTGTTTATTGGGTGCGACTAATGGAAGTTGAAAAGCTAAGCCTGAATCAGGATCTTGATAGAGAAAGAGACCTTGTTCCTTTTTTGTGGTCTTATCAAAATTAATGAAGCGTCCAATTTTTCTCGGTTTGACGCCTTGAGTAGGCTGATATTCGCTGCCGATTGAGCGAATTAAGCGTGACCATTGGCAAAGGTAGCGAGCAGCATCAAAGTTTGCCATTCGGTTTGTATGATTTGGGGTGGTATTGCGTTCGTCGTCTCGGATAATGAGGTAACCATGCTCTTGGTTGAGGTAGGTAATAAAGAAATTGAGAAAGAGTTTTTTAACAGTATCTTGGTAGAGGTCTGCTTGTTGTTTAGGAATCCAGCTATCACGCATCGCTTGTAGGAGTAGACTGATGCAGTGCATTTGGCCATAGGCACCTATAGAGCGACCATAAACCCATCCTGTTCCATCTTGTCGAACCATGTCGGGAATTAATTTAATGTATTTCTCCGCTGCAGTTCTTAGGCTGGCTAATTTTCTATCCCTCAGGTTTATATTTGCGTGCAATTGAAGTGCTTGGCGAATAAAGACAAAGGAGAGCACTCCATAAATATCAAAACTTCCCGATAGGGAGCTCGTGTCTGAATCCAAGTCGTCAAAGTATCCCGAAGATGAGTGAGAATCAATTCGTTCGAGGAATCGATCAATTAGTTTTCCTGTTTCATCTTTTTTGGAGAGTCCAATGCTGTATCGGGTGACAGACTTAGCAATGTTGAAAGCTTGATAATGATTCTGAGGATCTTCGCGTTCGAGTAGTTGTTGGTCTAATTGCATGTGAGTCGGCTCTAGAAGACGTTCCCAAACTGGATTTCGGTCTTTTTCTGAACCAAAGGAGAGTAAGCCGAGAGCTGCATATGCTAAACCACTGCCTTTATCGTCTTCTGCAAATGCTTGAGCGGTAATTGTGCGGGCAGCTAAATCGTGGAGATTGTAATCTCCGAGAGTGGATTGATTTGTCGCTCTATAATATTCTCCGATTGCAAAAGCAGCGTGCCCTGATTCGCGACTGCAAGCAACTTCGTTAGGGAAAGGTAGAACTCTACCATTCGCTTCAATTGCCTCTAAGTTTTGCCCGAGGATGGACTCTGCCATATCGAGGCATTGTTCTGCAAAGTTTTCCATTAGTAAATTTTCCTTAACCCAAATACTTTGATGATTAGCTCTTTATAGATGTCAACTTGCTATTTGAAAATCCGCTTTTTTTATTCTTATGATTGACGGTGTTTTCATTAATAGAAGAATGTATTCTCATCATTAATCTATTGTTATGGAGAGTTTATCACAAGAAAATCGTTCCTTTTTCCCATCGGCTGATTTTATTGGCCAAGCGCATATCTCGGGTATGGATGCTTATCGCGAGCGCTACAAAAAGAGCATCGAAAACCCTAATGAATTTTGGAGTTCTGTGGCAAAGGAGCTCCATTGGTTTAAAGCTTGGGACACGGTTCTAGATGCTTCTAAAGCGCCTTTTTATCAATGGTTTGTTAACGGACAGACCAATATCTGCTACAATTGTGTCGATCGGATTGTCGAATCGGGTAAAGCGGATAAGGTGGCTTTTTATTGGGAGGGCGAACCGGGGGATAAGAGATCCTTCACCTATGGAGACTTGCTTAAATCCGTCAGCCAATTCGCAAATGTTTTAAAGGGATTAGGCGTGACTAAGGGCGATCGCATCGCTCTCTATTTGCCGATGATTCCGGAATTAATCATTGCCGTTCTCTCTTGTGCGCGAATTGGAGCGGTTCATTCCGTTATTTTTGCAGGCTTTTCTGCGGAATCAATTCGCGATCGGGTTGACGATTCTAAGGCTCGTATGGTGATCACTGCTGATGCTGGCTACCGCAGGGGTAAAGTGCTTCAATTGAAGGAAACTGTAGATGCGGGCATTGTTAATTGTTCTAGTATTTCTGAGGTATTGGTTGTTCGCCGGGGCGGGGATTTAGGAATTAACTGTCCAATGCAAGAGGGAAGGGATCATTGGTACGATCAATTAGTCAAAGGGGTTTCCTCTGACTGTCCAGCCGAAGCAATGGATGCGGAAGATTTGCTTTTTCTTCTCTACACAAGTGGAACGACGGGAAAGCCCAAGGGCATTATGCACAGCACGGGCGGCTATCAGGTTTTCAGTTATTGCACTTCAAAATATGTTTTTGATTTAAAAGATGAGGATGTTTATTGGTGTACCGCTGATGTCGGTTGGATTACTGGGCATACTTACATTATCTATGGTATTCTCCAAAATGGAGCGACTCAATTGATTTATGAAGGAGCTCCTAATCACCCAGATCCAGCACGATTTTGGAATTTAGTTGAGGAGTATAAGGTGAGCATTTTTTATACTGCTCCAACTGCGATTCGCGCCTTTATGAAGTGGGGGGATGATTGGCTCGAAGGAAAGGATTTGAGTAGCCTTCGTCTTTTGGGGACAGTGGGCGAGCCGATTAATCCAGAAGCTTGGATGTGGTATCATGAAAAAATTGGAGCGACTCGCTGCCCAATTGTCGATACCTGGTGGCAGACTGAAACGGGTGGGCACTTACTAACGCCCATGCCTGGTGCAATTCCGACTAAGCCTGGATCAGCTACGGTTCCCTTTTTTGGAATTGAGCCCTTGATTTTAGATGATTCGGGAGCGCCTTCGGAAGTGGGTATATTGGCAATAAAACATCCTTGGCCAGGGATGCTACGTGGTATCTACGGTGATTCAGAACGCTATGTTAGCACTTATTGGAGTAAGTGGGGTGGTCGCTATTACTTCCCGGGTGATGGAGCGAGGATTGATTCCGATGGCTATTATTGGATTTTAGGGCGTGTTGATGATGTTGTCAATGTATCGGGTCACCGCATTGGAACGGCTGAGTTGGAAAGTATATTTGTTGAACATGAGAGCATCGCAGAAGCGGCTGTAATAGGAGTTACTCATGAGATAAAAGGGCAGGGTTTGATAGCATTTATTTCTATCATTCAGGGACATTCCTCAGGCGCTGCCTTATCTTCAGAATTAATTGAGTTGATTGATCGGCGAATTGGTAAATTCGCCCGCCCCGAGAAAATCGTTTTCACTTCAGACTTGCCCAAGACTCGCTCGGGGAAGATTATGCGTCGTCTACTGCGCTCGATATCAGAGAGAGAGCCACTTGGTAATACAACTACTCTAGCGGACCCCTCGGTCGTTGAAGAAATTCAAAAACAATTTGAAAATTGATGCATATCGTCTCTTCTATCTTACGTTTATTATTTCAATCTGCTATATCTTATTTATTTGTAAGCTAGACAAACTCCTATCCTCATTTCATCTTAATGTTGTACTGAACTTATGAAAATATTTTTAAACAATCAATTAGTTGACGCCGAAGAGGCAAAAGTTTCTGTGTTTGACCACGGCTTACTCTACGGAGATGGAGTTTTTGAGGGCATTCGCCTCTATGAAAATTGTATTTTTAAATTGGATGAACATTTAGAGCGCCTTGAGTTGTCAGCTAAGGCACTGATGTTGCATATCCCTTTAAGTCGGAATGAGTTGACTCAGGCCATTATCGAAACCTGTAAGGCGAATGCGTTGTCGGATGCTTACATTCGATTAGTGATCACGCGGGGTGTAGGCAATTTAGGTTTATCAATAAAAAATTGTAGCCAACCGCAGCTCTTCATCATTGCTGATAAGATTCAATTATACCCTAAAGAATACTACGAAAAGGGTTTAAAGATCATAACTGTTCCCACTCGGAGAAATAATTCTGCAGCCTTACCTCCAATGATTAAATCTCTAAATTATCTGAATAATATCTTGGCTAAAATTGAAGCACAGAATCTGGGTTACGAAGAAGCTATAATGCTTAATGATCAAGGCTATGTAGCTGAATGTACTGGGGATAATATTTTTCTTATTCGGGACGGGGTTGTCTACACGCCAAAAATTGCTGCCGGGTCGCTCAAAGGGATTACTCGTGATACGGTCATTCGTATCGCTGAAGAATTGAATATAAGTATCGTTGAAACAGATATAACACGCTACGATACATGGATTGCTGATGAAATGTTTTTAACTGGAACAGCAGCTGAAATTATTCCAATCGTAGAAGTGGATTCAAGGCCTATTGGTGTCGGTCGCCCTGGAGCAATCACTGCTCAATTTATCAAAGTCTTCAAGTCATGTGTATCCAAGGAGGGCACGAAACTTTAAAGTTGTTTTGCTCTTGGAGGTTCGAAGAAAAATCTGTCATTCCTTTTGTCCCTTGCAGTAAAAAAGTATTCTTAATTTAAGTTTTTGGCACTAGAATTTTCTTTGTAAAAAATTTTTCTACTCATTATGCGATCCCATAGTTTGATGGCATGATTATTGCGGAATAATTAGTTAGTTTGCTTTTTTATTTTGCGATTTATGTATTTTCATTTAACCTATTCTTATGTCCAATAAACTAAAATGTAGCCTCTGCAACCAAGATGCGACCGTTCATTTGACGCAAATAATTAACAATTCGATTCAAAAAATTGATTTGTGTGAAAGCTGTGCCCAAAAAAAGGGGGTGACTGATGCCGAGGGCTTTTCTTTGGCTGAGATGTTAGCTTCTTCTCAGTCTGCTAACACCCTTAGTAAAGAAGTGTGTATCGATTGTGGGTTGAATCTTCCAGAATTTAAAAAGTTGGGTCGTTTTGGATGCCCAAAATGCTATGAAAGCTTTGTATCGGTTTTAAAATCAATTCTTGAGGATATGCACGCTGGTAGCACGCATATTGGTAAATTGCCAAAGAAAAGCCTGGCTCGAGTCCAATTAAGCGAACAAATTTCAAATCTTAGCGCGAAAATGGAAGCGGCAATAAAGGAAGAGGCCTACGAAGACGCAGCTGCCTATCGTGATCAAATCGATGCCCTTAATAAGTCCCAAGAAAAATCAGACATCCCAGACTAGTATGATAGAAGCCTTAATTAATACAGTTTCAGCTAAAAGGGCTAAGGCAAAGACTAAATCTTCCAGCATTGTTATCAGTTCGCGCTTGCGATTGGCGAGAAATATCAATCCATTCCCTTTTCCCAATCGAGCCAAGGTTTCCCAAAGGTGTGACATTTTGTCAAGCATAGAGACGGCTTTAAAAGATATTCCCTACCTTAAAAAGGGTTTTTTTTATAAAATGGGCGAGCTGTCATCTCTTGAAAAAAAGGTCTTAGTTGAGCGCCATTGGATTAGTCGAGAATTGTCCGAATTAAAAGAAGGTTCTGCGGTGTTTATATCCAGTGATCAAGTTTGCTCAGTAATGGTTAATGAAGAGGATCATTTGCGCATTCAATTTATTAAAAATGGTTTTAATTTAAACGCGCTTTGGAAAACGGTTAATCAATTTGACGACCTTCTTGAGTCCTCAATGCCTTATGCATTTTCAAAAGAGTATGGTTACCTAACTGCCTGTCCTTCAAACTTAGGAACTGGCTTACGGGCCTCTGTGATGATGCATCTACCAGCTCTTTCTATTTCCGAAAATATGGACAAGGTTATTCGCGCTTCTAATCAGCTCGGATTAGCTGTCAGAGGCTTATTTGGAGAGGGTTCAGACGCCAATGGACACATTTATCAAATATCCAATCAGCAGACGTTAGGAGAGTCCGAGGAGACGATTCTTAGTCGCTTAGGTGGCGTATTAAAAAATATCATCGAGCACGAATTAAATGCTCGTATGAAATATTTAGAATCGAACAAAGCAAAGATTGTAGACCAAATTTCTCGAGCCCATGCTCTTTTATCTAATGTACATTTAATTAGTTCCGATGAGGCAATGAACCATCTCTCATTGATTCGTTTAGCAGTCGATCTAAATTTTCTTCCCGAAGAGTTTCGTTCCTTGGTAGATTATTTATTCATTGAAATACAGCCGGGCCATATTCAATACCCAGATAAATCGATAAGTATTGAACTCAGAGATATCAAGCGAGCTGAGTTGTTGCGAAATAATTTTAAAAAACTTCCACCGCTTAATTTTGACAAATGATTGGAACGCTTTTAGCTTAGTATTACTTCAGATATGGAACCTTTAAATAATTTCACTCCTCGAGCTCAGCAAGTATTAGCCCTTTCCCGAAAAGAAGCTGAACGTTTCCACCACAACTATGTTGGAACAGAACATTTACTTCTCGGCTTAATAAACTTGGGTCAAGGCGTTGCCGTTAATGTACTACAAAGAATGGATCTAGATCTTCAGACAGTGCGTGTTGCTGTAGAAAAGCAGGTTGGCGTCGGGCCTGAATCAAAGCCATCGGGTACGATTCCTTACACTCCAAGAGTTAAAAAAGTTCTCGCGCTCTCTGGTAAAGAAGCAAAGCTACTCAATCATTCTTATGTGGGCACAGAGCATATTTTACTCGGCTTATTGAGAGAAGGTGAGGGCGTTGCTGCTCGAGTTTTAAAGTCTCTCAATATTGATATTGAGCGTTGCCGTAACGAAATTTTATCTGAACTGGATCCTAATTTTTCTGGAGAAGTCGATGCTTCAACGGCTAGTACTGCACCAGAAGAAGACCGTCAGGATTCAAAGACACCAGCATTAAAGGCTTTTGGTCGCGATTTGACTGAGTTAGCTAAAAGCGGTGAGCTCGATCCCGTAATTGGCCGTCAAAAAGAAATTCAACGCGTGGTTCAAATTTTATGTCGCAGAACTAAGAATAATCCAGTTTTGATAGGAGAGGCGGGTGTTGGTAAGACCGCAATAGCTGAGGGGTTGGCGCACGTAATAACTTCAGGGATGGTTCCAGAGTTGCTTGAGAATAAGCGCGTTATCACCCTAGACCTTGCTCTAATGGTTGCTGGTACAAAGTATCGTGGTCAGTTTGAAGAACGGATAAAGGCCGTAATGGATGAAATTCGCAGAGCTAAAAATATTATTATATTTATAGACGAATTGCACACAATTGTAGGCGCAGGTGCCGCCGAAGGGGCGATGGATGCTTCTAATATCTTTAAGCCTGCCTTAAGCCGTGGAGAGTTGCAATGTATAGGGGCAACCACTTTGGCAGAGTATCGTAAATTTATAGAAAAAGATGGTGCTTTAGATCGTCGTTTTCAATCGGTAAAGGTTGAGGCACCATCAGTTGAAGATTCTATACGCATTCTCAAAGGTATTCGCAGTAAATACGAGGAGCACCATAATGTTAAATATACCGACTCTGCATTGGATAACGCAGTTAAATTGTCTGAACGTTACATCACCACTCGTTTTTTACCTGACAAGGCAATTGATATTTTAGATGAGTCAGGAGCGAGAGCTAGGATTGATTCAATGAAACGGCCTCCTGAATTGGATTCCATGAATGACAAAATTGATGCGGTTTGTATGCAGAAGGAGGAAGCAATATCTAAACAATTGTTCGAGGAAGCAGCTAAATTTAGGGATGAAGAAAAGCAACTTCGAGAAGCCCAAAAAGAATTTATAGATAGCTGGAAGCAGGCTAAAGCAGAAAAAGAAATTCTTGTCGATGAAGATGATATGCTCAAAGTTGTATCTGACTGGACGGGTATTCCCTTGTCACGAATGGAGCAAGAAGAAAGTAAAAAACTTCTCAACCTCGAAAATGAATTGCGTTCTGAGGTGATTGGGCAAGAAAAAGCAACCGAAGTTATTGCCAAAGCTTTGCGACGCTCTCGTGCTGACCTTAAAGATCCCAAACGCCCCATCGGTTCATTCATGTTCCTTGGCCCTACGGGAGTAGGCAAGACGCTACTTGCTAAGATTCTAGCTAAGCATATGTTTGGCGACACCGACTCAATTATACAAATTGATATGTCTGAATATATGGAGAAATTTTCAGTCTCTCGCTTGGTAGGGTCGCCTCCGGGCTACGTAGGTTATGATGAAGGTGGGCAATTAACAGAGGCGGTCCGGAGAAAACCTTATTCCGTAGTGCTTTTCGATGAAATTGAAAAAGCACACCCTGATGTCGTACAGTTATTGCTACAGGTACTCGAAGAAGGGCGCTTGACAGATAGCTTGGGTCGCAAAGTGGACTTTAGGAATACAATTTTAATAATGACTTCAAATGTTGGAGCAGAGATATTGCAAAAGGACACATCAATGGGCTTCGGAGTGGAAGAGACTTCTGATTCGGAGTACGATAAGATTAAGGATAAGATCTTAGATGAGACTAAGCGCATTTTTAAGCCTGAATTTCTCAACCGCCTTAACGATTTAGTGATTTTCCGATCGCTCAGACAAGAAGATATGCACGCTATTGTTGAACTTGAGTTGTTTAACTTGAGTGCCCGATTGAAGGCTAAGGAGATCTATTTTGAATTAGATGATAAAGCCAAGTCCTTTATCATTGAGAAGGGCTATGACGATAAATTGGGGGCTCGACCACTAAAGCGTGCAATTGAGCGCTATCTAGAAGATTCATTGGCTGAATCAATTCTCGATGGTAGCGTGAAGCCTGGTGAGCATATTTCAGTAAGCATGAATGAATGCGGTGATAAGCTATGCTTTGCGCAAGAAGGACTGACCTCAAAAACAAAACATTAACATATTAACTGTTTCTAGCGTTACTGCTGTTTTGCTAAGTAGGCAAATGAAGCTAAAGCTTTACTTTCACTTGAGTACTTTATCACTCTGATTCTGAAAGCGCAATTTGCTCTGAAATAGTTAAATTGTAAGCATCCAGTCCGATCACTTTTCTTGGATTGTCAGTGAGTAGTTTGATTTCCTTTAAGCCGAGTTCTACCAATATCTGTGCACCAATACCATAGTCTCTTGGATCCATCTTGGGCGTGCTAATTGCTTTGGATTCAAGAAGTTCATTTAGAAACTTAATTCCGCCATGCTTTTGTTCAATATAGACAAAAACTCCGTGTTGAGCTTCGGAGATTTTTTCCAAGGCTTGAGAAATGTTTTTGTGTCCGGGTGTACCGACTTGCTGAAATATGTCAGATAAGCGATATTCGCTATGAACTCGTACTAAAGTTGGTTCATTATTTAGTGCTCCCATGCTTAATGCAATATGCTGCCGATCGTCTAAGACGCTTTTAAATAGATGGAAGTCAAATTTACCGTACTCGGTCTCGATTTTTTTTGAAGACATGCGGACGATTAAACATTCTTTTTTATGTCGAAATTCGATGAGTTGAGAAATAGAAATGAGCTTTAAATCGTGTTTTTCTTTAAATTTGATTAAGTCGGGAAGACGAGCCAAGCTTCCGTCTTCATTTAAAATTTCACAGATTACGCCTGTAGGATTGAGTCCGGCTAGCTTAGCGAGATCCACCGCTGCTTCGGTATGACCTGCCCGCTGGAGAACGCCCCCAGACTTGGCTCTCAAGGGAAAGATATGGCCTGGTTGAACGAGATCGGATGCGGTTGATTCAGGGTTACTGAGAACTTGGATCGTTTTTGCACGATCCTGAGCGCTGATACCAGTGCTTATACCTTCGGCGGCATCTACAGATATAGCAAAGTCAGTTCCTTGTGATTCTCGATTATCTGAAGACATGGGGTTAATGCCTAAGCTGCGAAGCTGCTCTGCTTGCATAGGCACGCAAATCAAGCCACGAGCGTGAAGAATCATTTGGTTGATGCTTTCGGTTGTCGCTTTCTCTCCTGCTAGAATCAAATCACCCTCATTTTCTCTCGCTTCATCATCAGTCACAATAACTGCTTTACCAGAAGCTACGTCGGCAATAGCACTTTCAATGGAGTCAAAAGGAGTGTTTTCCTGAGTAATATTCATGGGAAGCGTATCCGTATGTGAAAGTCATGGTTGGTATTCGCTAAAGATTTACAGCTAATAAATTATTTTGAGTGTGTACAGTCTTTAGGGAAAGACAAGCGAATGGATATAGTTGAATGCTAGAAAAAAACCCGCTAGAAAGCGGGTTCGTCTTTAAGCCGATACATTGACTTAGGCACTGATCGATTCAACTACGTTAATTTTTCTGTGCTGAGAATCAAAGAGTACAGATCCTTCTTTCAGTGCGAAGAGAGTGTGGTCGCGTCCCATTCCTACATTGTTACCGGGATGATAACGAGTACCTCTTTGCCTGAGGATGATGTTGCCTGCGCGTACGTGCTCGCCACCAAATTTCTTGACACCAAGTCTTTTTGAACGACTGTCGCGTCCATTCCTTGATGTTCCTTGTCCTTTTTTATGTGCCATAGTTCGTCTGGGTTAGTTTCTCTAATAGAAATGTTTTTAATTAGCCTTCAATTGTGTCGATTTTAATGACGGAAAGGCGTTGGCGGTGTCCTTTGACGCGTTTATAACCTTGTCTGCGCTTCTTTTTGATTATGGTTACTTTTGCATCTTTTTTGTTTTCTAAAATAGTTGCCTTAACGCAGGCATTTTCGATGGTGGGACTTCCAAAGCGAGTCGCATCTCCTTCTCCGAGCATAATTACGTCAGTAATGCTAATTGAATCTCCGGCTTTCGTTTCGGGATATTGATTTACTTTTAATACGTCGCCCTCAACTACAGTAAATTGTCGTCCTTGAGTTTTTATCGTTGCTTTCATGATTAGGAAAAAGCTACTCAAAAAAGAGTATTATCAAGAGAATACAAGATATTTTTTAATAAATGTCTAAAAATAAGCTATAATGCATTATTTTATTGAGTCTCAAGTGAGTCTCATTTAAAACAGTGTATATTATGTGCTAATCCTTTATCGAGCATTTTTGTTAATTACTTATAATTATTACATGGAAGTTCAGATATCAAGTCAGTATGATGTAAGCTTTAAAGAGTTTCTTGCTAGAAAGGGCTTGCGAATGACAAACCAGCGCACGGCGATTTTTAACGCTGCTTTTTCCTGTGACGCGCATTTCACTGCTGAAGATTTGTTGGAAAAAGCCCGAAAATTAGACGATTCAGTTTCTCGAGCAACCGTCTACCGAGCACTTCCATTATTGACTGAAAGTGCTTTGATACGAGAGTTAGATGTTGGTAAGGACTACAAGTACTATACCGCGAATAAAGATGTGAAGACCTTTCAAGCTCAGGTGATTTGCAAAGATTGTGAAAAGATTTATGAAATCGATGCACCATTCATGGAATGGTACGGAAAGACGGTCGCGGAGAAACTAGCCCTAACGGTCGAAGATCAGCGCTTGCAAGTATCCGCCAGCTGCGATCAATTAAAAGCTAAGGGCTGTTGCGACCGAGCTTGAGGTACTTTCATTGAAGCCCCTTTGACCTATTCATAGATGAAAGAGGATCCATTAGAAAAGCATTTACTGTATCAACCTGAAAATAAGCTTACTTCTAAGCTAGATTTTGAGTTTAATTTTTACAAATCGCTTTATGAAAAATTGCCGAATGATAAGCGTGTGATCGCGCTTTTAGCTGAATTGTATACTCGAAATGGCTTTTACGATGCAGGTTTAGAGTTGGATCGTAAATTAGTTGCAATGGATTCAAATGATTCAATCGCTCGTTATAATTTAGCCTGCAGTCTCGCACTTATGTCAGAATTAAGTGAGGCTCTGGAGTCCTTAAAAGAGGCTATACGCTTGGGATTTAAAGAACTAAAATGGATTTTAGAAGATCCAGATTTAGCTAATTTAAGAGAGACGGAAGCTTTCTTAGCCTATAAGCATGAGTTAGGGATTCAGTGACCGGTAGAAATTTAGATAAACAGAATTTTAGTGCTGTGGTTGAAGTAATTCCTCTGGCGGGTTTTAATGCACAGCTTACCTATAAAGTTCCAACTTTTATCCAGCCAGATTTGGCGCTCGGTCAATTAGTTCGCATACCACTTCGTAATAAAAACACTTTGGGTGTTGTCGTCCAATTAGGAAGCAATCAGAAGTTAGAAAGTAATAAGCTTAAAAATATTTTAGAAATTGTTCAAGAGAACCCCGTACTGACCGAAGATTTAGGAGCCTTGCTTCAGTGGTGTGCTCGGTATTATGATGCATCGTATGAATCTATTTTAGAGGCGATGATTCCCAGTTTTATCCGCAAAGGAATGAAAGCTAAGAAGATTCGGACTGTCGGTATTTCTAATAATTTCACGTCTTCCATATTAGAAATTTTATCGGTGCGAGCACCTAAGCAGGCCGCTTTACTTAAATTTCTTTCTCAGCAATCGAGGCCAGTAGAACGCAGTTTAGTTTTAAAACGCATGAAGCTGAGTGCCTCTGTTTGTGACGCTTTAGTAGCTAAAGGCTATGTCACTGAGACTTATAAAGAGACGTTGCGGACGGCTTACTCGGATGCGATTGGACAGATTGCTACAGAAGTCCTCGCCAATGAGCGCAAATTAACCGAAGAACAAACGATTGTTACTGATGCTTTGCAAGCAGCTATTGCCAAACGAGCGTTTTCGGTAGAAGTCGTCCACGGAGTAACTGGTTCTGGTAAAACTGAGATTTACTTGCATGCAATTGCATCTGTGGTTAATCGCGGCGGGGGTGTCATTGTTCTTGTGCCCGAAATTGCCCTAGCGCCTCAAACTGTGAGTCGTGTACGCAGTCGACTTGAAGCTATTGGAGTGCAGACGGTTGTTTGGCACAGTCACTTGTCTGACGGAGAGCGCTATGATGCTTGGTCTTCTTTGGTAAAGGGTGAGGCTCATGTAGTTGTCGGAGCACGATCGGCTATTTTTGCTCCCGTACGTAATTTGGAGTTAATCGTCGTTGATGAAGAACATGAACCCGCTTACAAGCAGGAGGATGCTCCGCGTTATCACGGTCGGGATTTAGCTGTGTATCGAGCCTTCATCAATGGTGCTGTCTGTGTACTTGGATCAGCAACACCTTCGCTGGAAACTTTCTATAATTTTTCGAAAAAAAAATATCGTTTACATACCCTTCACAAGCGCATTGACAATCGCGAGTTGCCTCGAATACACATTGTGGATATGCGTCGAGAAGCTTCGATTGGCAAGCGCTCTGGGCCTATTTCTAAAATATTAGCAGATAAGATTGTCGATCGCTTTGAAAAAAAAGAACAAAGTATTTTATTTTTAAATCGTCGCGGTTACGCGTCTAACTTTCTTTGTGAACACTGCGGCCATGTAGTGCACTGTGAGCACTGTAGTATACCCATGACGATTCACCGAACGGATTGGACTTTAAAATGTCATTTGTGTTCAATGAGTTATTCATTGCCTAAGGCCTGTCCTTCCTGTGGGGATTCCACCGTGCTCAGTAAGGGCTTCGGAACGCAGAGAATTGAAGACTTAGTTCAAAAGTTCGTGCCCAGAGCCAAAATTTTTAGAATGGATGCTGATACTATGACAAAAAAACACTTATTTCGCTCAGTATTAAATGATTTTAGAATGGGTAAAATTGATATTTTAGTTGGTACGCAAATGATCGCAAAGGGTTTAGATTTTCCTAATGTTACACTCGTTGGGTTAGTTGATGCTGACCGCTCTTTACACGTTGAGGATTTTCGAGCTTCTGAGCGCACTTTCCAGTTGATCGTCCAAGTGTCGGGTCGTGCGGGAAGAGGTGATCGTGCTGGCGAAGTGGTCGTACAAACCTGTACGCCGCATGCGGCCCCAATTCTCTATGCTAGGCAAAGCGATTTTGACGGCTTCTTATGGGAAACTTTAGAACAGCGTAAGGAATTCAATTACCCGCCGTATCGCCATTTGATACGACATCTTTTTTCCGGACAAAATCCAGAAAAGGTCGCGTTCTTCATGAAGCAGTGGGAGAAAGAATTACGTGCGGAACTGGGGGATGCCTTAGAAATTCGCGGCCCTGTATCGGCGCCCATTGAAAAAATCAAGGACCAGTATCGCTTCCAATTTTGGTATTTTACGCCCAGTGTCAGTCGTATTATAAATGCCTTGAGTCAACTGCGAGCGGACTTCAAGTCGAAACTGGACAAAAGTGTTAGAGAGTGGATCGATGTCGATCCAATCCAAATGTCTTAAAACCCTTTGTTGGATTAGCTTAAGCAAGAAGCTATCAATCAGGCATCGATAATTAAATCTGTGCCTTCTTTAGGCTTGGAGCAGCAGAGGAGAGCGTGACTGGGCTCGGGTTCGCCTGTATGACCATAGGGGTAGCTTACTTCCCCAGACTCTAGTGCTTGCTGGCATGAGGTACAATTGCCCATGCGGCAGCTAAAGGGAAGCGCAATATCGTTAGCTTCTGCTAATTCCAGTATACTTTCATAGCTATCATCCCAAGTAAGGGTGCAGTTGGATTGTTTAAAATGGATCTCTGACATACCAAAAAAGTACATTGCTCTTTTGACTTTGGCTAGTATGAATTGAGTATTTTTAATTAATATGAATAAAACTCGGCAAATTGATTACCAAACCGCTCGAATTTTAGTTTCTTATTCAGGGAAATGCCATGTTTTGCTGATGGGTGAGGACTCGCGCTATCAATTTTCCGGTAAAATGGTTGAGGGCCAGGCTTCAGAATTTGCCCAGATCGGTGAAATTAGGCACGATTGGCAAAAATCGGCTTTCCCATTGCCTTGGTCAGACTCACCAGATATTATTTATCCAGAGAAAGAATAAAATGCGTCTTTTCTTGACAGAAGGACTGGGTATCGGTTTTTTCTTCGGTTTCCTACAATTTGAAGGAGTTTATATAATATTATGGCATTAAAAATACGATTACAACGTCATGGAACCAGTCACCGTCCATTTTATCGAATGGTTGTCGCTGAAGCGAGCGCTCGTAGAGATGGGCGTTTCGTCGAGCTTCTTGGCACTTATGAGCCTCAAGCTAGTCGTCCTGAGAACGAATTGAATCTCAAACTCGATCGCATTGATTATTGGAAATCAGTGGGTGCTAAAGCTACGGACACAGCAAACAGTCTCGTTCGGAAAGCGCGTCGTGAGCAAGATGGAGCCGTC
>MDSZ01217044.1_pt1 | contig 43261 bp, 40 predicted proteins | sample 811201 | NCBI WGS metagenome assembly MDSZ01 (sample SAMN05326647, study PRJNA326480) | marine metagenome | isolation source: seawater | place: Indian Ocean: North | collected 2010 | reverse complement strand
GATATCGCTCGTCTGTCACTGTTAAGTGATAAATAATTTAATATACTTTCAGTGCAACTTTGAAGGTTACGTTGACTCAGCCGCACACATTTTGGATCGCCTGTTGATCCAGAGGTTGGAATTAAAACCGCCAAATCCTCATGAATTTCAGCATTGTTTAGAGGTGCTGTACGTCTCCATAACTTATAATTCTCAAATTCAAATTCGGATTTATATTGAGAAATCGTGCGGAATGAAGGTGCAAAAACATATTCAACTTCATATGTGTTAAGCACCCTATTTAAATTTTTGTTTGAAAGTTCATTATTCAAAAGCAGAGGGACGTGTTTATGCCGCAGTCCACCAACATAGCCTGTAATGGTCTCAAGATTGCCTTGACAGAGTATAGCCACCACACCTCGTGAAAGGTGCCTAAATAATCTATCTGCCTGCTGAAAAACCTGAATATATGAGAGTGTTTCTTTTTTTACACCATCGATAAGAAATGGCAACTCATCACGCTCATCGGCATAGTCAAGCCAGAACATTTAGAACTCTACACCATATTTTTCCATAGTTTTGATGCCTGTTTCATATGAACCGAAGTCAATTATATCATCCATTTCAAGCATGATATCGAAAACATCTTCAAGAGCCGCTACCAGAGCCATATGCCCGACTGAATCCCAGGATGCAATGCTTTGATATTCCAATGAGGAATTTAACTGGTCTTTGTCGATCTCAAATACTTCCATAAATGCTGCATCATACTTTTCTCGGTTAGACATTGGTCACTTCACCTTCCAAAAACTTTTTTCAATTCGTTCTTTCGAACAACTCTGGCTGGATTACCAAGTGCAATCACATTGTCTGGCACGTCACTATAGAGAACGGACCCCATGCCAAGAATTGAAGATTTACCTATTACTACCCCTTCTTTCACCAGCGCACCCATGCCACAAAAGCTACCCACACCCAGTTCCACTCCACCACCAAGATTAGCCATTGATGATATAACACAACCATCGCCAACTTGCACATCATGCCCAATAATTGAAGCAGTGTTCAAAACTACATTCATACCAACCGTAGCTGAAGCCTGAACAGAACAGAAAGGGGCAATTATTGCACCCTTATCAATATTACAAAATTCTGAAACAAACGCCTTTGGCGAAATGACAGTAGACAAATTCAGGCCAGCCTTTTGCACTTTCTCAAATAGTTTCTGCCTTAAAGACGGCTCACCCACAGCAATTGTCACATTTGCTTGAGCCGCAGCCTCAGAGAAACCCGTAATGGGGAACCCAAACTTTACCTTGCATTCTGGCTTATCTTCCAGGAACTCACATTCAAACCCAGCATTATTACTATTCGCAAGCATATCCAACAGGATGTCCATTGTCTCAACACCAAAACCACCTGCACCATAGACATACCATTTTTTAATCAACCACTGTCTCCATCAGCCTATCAATTCTCTGACGAAACTGACAATACCCGCACAATCCAATTTATTTTTCTCCAGCAAATATGGATAATCGCCTGTTGTTAGGAACATATCTCGAATGCCATGGCAATGAATAGTGGGCTTTAAGCTTTTATGGTCATTGAAATATCTAACAATAGCATCTCCAAGACCGCCTATGCTAAAATGCTCTTCAACAACAAAAATATGTGTGCTTAGTTGTGCAGCCTGCTCAAGTGCGATTATATCCAGCGGCTTGATTGTATGCATATTAAGAACAGAGGCCTTGATTTTCATCCCTTCAAGTTGACGGCATGCTGCAAGGCAATGACCTACTGTTGTTCCAGATGACACAAGACAAATGTTTCCTTGCTGACGCACCCATACCGCTTTGCCAATCTCAAAATTGTAATCTTCTTCATAGACAATTGGAGCGTTTTGTCCACCAGTAAGACGAATATACACAGGCTCTAGATAGCCAACACATGCTTGTATTGTTTTATGTATTTCAAAGCAGTCAGCGGGAGATACGATTGTGATGTTTGGCACAGCCCGCAAAACCGCAAGATCCTCTAAGCCGTAGTGGGAATTCCCCAAAAATCCCATAGACAGGCCACTGCCCAGTGCAACTAACTTCACAGGCTCCCTCATATAGCCCATGTTCATTCTCACTTGTTCACTTGCACGCATGCTTGCAAACGGGGCAAATGTCGAGGCAAATACGTCAAAACCTGTCCGCGCGAGCCCAGCAGAAATTCCCACCAGATTCTGTTCTGCAATACCAGTGTTAATAAATTGATCAGGATACTCTTCAGAAAATCGAACCAAACCAGATGACCGACCGAGGTCAGCTGACAAAGCAAGAATGTTTTTATTCACAGATGCGTTTGCCGATATGGCCTGCCCATAAGTTGGGCGGACTCCCATACGGGCTATGGTCCGCGCATTCCGCTTGTTGAACTCAATCATGCTCAACCTCAAACCCAAGAGATTGCAAACAATCATTTAGACCAGATTTAGTAATCCGATTATGATGCCAATCATTGTTGTTTTCCATAAACGATATACCTTTGCCTTTTATGGTTCGAGCAACAATTATCGACGGACACCCTTTTGTGTTTTGCGCTGTCTTCATTGCTACTAATATGTCATCAAAGTCGTGACCATCAACACATAAAACATTCCAGCCAAAAGATGACCAAACATCGGCTAGTTGAGATGTTTCAGCATATGTTGTGTTTGCGCCATCATTACGGAATCCATTTTCATCGAGAATAGCTGTTAAATTATCTATCCCCAATTCTGATGCAGTCGCTGCGGTTTCCCAGACAGAGCCTTCATTGCATTCACCATCACCCAATAACACATAAACACGTCTGCTCTGATTACGCTTTTTAAAGCCAATCGCCATGCCAAGACCAAATGATAAGCCCTGGCCTAGGCTGCCATTAGAACTCTCAATACCAAGTGAAATTTTTTTAACTGGATGAGCTATTAAATCACTTCCGTTTTGTTGAAAAGTCCTCAGTTTTTCCGCGTCAAAGTAGCCATAGAGATGTAGAACAGCAAAATAGCCAAGTACAGCATGGCCCTTACTTAAAATAAAAATATCCCGTTCGTCCCATGACGGGTTTAGTGGATCATGCTTCAAAATACGTTCAAATAAAACGTTCAGCAATTCCACCATACTCAGACTTCCGCCAATATGTGCGGCCTGCCCACAAAAACATGCAGTCTCAACAATCAGTTTACGCGTCAACCGGCAATTCTCAATGAAATCACCACTCAGAAACATATTGTGCACCAATTATGATGAGCAGCGCCAAATCCGTGAGGCAAAATATATTCACTAACATGTGCAATCAAAGAACTATTCATTTTTTAGCACCTAGCAATTTAATAAGAAGATGCAAAGCTTTTCGAGGGTAGAAACTTGCCACACCTAATCCATTGTATTGGAAACGACCATAGCAGCTTATACAAAGAGTGTTATTACATTTTACAGATGAAGGTTCGCATCTCAGAACTTCAAGCATAATTTCATAGGATTTTTTAGCATCCACCAATCCACTCAAGCTCCTGCCAACCTTGCCAAAAACAACCGCATTACGAGCAAGATGACGGCCCCATAGTTTATGCACGCCTCTAGTGCATCCGCCTAATTCATTCACGGTCACATTTCGTTTGATACCGTTCTCGTCAAAATAGGCCGTCTTGAACATACCGCATAAAGGGTGCCGCTTGGTATGGCCCAGCGATTGTTGTGCATAATGGAAAGGCATGGGACAATTTTTTTCATCAATAGTCCCAAGCATAAGGTTCTTTCCTTTATTATTAATAATAATACCATAGGGGTCATAAGCCCCAGCTTTCAAATCATGGTCAAGCAATTTTTCGGCTAAAGGCCCAACACCAATACACGAGTAAATAGGGTGTTTGCTCCGGACACTATTTTGTGCATGATTTATATAAGCATTTGCAAGACTCCCAGAATTACTAAATGAGTCTTTGGAAAAAACAAAAGGTAGTTCTTTTCGATATATAGGGTATATATCTGAATAAGTAGGAATAAATATTGTGCCAGCCGTACCTAAAACGTTTTGAAAAATTGCCACCCAATCCAAAGCAGTCTGTACTTGATTTTTGTTGAAGTAGCCAACTTTCATTAAGTCAGCGGAAACAAAGATATTGTCCCCTTCTTCGATACCAAGCTTACATAGTTGTTCAATTATTTTTTCTTTTGACAACCTCAATTTTTTTGAACCGCCTTTCGATTACTATCTGCATTAGCCACAGCTCCTGCTGCGCAAGCGAGCAAAACGTCTACGTAAGTATAAGAGAATAAATGGGCGACAATAGCACTACCGCCTAACGCACCTGCAACGTAAATCTGAACTCTGTCTTCAATATACAACTTTGTTGTAAATATGAAATTCAGAATAAAGCCCATCGTGCCACAGTAAAATAGAAAGCCTATGAGGCCAAAATTTACCCAAACGCCTAAAATGTTGTGACTATAATTCCCCGCTAATCCCGTTCCCAGGTAATATTCCCCATAATCACCAACTAAAGGATTTTCAAATATGGAATGAAGGGCAGCAGATGACTGTTCAATACGGATTAGAAAACTTGGATCGTTCCATAAATCAAACAGTGATGCTATGCGCGTGTTTGAAAATATTTTTATGAATGTTGAGAACAATCCCGGCACAAAAGCAAACATCAAAAAAATTAACAGAAACAGAGTCGATATAGTAAAAAGAATCTTTATCCTGTTTTTATGTGAATTGAAAATGACCAGAATTGCCGGAATGCTGAAAACAAAAAGGATCAATTCTGTCCTTGATTGGTTTGCAATAAGAACTAGCGTGCCAAGAACATACATAGACACTGTAAAAATAGAATTAGGCACAAGGAAAATGGATATCAATATTGTAAATAACAATGAACGAGCAAATCCCTGATAGCCCCATGAATTTTCAATTTTCTTAAATCCAAAAGTAAAATTTTCATTTATGAAAAAGGGCGCATTAATATCTATCATATTATAGGCAACTGCTAAAAACGTTAGAAAAGTGAGCGACACCCATATCCTTAAAAAAGTTGGTTTGCTAATTTTTGATAAGCGAAATGCCATATAACAAGTGGCGTTTGAAACAACACCAGATAAATTCCAATGAAGGAGATGAACATTATATTGAGCTTTCAGAGGCGCAAAATAATGCAGCAAGGTGATTGAAAAAATAAAAATGAGAAAAATCACAAAACAATAGTCCAAGATAAAAAATTCATTCCTTTGCAAAAAAAATTTCTTTGCATAAAAATATGCGAGGCAAAAAAACAGCACCACAATCGTAATAGCCCATCCACCTCCAAATATTGGCTTTATATGGTCCGAAAATTGGCTTACTAGAAATTGATAGATAAATAGAAGAGGAAAGATACAAATTAGAGAGAAGTTCGCGACATTCTCAGCAGAAAATATTTGTTTCAAATGGATGAATAACGATTCTGTTAATGAACCTATATTTGTTTTTTGCGAAACGACCATCTCATATCAGCTCTTCATACAGACCAATTAATTTTTTTTCTTCAATTGACCAATTAAATACAGACTCAACAGCTTTTGATCCATTCTTTCCCATACCCAAGGATAAAATTGGATTTTCGATTACAAAATCGATTGCTTTAGCAATTTCTTCTGGACTTTCAGGATCAACGACAATTCCACATTCATGTTTCAATATTATTTTTTTCCATAGATCAAAATTTGAAGCAATTACAGGCAGCCCTGCTCTCATATATTCAAACATTTTAATGGGTAAAGCATGAATGTAATTCGGTGTTGGTTTGAGTGTTACAATTCCAGCAGAAGATTGTTGAAGAACCGTGTTAATCTTTATCTCATCCACCCATCCGTGAAAATCTACTTGCTCCCACCCAGCATTTTCTCTTGTAGTTTGTTCGATGCCTTTTTCGGAAAATGCTCCGCAAATATCCAAACGGACATTATTTTTACATAAAGGTAGAGCAGCAATTAATTCAATAATTCCCCTATTTACACCTAAATTACCAACATAGCTTATTCGTGATACACCTTTTAGAGGTCCTGCAACAGCCAACGGGGCTGAGACCTGAATAGGAAAATTGCAAACATCAACAACTCTATCATGATGACATTTAAATTTTGACTGGATATGCGGAGTAGCCGCAATAATAGCATGCATTCTAGCTGCCATCATCTTTTCAGCGCTGTTTGATATTTTTGAGATCACTCCACGTAAATTGGAGGGAATGTAAGTCTTTGCATAAATTGTAGCAGGAAGGTCTTCATGTGAATCATAAATTACTTTTGCCCTTGTAAATAAGCGCAATAAAAGACAAGCGACCAACAATTCTGGATCATGAAAATGATATAACTTAGCCCTTACTTTAATTGCTGAAAGAAAAACAATATATGGAGCAACAATCATACGCAAAAACCTAGATGAGATTTTAGGCAAGCCTATAACTCTTACTCCATCTACCGTATCCTCTGGTTTACCATCACTGACAACTAACACAACCGTATAGCCATAATTATGTAAAGAGAGACACATTTTCTGAAAAATTCTGGTGTCTGTTCTATCATGCGCTGATGTTAAGTGACACACATCAACATGACCTTTCTGCAGCTCTATCTCTCCCAAAATTTTCATGCTAGGTCGTTAACCTCAAATTCTCTTTCCCATAAACTAACAATGTAAAGTTTCCATAGTAATTCTGGAGCCTTCATTGCTCTTCTTAAAGATACTTTTGATTGGAATAAGCCCTTCAAAATTGATGAAGATGAAATGTCGGAAATCATTTCAGAAGTGTGGGAAGCGACCCACTCATTTTGCGGCGCTTCAAACCCAAGCTTATTTTTCCGCCAGATTACATCATCCGGAACTCTGTGCTGCATTGACTGCCTGAGAATATATTTTGTCCACCCATCATTTATTTTGCTATCTAGAGGAAGATTTACACAGAACTCAACCAAACGATGATCCAAATAGGGAAGCCGCGTTTCAATTGAATGCCACATTGCATTTTTATCCTCAAACCGAAGAAGCGCCGGCAAATTTGTCTTTGTAAGTTCACATTTCTGAAGGTCCTGAATGGTACTACTGTTCTGCGCATATATTTCAATCTGATCAGACACAGCATCTGTTAGACGCATAAATGAATACTTATTTTTCAATCTTAGTTGGCGAAGATACCTGCTGTTAAAGTAAAAATAATATTTTGCTAAAGTGATAGGTGATATGAAGCTATTATTCCTACAAATCTGGCTGAATTGCTGCCATAACGCTTTCGCCCCACTCGTTCGAAGAATATGCTTCAGGTAAGGTGAAAAATAGCGATCATATCCAAGCAACAACTCATCTGCGCCCTGTCCATCAAGCAATACCTTTATATTATTTTCTGCCGCCGCACGCATAACTTCAAATTGCATCACTATAGAAGCTGTGCCAAACGGCTCTTCCTGAGCTCGAACAATTTCACCAATTCTTAATCTGAATTGGTCATATTTTGGCTTCACCAGATGCAAATCAAGCCTATTTGCCTCAGACACCATGCGCGCAAATTCAGATTCATCTCTTGATTTATCAGTCGATACAGCCGTAATAGCCTTTAATGGCTTGCCCGACGCTCGTGACAATTGCGCTGCAGCAAGACTTACTACTGATGAACTGTCCAGGCCACCACTTAAACACGCTCCAGTGGAAACATCTGATCGCAGCCGCAAGCGCACAGAATCAGAAAATAAATCCCCAAACGCGTCCAGTTGTTCCGAAAACAAGGGGGGAACAGACACTTTGTTTTTTTCTAAATGATAATATGGAATGATCTGGATTTGATTTGTGGTTAAGTCAATTTTCAGATTGTGGCCAGAAGGAAGCTTTTGGATGTCCGTGAAAAATGTTTCACTGACATCTTCTCCAGACATACCAAAGAGAAATCTTTCTAGTAACCCTCTATTTGCCTTTATATGCTCTAATTCGGGGAGGAGCTGCCTTATCTCAGATGCAAAGTAGAATGCGTCAGCTGAATTATAATAATAAAATGGCTTCTCCCCAAATCGGTCTCGTGAACAAAAAAGTGTATTTTGGTTCAAATCTAGAACCGCAAAAGACCACATGCCATTTAAACGATTTACACAATCTTCACCCCAATGGAGATACGCCTTTAGTAGTACTTCTGTGTCCGAACTACTTTGAAATGAGAAACCATGCCTAGTAAGCTGCTCTCTTATTTCAATGTAATTATATATCTCTCCATTGTAGGTAAGATGGCACATTCTATTCTTATCTGACATGGGTTGAGCACCTTGTTCAGTCAGATCAATTATGGCGAGTCGCCTATGTCCGAGGGCCACTTTCCCAAAAACTGCTATACCTTGGCCATCAGGACCACGATGAGCGGCACGTGCAGTTATTGCGCCAATCCTTGAAAGGCAAGAGCTATCATCGTTCAATTGAATTATACCAGCAATACCACACATCATTTCACCCCAAGCCTAAAAAGGCTCATTCCCTAAGTGGCCAACTGGTTCAAAATCGTCTTTATTGTTTTGGCAAACATTTTATTTATATTGCCTACAAACAAGCCATTAAGTCCAAAAAATGGCTGAAACCGCTCTACCTCATAACCGCCTCGTCTAATCTCAGCCTCGGGCGGAATATACAAACAAGTTCCCGAACTGTATCCACTGAAAACAGTAAATTGATCTGCTGGCGTAACAGAAGTCAAAATTGAGGTCCATTCACCTAATGGCTCACCATTCATAAGAACAAACCTAATCTGTTTTCCAATCGCTAAAGCTCTAAAAGTAACATCAAATTCGCCCCGTTTTCTATCCTTAAATATGGTCAATGGCTGGCTTTCCACGTGCCTGAATAATAGCCCCTCTATTCCTACCCACTCAGATTTATCACACAAGCGTAAAACAACATCACAAACTTGCTGTGACCAATCTTTGTAGTTTGCTTTATCAAATGGGGGTATTGATTTATTGAAAGGCATAAAGCGGATGATGTGTTCTGATAAGCTTCGACTTAAAAAAAACTTGGACTTGCATCTGGGGATAGCTGACCCCGCTAGGCCTGGCAAGAATATAGATACAACATTCTCTCCAAAGCTCTGCTTCAGTGCTGAACGTACTTGCCCTGGGAAATCAGCAGACATAGAGCGATAGGACAGCGCAAAAACTGGATGAGCGGCGAGACTCCAGACTACTGTGCGAATTTTACCTTGTGCGCATTTAAAAAATACAGTTTTGATTTTTTTATCTATTTCACCATGACCGTTTGGTGCCATCGCAACCTTCTTGGATAGGTGGAATTTACCTTGTTTAAGTTGCTTATAATCAAGCTGATAAGCATCCAGCCGCCGATTGATGACCAATTCTGTGTCTTCACTTCCTTGTCCAATCTCAGTAATCTTGTGCTCTGGGGGTGTCTTAATGCCTTCAGCTATTTGCACTAAAACATTGGAATACCAATCCTCATCTACTTTCCCAAGCAAGGGAACAGACCGGGCCAGAGATGGCGCATTATGTGTATGAGACGCAACGAGATAGAGATGATAATTATGCCCTAGCTTTGCAAGTAGATCATCATGAAACTCACTATCTAGAAATAATGTATCGATTGAGCCAAAAACTAACACCTCACCGTTGTCCAGCGCAATCAAAAGAAGGCTAGCTTTCATTGCCTCACCAGAGAGATCCCAGCCTCTTGGAGGACAAAAACCTGCTAAATCGACAGTGTGTTCAGGAAACCAAAGATCTATTTCTACAGATGTTATAGATGAGGCTTCCATTGTCCCATTTCTAAATGTTGCATTTTTCAACTGAAGGCTTGGTTGCGTCTCGAAAACATGAAACTGGCGATACCGTCGATGATATACATTAGTGAAATTTGCAGCGTTAGAATATACATAAACTGCAAAAAGGAAAGTTCAAAAAACCAGGCTACTACCAAGACAATAGCGGTAGTGATTAACCGAGATAAATGCCAGGCTGGGCCGTACCACCACGCATTCACAATAATCCCAGAGCGATCGAATGGTGTAGTGAAAAATGAAAGAGCAGCCGCCACACTGTAATAGCTTGCAATTTTGCCTGCCTCTGCCCAAGGTGCGCCAAAGACCAACGCATACATATCCGGGCCAAAAAAACACACAAATGAAAAACAGGGAATACCCATTACCATCAAGAGTTTTAAATTTGACAATAATAGTCGTTCAAAACTCTTATTTTGTGCAAATTGCTTTGATGATTGCTGGTAAAATACTTGTCCCATTGCGTTGCCAAACAAAGCTGTTGGCAAGGCCAATGTAGACAACACCAATGAAAAATGACCAACTTCAGCCTTACCCCATTCGAAGGCGATATAAGTTAATGGAATAACCGCTGTCAATGACAACATCAAATGCGAGAGCATCAACGAGCCATTAAGCTTGAAAAGCTTTAGGCATTTAGCAGCACGAATAGCATTAAAAATATCTTGAAAAAATAAACCGCGTAGGAGTCCAAAATGTCTTCTAAACACGAGAATTTTTGCAGCTTGCCCTAAAACGACTCCCAAAAGCAGGCATATTCCACCAAAAGAAAATAACCCGCCTATAACAACAAAGCCATTGTTCACACATCGGTTTACAAGTTCAGACATACCAGAAAGTTTGAAACTACTGCTTCTTTGGTCAAGCTGTTGTAATGCCTGAGCACAGACCAGCATATAAGCAGTCATAGGCAGCAACAATAGCCAAATATGTAATTTTGAATCTACAAGAAAGGTTGTGGTTGCTATAGCGCATAGAAAGGTCCAAAGCAAACAGGATAATGCCCCAAATTTCAATACAAACCGAGTCAAATGTTGAGCATCGTGGTTCTCTTTAGGCCAAACAACTAGATGTTCAAATCTTAAGGAAATCAATATTGTTAATAGTGAAATATATTGTAGGGCAAGTCCCAAAAGCCCCATGGATTCTGGTGCAAAAAGCCGAGTAATTAAAGGTAGTGAAAAAATATTTATCAATTGCGCAAGGGAATTCCCAGATGCTTGCCAATATAAATTTTTTAGATAGGTTTCTGGAATAGAGAACATTACACTATAAGCACATATTCAAGTCATCATCATTAATTTGAGCTTTTTCAAATATGGTAAAAAATACACCTATATTACTCGTGAATGAAATGAAAGTTTTACTATTAACTTCTTGGATCTATAAGTATCCCTACCATCATTGTAAATGAGTGTTACATGTGCGGCATATTAGGCTCAACCGGAACTGAAAACATCAGCCCCTCATTAAAACAAAATGCGATCACGCTACTTGAGCGAAGAGGCCCTGATCATACTGCTCAAATCCAAATAGACACCAAAACTTGGTTTGCTCATACCAGACTATCGATTATAGATCCATCAGAGCTCGGTCATCAGCCTTATCGATTTGATTGTCTCACTCTGTCATTCAATGGCTTGATTTACAATCATAATGAACTGAGAGAAATTCTGAAAACCTATGGCTATAATTTTCATTCATCTAGTGACACCGAAGTGTTAATCAAAGCCTGGCATCTATGGGGAATTGATGTTCTACATAAATTGGAAGGGTTTTTTGCTTTTTCTTTATACGATTCTGGTAAAAAGGAAATGTACCTTTGTAGAGACCCATTAGGGAAGAAACCACTTTACTGGAGAAAGTGGCAGGAGGGTATTGTATTTTCCTCTCGCCTTGATGCTGTAGAGATGATTTCACAACATGAGCCTGTGAATAAAGAAGCACTTCAGTGGCTGTTCTACCTTAAATATATTCCTGAGCCGCTTACCCCTGTAATGAATATTTTTAAACTACAAAGTGGGCATTTCCTAAAATTTTCTAACGCGGATATCGAAATCAAGAAATGGTCACAAATTTCAGGTCTGGATACGCCTGTTCAAAAAATAAAACCTGATACCCCGCAGAACCTCCGTGCAATTATAGAACGTGCTGTTGAAACTCGCCTTATGGCAGATGTACCAATTTGCTGTCTGCTGTCTGGCGGCCTTGATTCATCTATTGTGGCCAGTCTAGCATCACAGATGCGCAAGCTTGATACATTTACACTTTCTGTTGAAAGCAAGCAAAACAGGAACCAATTCAATGAAGCATTTCTGGCGCGCCAAACTGCAAAAGTAATTGGGAGCCATCATCATCAAATTGAACTTGACCAGAAAACCGCTCTCGACGGGGTGGATATACTATTCTCGAAAACTCTGGATGAGCCAATTGCAGACCCGGCAAGCCTCTTAAATAACTACCTATTCTCAAAAATATCACCAGCCTTTAGAGTTTGTCTTACTGGAGATGGAGCAGATGAGGTCTTCGGAGGGTATAGACGTCATCAGGGCCATTTGCTTTCACAATTACCCTTTTTTCAAAATTCTGTTTCCAAGAATATTTTAAGTTTACTGGGCAACCTACTTCCAGACCGACGTTCGTCTCCCCCACTGGAAAAATTACGACTCGTCAGAAGATATTTGAAAGGCGCCGCCTTTGCGGAAGAAGATGGTCATAACTGGTTAACGAATGACGATATTTTAATGACTATGTTTACAAACAACTTTGATCATGTTTCCGCTTTCAGAGAGGCGACAGGTTCGTTCATGCTTTCTGAACTTGGGCTCGATAATCTCAATACAATGCTTGCGCTTGAACTAAAATCGACAATTCCAGCTCAAATGATGACAAAAATCGACCGAACGAGCATGAATTCTGCCATTGAAGTCAGGTCTCCCTTTCTAGATAAATCAGTCATAGAAACAGCTTTTTTGTTCCCTGGACATAAGAAAGTTAAGCTGGGAAAGAGCAAGTATATTTTACGAAGTTTGTTCAATGACATTTTACCTAATCATGTCTATCAAAGCCCAAAACGTGGGTTTGATTTGCCATTGACCGAATGGCTTTCAGGTCCGTTACTCACACATGTAAAAAATGCAATGGATCCAGACTTTCACGCTAACATTGGCCTTGAAACCGCCACTGCGCATAAATGGTTCGCAGATTGTATGAAGCGCGGCTCTCATGCAGCTGCCAACCATTTATGGACATTAATGGGCATAAAAATTTGGCTTGATGATCGATCCACTTAAATCTTGTAAATATCAATCATTGCTTTTGTCACAGATACATTATCCATCTTTTGCGTGAGGATATGTCTTCGGCTTGCCGCACCAAAGGCTCGTATGTCTGTTGAAAGACAATTTAACATAGCCTGTTCTAAACTGCTTACACTTCTTGGCTCACAAAGGAAACCATTGACACCTTCAACAATAAGATCTCTATTTCCATTAGTATCTGATGCGATTAGAGCTCTTTGCATTGATGCCGCCACCAAAAGTGACTTGGGCACTCCCTCTCCACCGTGAGATGGTAACACGGCCACATGACACTGTTCCCAAAAAGCTTTAATATCTTCGACATAACCCCGCCATTCAATATAACCATCTCTGCAACAAGATTTTATGTAGGATACAGAAAGACTGGCTGGGTTGCCAGGATCAACGCTACCAGCTAGAAGAAGTTTTATCGGTATATTTTTTTCTTGAAGCTGAAGACCGGCTCTAATGAGCTCGTCAACACCTTTAATCTTCAGCATCCTACAACCTATTCCGAAGACAATTGGGCCAAAAGGATAAACATCAGATACATATTTTTTTACGTCAACTCCAGAGCCCCGCACCAAGTGGAATAGAGTTTGGTTCTGAATATTGTTGTTCTTAAAAATTTGTTTATCATCTTCATTTTGAAATATGACCTCAAAACGCCTGCGTTTTGATATATGTCTAAACAAAAACATGATACCCATTCGCATCAAAGATTGAAAAAGCGCAAGATCTTTTCGAGAAAAAAAATAACCCAGACCATTAATTGAAAAGATAAAACGGATACGCCAGAAAAAAAGTGCTGCTATTAATCCGATGGGAGCAGACTTCAGACTTATACAATGAACAATTTTTGGTGATGTTCTAAAAATTAAAAACATTAATTGGAAAATGGCCAAAGTAGTGCTCAAGACCGGTGAGGTGTCGTGCTGCCACCGACGCCGGTGAAATAAATAGCCTAAATCAGTGATGTCTTGAGCAACACCATCATCGATTGCCATGACTTGAACCTGATAACCACAAGTTGTCGCTGCTTCAGCTGTTGGAAGCCGGTGAGACAGAAAGTAGCTGCCTGCTCCAAGCACATAAAGAATTTTATAGCTTTTATTCGTCACTTTTATAAATCAACTATGATTTCGTTACTATTTTTATGGTCTCTTCCCATCGATCCAAGACATAGTCTAATTCGAAAGCAGTCGGCCGCTTCGTGCCTCTTTTTCCCATTTGTCGCAATTTTTTTCTATCCCCTAGCAGGTCATTTAAAGCGGAAGCGAGAGATGAAGCCCGATCACCTTTAGTCTTCACCAAGCATCCATTAACTCCATCCACAATTATTTTGTTCGTGCCCTCGCAATCGGCAAATCCTAAACAAGGCAAACCTGCAGATGACGCCTCAGCTGTTACAAGTCCATACCCTTCATAAATAGAAGACACAACAAACAAATCTGCATTTGCATATTCGTTTTCAATGTTTTGTGTTAAATCTTTCAGCTCGACCTTATCCGTCAAGTTCAGCGCAATTATCTGTTCTTCAATTGCTGACTTTAAAGGCCCTTGACCAATAATTTTCAAATGCCAGTTTGGATGCGAATTAACGATCTGACTAAACGCATATATCAATGTCTTCTGGTCTTTGAACTCAACCAACCGACCAACATTTAAAATGGTGTATTTTCTTTTTAACTCTCCCATCACATTCGCCACCCTTTCAATTCTTCGAACGGGATTACCAATGACTATTTTTTTTCTCGATGGGATTAGGTTAAATGAATCTGCAATTTCATATGAGAGAAAAGTAATTCGATACGAAATGTACCCTGCAAGACATACAAAAGCGTATCTCAATATATGTCCTTTATACCACTCCCTAGAGATGTGCTCACAGGAAACAAATTTGTATTTGGACAAAAAGAACAAAAAAGACGCTGCTACAAAGACAGAAGGAAGAAATCCGAATACAATATCCGGTTTCAATGACACAGCTTTGTTTCTCATTTTGACAAACTGTCTCAATTTAATGACTACGCCCTCACCTAAATTACCAACCTTATGCTGTGTTACTTGCTTTGAAATTTCATAGAAATTTGTCTCACATACTTTATCAAATGATATAATGTGCACATCGTGGCCACGTTTAGCTAAGCCATTAACAATGGAAGTCAAAACCCACTCAGCTCCGCCAGATATTCCTGCCAATTTTTTGATACAAAAAATTAATTTCATCTAATGACCATAACAACATAATACTTCACCTGCGGTCAGACCTTAATATATGTTCAAAACCTGTGGCAAACTATATTGACAGACTTTACAAATTAAAAAAAATAAACAATCTAATAGACTTAGCTTATTCACATAGGTGTCAGACCCGATCATTAACTGATCTGGAGAAGATTAATTCACTGCCCTTGAAAGCAAAAGGCATGCTTTTTTAAAGGATTTTTTTTGAAAAAAGATAACCATTTAACCAATCCATCGTGCCGTAAAAAGAACGTGGCCATATACTTCTCTTCTCTGTCTGGAACAGGTGGCGGAGCCGAGAGACAGATGATACGTCTGTCACAAGGGCTTATAAAAAAAGGGTTTATAATTCATCTCATCACTTGGGACAACCAATCAGCAAAATCATTCTATGAACTGCCTATCCAAGTAAACTGGCACAAGCTTGGCGGAAAAAAAAATGATGTGGGTAAGTTGCAGAGATTTTGGGCTCTATTTAAAACTTTACGACAAAATAACATACATAAACTGATTGGGTTCGTGGTTGCGAATAACAAAGTGGTGATACTTGCATGTATGCTTCTCAGAACAAAAATTATAGCCGCTGAGAGAAATGGCCCTTCTTTGTACTACATAAAACATTCTCGCTTTAGTCGGTGGGCCAACTTTCTATCGCTTTTAACAAGTGAAAAGATAGTGTTACAATTTGAAGATTTTAAATCAGGCTACCCAAGGTTCTTGCAAAGAAAAATTTGTACAATTCAAAATATCATCACACAAAAGAAACTATCCCCAAATAAAGTTAATCCAACGAAAAAGGGGTTTCAAATTCTTTTCCTTGGCAGACTTGATCCAGTGCAAAAGCAGCCTGCCTTGCTTCTGCAAGCATTTCTGAGCTTAGCAAAATCTTATCCCAACACACGATTAAAAATTGTTGGAGATGGGGAAGCAAGTGCAGCACTTGAAAAACTCAAAAATACTTCTGAGTTCGGTGAACGTGTAATTTTATTGCCATCCACGTTAAATGTAGACAAAATTTTTGATGAGTCAGATTTATTTGTGATCCCATCGCTATGGGAGGGATCCCCCAATTCGCTCATAGAAGCTATGAACCATGGACTGCCTGCGATAGGCTTTAATGTAGATGGGGTTAGACAATTGATTGTACACAATAAGACTGGATGGCTGATTGACGAGATAAATGTTGAGAGCTTGTCCGCCACCATAGCTTTAGCAATCAGTGACCCTAAAAATTTATCCGAATTTAGCAAAAATGCCAAAAGTTACTGGTCATCCCATAATAACAAAAAAATTTTTGATGAATGGGAAAAGTTAATTAACTTCTAGAAAAATGAACACAAGTAAAACTACTATTTCTGTTTCAGTGGGATTCACTGCATATAACTGCAAAGATACATTGGTTAATGCCGTTCAAAGTGCAATAAATCAGACTTATCCAATTGAAGAAATAATTATTGTAGATGATTATTCAACAGATGGGACACAGGAAAAAATTTTTGAACTAGCAGCAAGCTTCAAAAATATTAAATTTCATATTAACAAAACAAATGAAGGCGTCGCTTCATCAAGAAACACTCTAATTCAACTGGCCAAAGGTGACTTTCTAGCTTTCTTCGATGACGACGATATCAGCAATAGCAAAAGAGTGGAGAGGCAACTTGAACAAATTCTTGCTGTTGAAAGAAAACATGAAACTAAATCCATAATTTGCCATTCAGCACGGTTGGTAAAACATATTAGCGGAAAAGTTATTTATCAACCATGTATAGGACAAACTTCGATTGAGAAGACTCCTTTTGGGAAAAGCGTAAGTAAAGCGATTTTTTTTGGCAGTAACCTGCATGAATTAAAGGGCTCTTGCCCCACCTGTTGCCAGATGGCAAGAACAGAAAATTACCGAAAATTATCGGGTTTCGATGAAAAGATGAGACGAAGCGAAGATACCGAATTTTGCATTCGGGCTGCTGAAGCTGGTTACTTTTTTACTGGTTCATCTAAACCATTGGTGCAACAGAAAATGAATCTTGCTAAAGATAAAAACATTTCCATTGAGTTAAAAAATTGGCAATACCTCATTCGCAAACACAAAAAAATTATACAAAAATATGGTGATTACGAATTTTTAGACAAATGGCTTAATTTTAAATTCAAGTGGTTTGAAGCTAATTATAAAGATTCCTTTTTTATACTTTTTTTGCTCTTGTTTTCACACCCCATTCAATGCAGCAAAAAACTAGTGCTGGCTATACCAAATATTAGAATTAATGCCGCCCTATCTAATCATTATAAATTCGAGAAAATACAAAAAAGTAACAATGATTGATTAATATATTAACTTGTAATTTCTGAGCTAAAATACCGACATAATCATGCTTCATCCTGTAAACCAAAAAACAATGAAAACTCAGATCATATGGCAGTATTAGTCACAATCGGCATAACTTGCTACAATGCTGAGGATACCATCTTAAGGGCAATCGTATCTGCAACAAAACAAGATTGGGCTGAGAAAGAAATTATAATTGTTGATGATAATTCAACCGATGGCTCGGTAAAAAAAATTAAACAACTCATTGCTGATCACCAGTCAATCAAGCTTATAGAGTCAAAAAGAAATGATGGGGCCGCAAAATCTAGAAATAAAATCATTAAGCAGGCCAAAGGCGAATATATTATATTTTTTGATGATGATGACCAAAGCTTACCGAATAGGGTGAAGACGCAGCTCAATAAAATTGAAACATCAAACGCAGAACAAGATGTATTTTGTTATGCTTCTGGCAAACGAATATATCCAAACGGATATTCAATGGAACTTAGAGCGATTGGGGCGGATGGCAAAAATATACCAGGTCTACAGGTTGTGAATTTTCTGCTTTTGGGTGAAAAAAGCAAAAAATACTTTTTTGGAACTGGAACGCCTGCCTGCTCACTTATGTGCAAAACCCAATTACTTAGAAAGCTCAACGGATTTAACCCAAAATTGAGGCGAGTTGAAGACATCGAACTAGCAATACGAGCTGGATTAGAAAACGTAACATTCTTAGGGACTTCAGAAAGTCTTTTCATACAGTATGCATCAACTGGAAACGATAAATCGGCTTTAAAAAATTATCGTTCTGAAATGTTGGTTGTAAAGCTATTTGCAAATTACTTGAACTCGTTGAACCGATTACACTTCACCTCGAGATGGACGAAGCTTCGTTATTTACATTTTTCAAGAGACCACATAAATTTTGCATGTAGCTTTTTATTGCTACTGTTAAGATTTCCTATTCTCACAATAAAAAAGGCTTGGGTTTCCTTTCCACGCAGATGGGCGCATGAAAGAAAAATAAAGTAAGGTTTCTTTGCAATGAAACATGAACCAATTAAGGAAATTGGAATTTGACCCCAAAAAACAAAAACAAAAAGCCTTGCATAATGCTGTGTACTATAGGGTTAAGCAAAATGGCGGGAGGATTAGAACGTAATTTAATCTATCTTTCAAGTTACCTCGCCGAATTAGGAAACGACGTCCTCATCGTGACCTTTGATAAGCAAAACACTGATTGTTTTTTTAAAATGGACCGGCGAGTTACTTGGATAGCTTTAGGTTTGTCTAAACCACACACAAAAATCTCGTCAATAGAAAAAATTAGATTAGTTTGCAGTTTAAGAGCAACAATTAAGAGTTATAATGTAGAAAAAATTATATGTTTCACTCATGGACTATTGTCACGTGTGTTCCTTTCCTCGCTTGCATTGAATGTGAAAATAATTTGTACAGAGAGAAACGCCCTCACCATGTATGACTTTTTAAGCCAGAGAAAACTCTCACTAAATTTTATTTTATTAAATTTTGTCGATATAATTACTGTACAATTTGATGCTTTTAAAAATGATTATCCAAAGTGGCTTCATAAAAAAATTAAAACTGTGAATAATCCAGTTTTCCAGCCATCCAAGAAATTAAAAAGGTTCAATCCAGTTTTGATTTCTGTTGGGCGGCTTTGTTCGCAGAAACAGTTCGACATTCTGATATCTGCATTCGACAGTGTGAGGAAAGTTTCCCCTGAGTGGTCACTATTGATTATTGGAGAAGGAGATAAAAAGGTAGAATTGGAAACGCAAATTAAGTCACTAGGTCTAGGTGCTTGTGTTTCAATCCAGCCTCCAAAAAAAAATATATTTACACTTTATCAAAGAGCAACATTTTTTGTTTCCACTTCACAGTGGGAAGGATTTCCAAATGCAATGGCCGAAGCCATGGCTCATGGGTTGATCGCAGTAGGTTTCAAACAGACAGCTGGCGTATCCAAATTAATATTGCACGAAACTAACGGAATATTAATCGATGGTCAGCCAGACGCTTTCAGGCTTGCAGAAACACTTAAAAGAGAAATAAATAATTCGCAGCGCTGGGTAAAAATGTCCTCTGAAGCTACGTCAATATCTAAAATCTATAGTGTGGAAAATTGGAAAAGGCAATGGAAGGAGACATTGCTTACAATCTGAGTTTGCTATTGAAATCTGAATTACTACGCAATTTGTTCCGCAAAAAGTTTATGAGAAGTTTTGGAGATATAGAAAATGCAATTAGCCTATAAAAACGACTTAAAACCATGTTTTTTTTAGTCGAATAAAAATTCGAATGGGCCACTGCTAAAGATGCGATGTAGAATTTATCCTTTTTCAAGTAATCTTTATATTTTTGGCGCAAGAGTATGGAGTATTCCAGAGGCTTTCTGCCAGCCTTATATGAACCTTGAGTTTTATATTGTGTAACCAAGGGTTCATTTACCGACACAAAACACCCATCAACAAAAGACAGTCTTATAGCCATGTCAAGTTCAGCAGAACGTCTGAACCTCTCGTCAAACCTGCCAAGTTTTTTGAATAAATCTTTTCTAGCCATTAATGTACAACTGCCAAACATGCCCCAGCAGTATTCCCTCGGAATAGCGTTTCCAAAAATAAAATCTGCTACCATTTTTCCTTTAGGTTCAGGTGAAAACCTCCCAATAGCTAGCGCCTCGTGGTCAACTACAGTCTGACCAGTCCTAACAACATTTCTATTAGAATAACAAAAAACATCGTGGCTTCCTGTCTTTTTCTCTATAGATAATATTTTATCGACTTGCTTCCTCAACCGATCGGTGCAACTTACGTCGTCAGAATCAAAAAATGCAATAAATTCACCAGAGCAAGCAGCCAATATTGAATTCAAACATGCTGGATAGCCAAGATTCCTCTTATGTTTTAGAATTTTTAATTGATTGTTTTGTCTTGCGATCTCTAGGAGTATTGTTTCAGTTTTATCTTCAGACCCATCATCAATTGCAATAATCTCGAAATTCTGCCAATCTTGCGCTAAGGCACTTTCTACGGCCATTTTTATGGTCTCTTCAGCATTGAAACAAGCAATACCTATTGTAATTTTAAGGTCGTGCTTTTTCATAGTTGGCTTTGAATATCCTTGCCGCTGTTAATTAAACTTTCAATTTTCTCAAAATTTGCATCAAGTTTGACCAGATTCCCAATCTGGAGAAGTGAACCTATTACTCTTGTCTTCCAAGCTAATTCAGTAATGAACAATTCGTTAGGGCTTACTTCGTTTTCTAAATCTCGTTTCCAATAGTCTGTCGCCTCTTTTCTTTTTGTTTTGGGAAGAGAATTAAGGGTATTAAAAAAATCAAGCCAAGATAGGCGACCTATTGATAAAAACTCATTATCAACAACAAACATAATTTCTTCTTCCGAAAAAACTATGTTTGGAAAAGTTATGTCTGGATGAGACAAAAAGGGTTTTTGACTGTCCCAATACTGGCTAATGAGATTTTCAGCCTTTAATGCTAAGTTCTGTTTACCCACAAGTTCACTTGCTCTTAGAAATCTTGGTTTTAGAAAATCGTGCCAATAATCAAAAACTTTAGAGTTTGGCACATCAATTTTTGTACGATGAATTCTAGAAAGACACTGGAGAAGTAAACGGTAATCGGAGTTGGGCTTTTCTTGGCCTACAATCCAGTCTGCAAAAACAAACCTGCCGCGCACAAAATAAACTTTTGGAAACAAGTCCAATAATTGGCTATTCGTTGAAATTTTTTCAATAAAAGCGCTATGGTCAGAATTTTTAGCCTCATATATTTTAATCGGCTTTCCACGGAATTTTCCTGATAGCATTATATGACCTGAGCCATTTTCAATATAATTTTTTTGCCACCTTGATATAGCCGGACCGATTAAAATGTCTTTTTGACAAATTGATCTTGTTGAATTATCCCTTATTTCACTTTTCAAAATAAATTTTGAATAAATGTTGCTCAAATAACTTTTCATTTTAACTATCTAAAATTTTTGAGATAATGTTTTCAATTTTTTCAACCTCTTAAATTGACGTGATAAAAATTTATTCCTGCTAAGTGATTTTCCACGAGCCAATCGATCCTGTAGCTTTTGATTAATCCAATAATTTAATTCTGGTTCAGTAAAACTTTCAGCCTTTAAATATTTTCGCAAAGCAACTTGCAAATTCTTTTGAACTGATTTTGATATATCACTCGTGTAATGATGAATAATTACAGATGGTGATTTTTCAGCCTGCACAGTATTAGCGTTCCAACGAAAATCTAACGGACATATTTTTATTTCTGACCTAAACAAGGACTCTACTAAAGAAACTTGGTCAAATCGGTTTTTGAGTTCAAAATAAGTTTCAGACCAATCCTTAAAAAAATTTTTCACCTTATCATTTCTCTTGAAAAAAAATACACCTGAATTCCAATGAGGAAGCTGAGTGATACTAAACTCTCCACCAAACACCCTCGCGTTATCTTTAGACCCAGCGGCTAGAGGCCCTGGATGTGGCCTTAAAGCCAGGTCGAAATATTCCAAAAGTTTGAAGCCATCAGTAAGCGATCCATTTATTTCAGTGTCAGCATCTAGAAAAACACAGCATTGAGCTGAGCTGTAATTGAATATATTGGTTTTAACACTTCTAATATCTAAGTTTTTTGGCAAATCCGTTGTTGAAGATATTAAACTTAGTGCATCAGCACTCAAAGAATTTATTTGATCGGATAGCAAAGAAATCTTTATGTTAGGATTATGCTTTCTAAGCATATCAATTGAATTCAAAGCACAAACCAAATGAGGAAACCCTTTGGCGACATATATAGCCTCAAAAATATTTTTCTGCTTAACGGCCATAATTTAGTTCTGCATAAAAGAATAAATATTCATTTTAACAACAACTCATTGCTTAAACTTGGTAACGTCAATAAGAAAAGATTCTACATTTTCCAAAGAATGTTTATATTGCTTGCGACTTCTTATTTTTTCAACAAGCTTCCAAAAGAACGTATTTTTTCGCTCAATCAGACGCTCTGATGGCAATCGGAGGGAAGTCTCTGACAGTTTGGTGAGTTTTGCTAAGCCAGTTGAACCATAGGCAATCTCTAATTTAAGTGCTTCAGAGTTTTCGTGAAAAATGGAGACCAATAGATCCCTAATTTTTCTATTTGAAATTTCCATATGAAAATTATCTTTACGTTGAAAACGCATATAGGGAAGTGATTCAACATCGTCGAAAAACATTATCCCTCCAACTTTTAGGAATTTAAAGTATGAGTATATTTCTTTTTTCACATGCTCTGGATTATGTAATGAATCAACATAGACTAAATCCACTCCATGCTTGATTTCAGGTGCTTGACACAAAATTTCGTCTATATTTAAAGAGTCTGACTGAATAAATCGCCATTGTTTTGAATTTGAAACAGACGAGCAATCTCGAATATCCACAGATACTAACAATGCGTCAGATTTAGACTTTATAGAATTGAGAAACACTTTTGTTGATTGCCCTCTATCAACACCAAGTTCTATTACCGTTGGTTTGTCTAAACTCAAAACATGTTCGTGCATTTCTAAAAGCTGACTAGCAGCGTGCCTACTTTCAGCCTTAAGCTGCCTTACATTTTTTAATTCCCTTATGTAGCTCTCAAACATTTTATTTTTATTGCCCAATTTGTGTCTTGATGTGGCCGAAGATTATGACTTTATTTATGCAGTATTCGATAAGACATAAATGGCCAATTTTGTCCACTTCATTAAACTAAGTTTAAATTATTTTCACTCGATGACGACGACATCTTTAAGTGGGGAGACCACTTCAATATTATCATAACCAAGGGAAGTTATAAATTTCTGCGTTTCATCAACCGTGATGCCTCCCGGCATTTTTTCTGCCTTAGGCGCTAAATTGAATTTTTTAATTTTGTCTATTTGGTTTTTGCGGAAAATATTTTTTAATATCTCGTATTTCAATCTTTGAATCCTCAGCTTGAACTTACCTATGGAACCTCGCTCCCAAATTTTCTCTGGCGTAATATTGAACTTTGCAAGAAGGTCAGATATGAAATCGCTTGAAGACGGTGCTGGTAATGCAAATATTCCATCACTTTTGCTAATCAATGTGTTTGTAATCTCTGATTTATTATAATGAACGGAACTACAATTTTTTGCAAAAACCGCCAAATCTTGCAGGCTAGTAACTCTTTCAGCACAAATAAAAGACAAATTATTTCTTGGAACAAAGTTTTGTAAAATCAGATATGCATTTGGTCTGCCCATCAAACTAGCTTCTACCCCACTACTACATCCTCTATGAAGAACGCCTGCACTTGCTAGGATCCAGGTCGTACTATCTCCCTCGTAGATGACTTCAGTTTTTTTCAGTCCGGCCATTGCAGAACGCCACGCCTCTTTATCTTCTCCAGGATGAGGACGGATTATGATTTTTGGAATACTTTGATCGGCATCACAACTTTTGAGGAATTCTACCATTGATTCATATTCTCTAAATAGCGCTTCATAATTTTTATATTTTTGCTGTGCGTTTTCCATTCTAAACTGCACGCCAGACATTTTATCTTGTTCAAATGCTCCATTTAACTTTTCAATAGTATTGATGCCAAAATCTGAAGCAAAAAGAAGGAAATGCCCGTGCTGTTTTTGAATACTTTTTTTCTCAGAGTCATAGACTTTAGCGGCATGATGCAGCCATAAATCTATTCGTGGCCAGCCAGATATGTATAACCGACTTTCTAGGCTTGGGGCCACATTCAAAACTGCATCATAATATTTTTGACCAATAACAAAAAATAAATCGATTAAGTCTATTGAATCTAGGAGTAATCTATCAAGAACAGCCTCTTTGTAATGTTCTTTAGTTTGTATATGAGCAACACCCAATTCTTGATCTAATATGCATATTTTATCGCAGTATCTTTTAAGCCTCCCAAAAAAATCTCTTGGTTTCATGCCTTTATATAAGAAAATACCCGCCGTTTTATTTTTTGAATGAATGATTTCATAAATACCTTTTTTTGAACCGATATAAGTTCTAAAGCCTCTTTGGCTAAGTTTTGTCGCGAGCAAAACTGAACTGTGATATTCTCGGTATTTTATCTCTATCGGAATGTATACTGAGGGCTTCTTCAATTTCATTTTAATTCAACCATACATTCTTTAGCTCAGTTAGATTATTCTCAAACATTTAATGATTTTCAGTCTAGCCAGCTCTTAAGAATCATTCATTTTAACAAACGCAATGTCACAATGACCCCGACCTCCACCTTTGCCCATTCTAATTGAATGAACCTTAAAACCTAGGTTCATCATCAGAACGATATACTCATGAAAGTCCATTTCAGTATCATATCGCTTTTCACCAACTGGTGCCTCTAAAATTAAAAACGTTGCATTTTTAATTGTGTTCATCCCGCCTGCAATTGCTCGTGGCTCATGTCCTTCAATATCCAATTTTATACCGTAGCTTTTCCCCTCTAATCTCTGCTGCACTTTTTTAATATCATCAAGTCTGTGGACAGGAACTTTCCTCTTTTCTATTTTCTCTTTTTCTTGAAGTCCATCGTTTAACAAGGTGTCAAAAGAGCTTCGTGATAACATGTTCTTCGTAAAATTAATTTCACTTTCACCATTAAAGTCACTAAGGGCACAAGCTATGAATATATTTCCTTTTTCAATAAGAAGGTCTTCAACCGCCTGCCTGCACTCTATCAGTGGTTCAATAAAAATTAAATCGATGAAGTTCGTGTTTTTATATAGCCCCGGGGTGCCCTGATGCCCAACACCGACGTCAATCAGAACATCAACTTTTGGCAAGGAGCGCTGTGCAGCCCACCCACCTTTCAACTCAGCTAATTCTTTTTGAGGTTTTATAAATTTTAACAGACGCAACAATTTTTTAATCACGGTATAATTCTCAGCTAATAAGATTCTGTTCAATTTTTTAATCACTCTATGACAATAAAAACACTTATAGTAGAATGAAGTTTTAGGCTTTGCACTCCAAAGTTTTCATAAAACTTTTGGTTTATTCATTTTTTTCTGGCAAGTTTGGCGGTTCTAACTATCAAGCTTGTGTGAACCCAGTTGCCAGAATTCCAGATGAATTTTTAAGAATAGGGACCTTGCGGAGAATTGGAAACGCTATTCCAGTATCGAGTGATATATAAAAATTTTCCTTCTTAAATATTTCAAAATCAGTGCCCGGCAAAGAAAAATTCTTTTTTTCCTCTTGAGGTTTTGTGCAAACTTCTGGTGGCGAAATAACATAACAAGCGGTCGGGTTTAGAGGATTTACTTGGGTTTTCATAAGACTTACAGATTCTAAAATTCCCCCTGCATTTTTAATATGCCCTGGGAGATCTTTTATATAACCGAGCTTGTCCATCCTAGCTTTTCCTTCGGACGAATTGTTTTCGTAAGATGGTTCAAATAGAATACACTTGTCTCGTGTCACTCTGAATAGTTCCACCAGCAAAGAAGAGAGATTTGAGCCGTTTGATTCAAACGCTCCGCTCGAAGTCGAAAAATCAACACTTTTAGAGGGCAGTGGAATAGCGCCCATTTCTGCAACAAAAGGATGAAACTTTGTTTCTTTATCAATTATGTTTTCAGACCAATATTTTTGACCTAAATTCACCCGAGACCAACTAATGTCAAAAGCAAATAAGTTGCTAACAGAAAAAGTTAATTTGTTGCAAAGAGCGGTGACAGTAGTACATTCACCTGTCCCAACATCAAGTAAAGAACAATAATTCGACAGATGTTTATCACAATGCTCACTGAATTCTTCGACAAACTCTTCAACTATAGTAAAATTATCTTTTATAAAATTAATATAATTTCCAGATTGTAAGTCGTAAGACAGTTCAATTATTTGATTAGAATTGTGAGACACACCTTTTAAGTTTTTCAGAAATAACGAAATGTTCTCTCCTCTCTCAATTGCAGATTTAGCTAAAATCAGAGTTTTGTAATCCATTTTTTTCGATCTAATCCCGGGTGACTTCAATGTCTTTTGACACAACCAATTCATGCCTTTCTAGCATTTTCAATATTCTAAGAACAACCTGATAAGGAAGAGACAGTTCTTCCGATATGTCTAAAACGGAGTGGCAACCATCACAAAAACTCAGTATGTTCATCATATTTGCTGTCTTTTGATTTGACTTCTTGACGGACAATGTTGGGTATAGACCCCTGCGTCCCATTTGTGGTTCACATAGTATTTTATTATAAAAAATAGCGTCATTCTCAAGAAGTTTTACCGCTCGCCTCAAAGCCTTAAAGCCTCCATGAAGTCCACTTGGAGTTACTACGGTTCCTAATTTATCGAGAGATGTATGATATTCTGGATATTCTCCATATTTTGTTCTCATAAGCGAGACAACAGGCAAATCAATTCCGGGCGCGCAATATTGCCTCTCGTCACTGCCGCGGTCTTTCCATGAATACTGGGTATAATTTTTATCGATCCAGGATAAAACATGCTTGCTTGCTCTATCACTTGGAGATTGGCCGCCTCTCGACGGCAAAAAAGAGTGCGTGCGATCGTCACCTACGCAAGTTACATTGAATCCTGCATATACCTTTTCTTTGAGATTCAAATAATTTTTGCTCAGATAATAAATTGAACCTATTGTCTCTGGAACAAAGACTATTCTATACGAGTATTTTCTTTGCTTTTGTGATTGTATCCATCTGGCTAAATAGGTGGTTACTGCTGGCCCAGAAATTTCGTTATTGGCCATTGAGGGATGACAAATATAAGTAGAAATAAAGATTTCATCTGTTGTATCTCCTTTGATATACAACTCGCCAATGTTCATAACACCCATTCGCAGTGTGGTGTCGACTTTTACCTTATATGAACCCCGTTGTAAGTTCTTCCTAATACTATGGGGCAAACAAAAGCCCCATGTTTGCTCATAGTATGATGTAACATAGGGGATCGCATCCGGCTGCTCAGGCAATGAATGCAAGTGGTGTTGCAGTTGCTCTAATCCCAACACCCCTTCAAATGGAATGCTATATCCAACCAAGTGTAAGTTACTTTCAGCAAAGTCACATATTTTATTTCCATCTGGGCTCTCAATAAAAGCGCTATTAACATTCCATTCCAATGGAATTTCCCAATCAAATGCCTGCGTGCCAGATCGTATTGAGTGTATCTTCAATTCTGGCAACTTTTCAGCGACCAGTTCCAGTGTCTGACGCACCCCTTTACCCGTTAGGCTCCTGTTTATCGGCCATAACAATTCTGCAAAAGAGTATATTTCGTCACCAACCATTAAAAGAACATTCCTAAAATATCAGATTTCATGAGTACATGACGGAGAAAATATGCTCCAAATCAGCCCCATCCATACTTGAGAAGCAATTTACCAACTTGGCGTTTGCCTCTAATCCTGCCTCTAAACAAAAATCCTCATATTTCCTTTTTAATTCAGTCATCACAAATGGACCTATAAAAGCCGAGGTGGCTGAGGGCTCTTCGAATTCATAAAATAGATTTTGGAGAGGACGCAAATGGAGCTCGTGGATGGTTCGAGTAAGTATAACAAGCATGGAACCAAACAATTCATATAGCTCCTTTTCACTTCTTATTCTGGCAATTGGGAAAAGGCTACCCATATCACAAATGCCGCCTCTCAGCGTCACGTTTTGAGGTGCTATACATTGCCCAATCCCGTGATCTTGAAAAGAAAATGGAAGCAACCCTACAACCAACATGCGCGCCACGATACTAATCAATCTCTGCGCTGCGAGGGTACCTGAGGATCCCGAGTTCTCATAAACAAGCTTGTTTCTTTCCACATATCCATTAGCTCTATCTGGTAATTTAAACCGTATCCTCACAGGCAAATATGGATAATAATAAACTGAAACGCCCAAACCGTGTTTTGTAACTAACAAATTTACCAAGTCTGCGCCTCTCTTGTTGAGGTGTGGGAGAACCTCCTCAAGATATTGATCTTGTCTTTCTTCATCCCACTGATAAACCAACAAAGGTAACGGCGCCTCTTCTAAGAATTCGAACGCGCTGAAAAGCTTGCTTTGAAAATCAGCTCCAATGCATGTCTCTTCCATCGCTTCTTCATGCAAAAGGGCCATTGGAACCTTCTGTTCACGGAAAATAAAATTTTCATATAAAGTCCATGGACGGTTAGGTAATTTTGAGGAAAAATCTTTCATCAAATCTGAGGAGAGATGCTTCGATAAAATCTCAGTCCCTTTGACTGCAATCACTCCACCACTCGCCAATTGAATGTAAAATGCTCTTTTTGAGCCCTCTGGTCTACTTACAACACCCTCAGAATAATATTCCAAATCATCAATATATGTGAGTTCATTATCTGAGAAGAAAGCTCCTAGCTCATCTTCAATCTGCACTTCAGTCGTCAATAATTTATTCCACAGATTTGGGTACTGTTTTTTTAGTGACCACGTGCTCGTCACATTATGTGATTTTTTCATTTAGTAACTTTCCTAAAATTCTTGGTTAAGCAAAAGTTCAAAATATGGTGTTATTTTTGCTCCAAAAGCGTGTTTATCATCTGCTCTTTTTGGACTATTCGCACCATTGAAATCAAATACTGAAAAGCCATTTTCTTTTGAAATCAGAAGAGAACGATAAATCATATAAACCCCTAAATTTGAATTTCTGTGGTTGGGAGAAACACTTTGTGCCACCGCATAGACTACATTTTTGGAGTTAAGTAACAACTGAAACCCAATCAACCTCTTTGTGTTTAGACAATTCAATGCAATGACATGCCCACATCTTTGTTCAGTGATAAGTTCCAGAATTTCTTCAAGTTGCACTTCCGTAGCACTTGAGAAGTCACCACCAGTTCTCTCAAGAGTTTGTCCATACAAAGATATTATTTCATTAAAATCCGCACTTGCAGTCTCAGTAAATTGAAAAGTGTCCTCCCTCAGGAGTTTCCTTATTTTTTTTCTTTTATCGTCTGACCTAAAAAGCGATATTATATCTGTCTCTGAAAGTTGCTGAAGATTCTCGACTCTTGCAGAATAGCGAACAGATACATCAAATCTTGGAGAGGCATCTTCATGATAGTTCCACCATTGAAATGCCCGAATATCTGAATTTTCAGGCAATAAACTGAACTGTATTGTTGCAAATTCAATACTAATCAATTTTATGAGTTCGCTATATGCCTGTAAAGTAAGGGTGTATGCTTTATATGGAGGAAGCTTGTTGATGTCTATTTTGAAAAATGGGCCATTAAAATAGCTGAATTCGAGCGTCCTTGGGTCACCGTTTTCATCCAGAGGAACCACCCAAAGACATATTTCTTCTTCACCCTTAAAAGCCAAAAAATACCGCACATTTGCGGTAATCCTTTTTACAAATGATGGGTTCGTGAAAATAGATGCGTTTTCGGTTTTTTCCCAAAACGATTGAGCAATATTCTCCGAAACTTCTTTTGCATACATCTTCATATAAATGACCAAACTGCAGACTTTCAGAACACTCAAAGTTTACATAGAGAAAGATTATGCTCAGGATTCCTAACGATTCTTACTTTTGGAAATTCATCGATGAGTGAAGGAAGCCAAATATCGTTAGACAATGCTATTATATGTTCTTGAACTTCAGAAAAAATAAAGTTGTTACTGATAAATTTCGATGCGACTTCATAATTAAATGGATTAAACATGAAAATAATACAAGGTCGATCAAGCGTCAATTTTACCTTAAGCGCATCCGCCCTAAAAAAACCAATTTTATAATTCAGATTTCTTTTTCGGTTAAAGTTAACAAGGTTTAACTGTGATGCATCAACTAAGTTTTTACGAAAATCAAAACCAGATACATCTTTAAAATCATAGTATCTTCTGAAATAAATTGTCGATATACCTGAGCCGCATCCCACGTCAATCAAAGAATATTCCCTTATAGAGACCTTATCCGGCAGCATATCCATCAATCTATCAATATTTTTTAACCACACTAATTGAAAGTTTCCATATAGACCTTTTCTAATTTCACTGGATTCTGATAGTTCTCTCTCTTCCGTAGTTGAATGTTCAAGCCCATTTTGGGTAACCCAATCAAAATTATACCTTTCTGCCGCAGTTCTGCGCCATTCGTACGCTTCAGATTTCCAGTCCTCATTGTACGACAAGTTGACATCGCTTGAGTGACAAAAATTGGCTTTAATCATTTGTCAAAACTCATCCATATCTTGAAACAGAAATTTTATGGATTTCTTCCACCTTTGCACCTCAAAATTACACTTATTATTTTGCCTCTAAAGTTCTAAAAATTCCACCCTCTAATGATTTTACAACATCGGCATATTCGAATGAAAATTTATCGCAATCATTAATGACAAACGTCATGATTTCAGGGAGTTTTTGGGGGCCATGATTTTATTTAATTTAACAAAAAATGGAGCTGCTAAATTCATCTTTGCCTGATTGCGCCATTTTCGACATCATAAATTATGTCTGCAATTTTGAGAGACGAATCTTTATGTGCGATGAAAACGATTGTTGTTGATTTTGACAATTGAGTTAGCGTTTTTAGGACTATTTTCTCTGTTTTGGCATCTAGCGCGCTTGTTCCTTCATCTACTAATAACAGGTTGGGCTTGCGATATAGTTCTCTTGCCAAAAATAATCTTTGCCTTTGTCCACCAGACAACTTTGATCCACGGTCCCCAACAACTGTGTCTAATTTCTTAGAGGCTTCGTCAAAACTTGAATATAAACCAACTAGATTTAATGTTTCTATAACGCGTTTTCGACCTTCATCTTTTGTTAAAGTTAAGTTTCCAAACATTCGAACATTATTAAATATAGTATCGTCAAAGATTATGAGGTCTTGCGAGACATAACCTATATTTTGCCTCCAAGAATGCAAATTTATATCCTTTAGATCAGCCCCATCAATTAAGATTTTACCTGAGGTAGGCTCTATCAGGCCAGCCATCAAATCAACCAATGTTGTTTTGCCTGAGCCTGATGCCCCTGTTAACGCTGTAATTTTATTCTTAGGAATTGAGAAGGATGCGTTCTTAATACTAATTTCCTTTGAATTTGAGTACTTAAAACTGACATTTTGAAAATCAATGCTTTTTGATAAACCCTCTATATTTACCTTCCCACTCCTCTCTTTAGAGTTTTGGAACCGATGAATATCACCATTTATCAATTCAATAGACCCGACACTTGAAATGAATGAAGTGAGGTTGACTTGAAAACTTAAGAGAGAATTAAGTAATCTATAAAAAAATAACAAGCTCACAAAAATAGTCACTAAGCTGTTTCCAAACAAATATGTCCAAACAAATATGTATCCGATTATACCTGTCACCAAAATTGGTTCTCTGAGACATTTTAAAATTGCGTTTACAACACCAAGTTTGAATGTGAGACTTTCGATGCCGCTAACAGCCTCAATTGTTTTTTTCTTTATTACTGACGTAGTGTTTGTGGCTTTGATATATTTGAAGGACTCTAAAATCTGCACTAATTCCTGCAAAAAAACATTGGTCATTGAAGCATGAATGATTGATTTCTCGTGTGAATATCTATTTGCAAATTTCTGGCCCACAGCCACAAAACCACCAACAATTATTGCAAAGAATGTTGCTTTCCAATCTATAAGAAAAGCACCCAATCCATAAGCAAATATGGAAAGAAAAGCCCCTAACAACGAAACATATTGTACGAACGCTTTCACATATCTGTCAGCATGAATACCGATTATGCTTGAAAAATAACCTACGTTTTCCGAATAAAAGAAACCCATTTTAACGTTTGTTAAACTGTCAAAAAGATCGAGTTTTAAATCGCGGCTTATAGATGCTCTCATCCATGCCCTAATAATAGTTGCAAGAAATAGAATTGAATTTTTTAGTAAAATTATAAAAAGGAAAGCTATCAATATTGAAATTAATGAAAGAGGAATATTCAGAAAATCAAAAACGTTGAGAATTAAATCACTCAGTTGGTTATTCTGAAAATCATTTTTTTCTCCCAAGCCAATAAGACCTAGTAAAGGGAATAGCGCAATAACACCTAATGCTTCCAGAATTGATGCTGCAAATGACAAAATTAAAAAGTATTCTACCCGACCTTTTGAACGCTTTCTGAAGATTGGATAATACGTTATCAGACTAGCAAATGCGTTGCTTTGCTTCCCCTCTAATCTGGGCATCTAATTTTCTCCAAAACCCATTCAACTAACTTTTAAGCCAGTGTTTTAACTTAACAGTGTTTCGAGGAGTGCTTTCCTCGGCTTGTAATACGATATAATTAATCTTTGAATGCTGCCTTTTAGTAGAAAATTGAAGTGAAAGTTTCAATCATTTCTCACTACATCCAAGGTGCTACAATGGAGCCCGCCTAGCATTGTATAGCAATGTCTCATTCTTACTGGTATTACGTTAAATTTTCGACGTTCTAGGGCTTTAATTAAGGACATCTGTCTATCGTGGACAAGAACAGTCTCGCTATCTAGAGACATTACATTTAGACCAGCCCATGGTGAACTGATGTGACCGATGACGCTACTACATCCTAATTTTTGAAGTTGTTTATACAAAGGCATGCGAATATTAGAGTGGAATTCAACTTCTTTTTCGCACACGGGTGCTGGTTCGTTGAAAAAAAGTTTATCCCAATTTCTCAGAAATTGAGGGCAATTGTTCTCATCTACTCTTGCGGAATTTAATAAAACAAAACCCTCTTTAAGGGGTAAGATGGTAGAATCTAAATGAGATGAACGATAGGCATCTGTTATGTGAAATTTTATTTCAGGTAAGGCCGACTGCAACCACTTTGCTGCCATCATATTTCCGGTACTCGAAACTAAAAACAACGCCTCGTCTCCAAATCGCATGATGTTCGCTGCGTCAAATATTACCTCTAATTCATCTAAGCGGTGAAATACTTCTACCACCCCTCCTGATAAATGCGAGTGGCTTATATCTTCTTGTTTTTCTAAATCACTCCTTTCTCGTTGAATTTCATGAAGATATTGTCCATTCAGTCGGGGGATAGGAGCTGAAATCCATTTAAACCCCTCATCAAAAAAATGTTCATAAAACAATTTCTGTAAAGCTTGCTGCTCAAACAAGCGAAACCTAGAGGATGGCGCAGATACCACCAAGGTATTTCCAAAAATTATATGAAGATCTCTCACATTATAAATGTCGAAACCCTCTGCAGTCCAATCAGGGGTAGAAAAATCAGATTTGTCAGCCGGCCATTCCGGCCTCAAAACTCTCACCCCAAAATTTTCCATTATATTGCAGAGTTCGGATAAATCCTCTTGAACTTCATCTAAATAGGCAGCTGGATAAGCTTCCTTTACAAGATTTGATGCTTTAATACGCTGAGCGTCAGAAACACGCGCATTGAATTCAAGACCGGGACTAAAATTCTCCACCGAGCCAACAATAACTGTTCGCAACCGATCCCACTCATTAAAAGAATTCAGCTTCACGTGTCATCCCTTCACTCTTTGACGCCAAAAAATGTATATCTGAATTCACTGCCTTCTTCTCTAAATGATGAGTCGTAGTAATCAATGTACACAGGTTTAAACAGCGAGAACTTCTCCCGCATGGCGTCTTTATCTTTAGCAAAATTTAAATACTGATCATAAACGACTCTTCCATTATCAAATTGTACATTCCACAATCCATCGCCTACATAAGTCGACTTTTCGCGAAAATAATTGGACCAGCCATTAAAACTCGCATAAATTTTTCCACCTGGCTTCATGTTTTCATACATATTTTTTAGCACAATTTGGCAATCTGTGTCCGAGAGAAAGTCAAGTGTCTGTATCGATATTACAATATCGAGGTCCTCATCCGAATAACGAAAACCAGGCTTGGGTTCAGGTGAAATTACCTTGATATCTTTAGCACGGTTAGGCAACGATTCACGTGCAGCTGCTATATCGTTTTCAGCTATGTCTACACCAAAGCAGTTGAAACCAAGCGAATCAAAATACCTCAGGGCAGCGCCCTCTCCACAACCAAAATCCAATAAGTTTTCGCCACCAGAACCATCGATTCCATAATCGTGCCTTAAAATTCGGCCATAAAAACGAAATAGGAAACTCTCTACGTTTGGTGCATTATATCTGCCCTGCCAAAAGACAGCGTTTTCACTCGCATATTTATCCATCATTTTACCTTTGATTATTCGACCATGGTCCAGTCTAGGGGTGTGCCACGAACCAAATCTTGGGCGGCAGATTTGGCGAGAATATTACGAAAGTTTTTGGGGGTCAATCCAAATCCTGGTCTTATGATTCTGATATTGGACTCGGTAAATAATTCCCCTTTTTGTATGTCTTCAGTTACGTAAATTGACGGACGTTCTTTGTGTGAAGTTTCTTCTGTTCTTGCAACACTATATTTTACTAGGCCCATACTGGCGTGCGTGAAATTAGCACCCTCAACCATTTCTTTAAATTCATGAGGCTCAAGAGAAAACGCTGAATCAAGGCCACCCTCCTCTCTTGACAGAATGATATGTTTTTCTACAATTTTTGCTCCAGAAGCAACTGCAGCATAAACACTAAAAGGCCTTAAACAGTGGTCAGATAATCCGGTTTGGCAATTAAATCTTTTTGACATATCCACTAAAGTTTGAATATTGGCATTTTCCTCTGTTGAAGGATATGCACTGGTGCACTGGAGTAGGGCAAAGTTTTCGCAATTGTTGTTTCGGAGAATTTCAACGGCATCCGATATTTCATCTAACGTAGCCATACCTGTAGACAAAATGACTGGCAAACTGGATTTTGCGGCCGCCTCAATCAATGGTGTATGAACAATCTCGAAAGATGCAATTTTAATAGCGTCCACCCCTATTCTAACCAGAAAATCGATGGACGAAGCATCAAATGCAGAACTTATGCAGGCCATGCCGCGTTTTCTCGCAAGATTGAAAATAGGCTCATGCCATTCTAAAGGTGTATGGGCCTCGTCGTACAAATCCCAGAGCTGCCGGCCATGCCAAAGGCTATCAGGATCGTTAATAAAAAAGTCTGGCTCGTCACAGTTAATCGTTAAACTATCAGCTGTGAAAGTTTGAAGTTTTATAGCATTCGCACCGCTATTTACTGCCTCGTCAACAAGTTTGAGAGCATTTTCCATTTTCCCCAAATGGTTCGCTGAGATTTCAGCAATAAAAAATGGTTTACTGGAGGTGGTTAACTCAAATCCCTGAATTTTAAAATTGTTTTTTGACATTGGTACCTCGTACGGTGCTAATCGCTGCATTTCAGAACTTTAATATAATTTCTTTATATATTCGCTCTACTCCATGGCCATCAAAGGGGTTGTATCTATTTATATTGTTGCGATAAAAATTATAGTTTGAAATCACTTCAGAAAGGCACTTTTTGATCGAATTCTCATCAACCTCAATTGATGACCCCATCAAAAAAATTAATTTACTGTCCGATAGATGCTCTGACAAACACCTCTGATTCTCATCAGTCAGTGTTACAATACAAACAGCTCCCGCACTTAAGGCCTCCACCATAGTGTTTCCACCAGCTGTTAACACAATATCTGTTTCAGAAAAAAAATTGGATAACCCTTTGAGCGAGTCCTCAACAGTAAACCCAAATATTTCTGATAAACCGTAGATTTCAGAATCTGACTCATTCAAAGGACCTTTCACAACACGGACATCAAGCTTGGTTAAATCCCTAGTGGATAACATCCATTTCTTTAACCCTGTCATTACTTTTATTGTTTCATCGGAGGGGTCACTAGCCCCGTAAGTCACCACAATCCGTCTGAGTGACTTGCTATTTTGTACAGGGTTATTGGTATGCTTTCGCTTGACCATTGCGTACTTAGGGCCGGTGAGAAGAAGTGGGTAGTGCGCACTTTTTAGGAAACTAGATTTAAACTTTTGGGGAGATTCACTAATTATGACATCGGCATTATGGTACCTTGTTCTGTAATCTTCAATCACAGCAACTTTATAGCCAAGTTCTTTAAAGTGACTCTCCCAAATGAAATCCAATTCATAATTATCGAGGAATATCCACTCTGCGCCTCCGGCCTTCAAAATAGCTTCATGTGTTAATTCAGCATCTAGTTTTTCTGACCATTCAGATAGGCTATGGTCTCTGTTTTTAGACAACTCAACAAATTTGTATTTTTTTAGCCAATCAATTGCTTCAGGCTGTATAAATTTGCAAACAAATAAAACTTTTACCCCTTGCTTGATCATGTAGTCAGCAAGAAGCCTGCAACGAGTTAGGTGACCAAGCCCCTGATTTTTTCCAAAATCTAGTCGAAACGCAACAGAAAATAGTTTACATTCATCCTTTCTCATTAATTCGAGCCAATTTAAGTTTCGCTAGTTCCCAATCCTCGGGTGTATTAATATCCTGACATTGCATGGGATCTATTTCTAAGCACACAGAATTCGCGCCAAATAGCATACCATTTCGTATAAAGCTCTCCGTTTCAAACCAATAAAACATTGCAGCATCATGAAAATAATTCTTAAGCTTTTGTGAGCCCTCAACCATTTTCTCCGGCCAGCAGAAATTGGGCTTACCATCAATTAATTCAAGTGCTTGCTCTATCGGAAAATCATACTTTACAACCGAGAAACATGTATCCGCCTTTCTGTTTAACATCATTTGTAAACCAGCAATTAGAATCTCAGAATTAAGGAAGGGGTTTACAGGATAGACACAGCATCCTTGTTCAAAATTTCCAAAATATTTTATACACTCAATGACAGAATGGTGAATTACTTCGTCTGTTGAAGCTAAGTCACCACTCAACGCTTCAGGCCGTAGATTTGGCACCTCTGCACCAAAAGAACGGGCTACTGACGCTATATCGTGGTCATCAGTACTCACTACGACTTTTGAAAATAAATCACTCTCAAGCAAAGTCGTTATCGTAATCCCTATTACTGGTTGACCAAACAGATCTTTAATGTTTTTTCTAGGAATTCTTTTGCTACCGCCCCGCGCAGGAATTATTGCTAGTCTCATTTGATTCCACCCCTATAGCGCAAAAATAGCTGATTAAATGAGGAGTTAAAGTTATTTTAATTAGATTGACTAAACCTTGTTGAAAAAATTTCGAGACAACTTTTTTCATTGATTGCTATGAAAACGGCAGCACTGCGCTTACACGCTACAGACTACTTGCTTTACACAAGCACATGTAACCATGTGTAAACCTGCGAAACTATTCAACAGTCACTTCCATAATAATTTCGCAAATTCTATCAATTGTCGCCAATCTGAGCGAAGGGAATAACGGAACACTCAAGCTTTTCTCGTAATGAACCTCAGACTTTGGAAAATCTCCAACCCTAAATCCCAGATTATAATAATAGGAATGAAGGTGTATAGGGATATAATGAACATTAGTTTTTATATTTTCTGACAGTAATCGTTTGAAAGCCCCAAGCTTTTGTTCTTTCGAAGGAAACCAAATTGGATATAAGTGGACGGAGGAAACAACATTCTTAGCCCGCTTTGGGAGTCGGAGAGCCGATTTTTCCAATTTAGTATCGTAATAGTCTGCTAACGAGTTTCTCTCTAAAACAAATTGGTTGACCTTACGCAGTTGGCTCATGCCAAGAGACGCATTAACGTCAGACATTCTGTAATTGTAACCAAGTTCTACTTGATCATAACGCCATGGCTGTTCCTCCATTTTTGGCTCGGGCGCTGTTATTTGTCTAATGCCATGACTTCTTAATCTGCTTAGTTTTTCAGCTAATTCAGGGTTATTTGTAGTAGCAATACCACCCTCAGCTGTCGTTATGATTTTGACAGGGTGAAAACTAAAAATTGTTATATCGGAATATTTGCAACTTCCAATGTGGTCTTCATCACTTTGCTCATTTTCACTTTTAGCATTCTTCTGACTTTTCGGTATCAGTTTCGTCAATAACTTTGCGCCAATAGCATGCGACGCATCTTCTATTACATAAAAACCATATTGCTTGGACAAGCGATGGATTTCCTGCATATCTGCAGGATGACCGGCAAAGTGTACCGGGATTAACACCTTTGGACATAATCCTTGAGAATCAGCTTTTTCAAGCTTTTCCCTGAGAGCATTTGTGCAGATGTTATAGTGGTCAAGCTCAATATCCACAAAATCTATGGTCGCCCCGCAATAAAGAGCACAGTTAGCACTTGCTACAAAAGAATTAGGGGTTGTCCATACCAAATCACCCGGGCCAACATCTAGGGCCATACAGGCACAATGTAGTGCGCTAGTTGCACTGTTCATTGCAAATGCGAAAGTGACTCCAACGTATTCCTTAATTTTTTCTTCAAAAAAAGGGACCTGTGGACCCTGTGTCAAAAAACCAGATTTTAACACATTGAGAACGTGTGCAATGTCCTCTTCATCAATGTTCTGCTGGCTGTAATTAATCATCTACATATTGACTTGTTCGGAGTTTACCAGGTTTTTTATCTGTTCTACTGTCAGAAATACTTTATTTTTATCGCTTGTATAGTCAAATGACTTTATAATTTTGTCTTTACCATATATTTTTTTGTAATGATCCACTGCACCCTCGACACTAGAGTTTATAATTACAAACTCATTGCCTATATCAAAAATCATCTCTCCGTCATTTAAGCTAATCATTTGTTCGTGCAATTTTTCACCAGGCCTCGTGCCAGTGATTTCAATTTCACAATCAGGACCTATTGCTTTGGCAAGATCTAAGATACGATAACTTGGCAACTTTGGAACAAAAATTTCACCACCAAAGCTCATTTTCATTGCTTTGAATACAACTTCAACGCCTTCCTTCAGCGTAATGCTAAATCGCGTCATGTCTGGATGAGTAACTTGGAGTGTTCCTGTTTTTTGTTGGTTTAAGAAGAGAGGCACTACGGAGCCACGGCTGCCAAAAACGTTTCCATAACGCACTAAAGAAAAATGAATACCGCTATTTCCAGTAAAGTTATTCCCGGCGATAAAAAGGCGATCACTACACAATTTTGTTGCGCCATAGAGCGTAGATGGAGAACTGGCTTTGTCTGTTGAGAGCGCGATAACTTTTTTAACACCAGAGAAAGTTGCCGCATTTAAAACGTTTTCAGACCCATAAATATTTGTGTTGATAAACTCTGAAGGATTGTACTCCCCAGCCGGCACTTGTTTGAGGGCAGCAGCGTGAATAACCGTGTCTATCCCTTTAAATGCGTTTAACAGTCGCTTTTCATCGCGAATATCGCCTATAAAATATCTTAACCCGGGAAAATCGTTGGTTGAATATATTTTCGACATTTCATATTGTTTTAGCTCATCTCGGCTAAAAATCACAAGTCTACGTATATTTGGTTTTTGCCTAAGAACTTCAGCAACAAACGCTTTGCCGAAAGACCCAGTACCACCTGTTATTAGAATTGAATCTTCTTTCATAGTGAACAGTCCTCAAAATTCTTCTTTAGGTTTTTCAGCTGATTTGTCTCTATTTTTTGGATTTAAAACAGCCAGCAAAAATACGGTCTATTGCAGATTTTTTGTCGATAATTTTAGTCTAAAGGATGTGGTGCCCAGGGGCGGATTTGAACCACCGACACGAGGATTTTCAGTCCACTGCTCTACCAACTGAGCTACCTGGGCAATGTAAGTCTCTCAGAGATGCCGTCAAACAGTATTTAGGCTGAATTAGCGCTCTGACTGAACTACGATTTCCGTCAAGATTCTGGAAAGTTATAACGATATCACTTCACACTGTCCAGTCAGAAATGCCCCTATTTTTGGCATTTTAAAACCAGAAAGAAAAGGTTTCAGCCATCATCATCTACAAGCATTTCCTGTTTGCCTTCATGCGCGGCGAGCAGCGTTTCAACATCGCTATCTTTCAAAACTTCATGAGCCGGAATTGTGTAACCTTCAGTCAGCCATTTTCCTAAATCAATCTGTCCACACCGATGCGAACAAAAGGGCGTATAAGGAGCTTCAGCTGGTTGCTGACATAGAGGGCACACCGCCTTTTTTTCATGTCCTTTTACAATTTTTAGATGCAGGGGCATATCAGCCATGTCTATCTTATCCCAACTTTGACTTTATGACTGCCTGAACTCTGTCATCCTTGTCAAGAACCGGACGGCCATGACGCACAGATAGCTCCAGCATTCCAGAACGTGTAAAGCCGAGACAGGCCGGGAATCGAAGATCACGCCGCGCCAGCTCACCTATCTGATGCAATATATTTATGCGTTGGGGTTTTGTTAATGCCGGCATATCCACAAGGATTTTACCGGCGAGCCGGCGCAAACGTATAGCGGCAAAAAGTTCTGGCAAAATGGCCAGAGACAAAGGCCCGGGAGCGAGTTTGCTGGCAGCGCTGTCAATATCTATCATAAATGCTGCCCTCGTGTGCTCGATATATAAGACTGCCCCGTCTTTGGTAATTATTTCCGAGCGACATGCCTGTTCAACCTGTTCACAAAGCATCTGCCAGTCTTGGCCAGTTAAAAGGCTAACCGCTTTGTTATCCTCAATTTGCCCGAGCGTTTCCATGACAGGCAAACCCACGTAAACCACGCGTGCTTGTGTTTCTACCCGAAGATCTGCGGGCATATCTGCATCCCTTTTCCAATGTTCAATTATCTGCGCAGCTTCAGCAATAACAGCTTCACACAGGACCGATGACATCACGTCGTCTGGTGTAAAGGCAGATCGTCTGATGATGAGCGTGAACCCCGCATCGAGAAGTCCCGCTCTTTGACAGGCTTGTGTAATTCTTTCACGCTGGCGGTCAAGCTGGGCAGAGGGACGCATTTTCCGGCTAATATTAACAACGCCTGTTAGCTTGCCGTGCCAACGCAGTGTTACATATTGGCCTGTCAGCTCAATTCCCGCCACAGCTTGTATTGGTTTGCATTCACGTGCAGCAGCCGTCAAGGTAACCAGAGCCAACTGGCCTTCTTGCAGCTTTGTTCTGTCTTTGGCTGGCCAAGTGACAGCCTTGCCATCTGCAAGTTGGCCTTTCAAACGCTTATGCTGTTCAAACCGGCCTGTCACCCGCGCCAGATGAACGGAGCCCAAGCTAGAAAAGCTGTTATCCGCTGTCCATAAATCAACAAGACAGCCCCCTTCAATGACCGCACACAGATGTGGGTCGTAAAGACGGTCAAAAAGCAGCCCATCATTCAGGCTGAACATAATTAAATCCCGCGCCTAAAAGCAGACCTGCAACCTTGTGCATGTCCAGTCCTACAATATTGGAATATGAGCCTGTTATCTGACGGACATATAACCCCCCCCGGCCCTGAATGGCATCCCCCCCCGCTTTGCCCTGCCATTCTCTACTCCGCAGATAGGCATGCTTGTCTGTAACACTCAAAGGTCTGAACTTGACGCGGCTGACAGACAGTTTCACTCGCCATCCTCCATCCGGCAGATAAAGACAGATACCGCCATAGACACGATGACTGCGCCCTGAAAGAAGCTCAAGACAGCTTCTCGCCTCTTCTGTTGTTTGAGCATTGGGCAGAATACGCTGCCCGCATAAAACAGCCGTATCCCCGGACAACACGAACTGGCCATCCTGTCGGCTGGCAACAGCTTGAGCCTTTTCCTTTGCCATACGCAAAACATAGTCTGCAGGGTGTTCATTCTTTAAGGGCGTTTCATCAATATCTGCGGCTATCACATGGTCTGCAGATATACCTGCTTCAGCAAGCAGGTGCTTGCGGCGCGGTGACTTCGAGGCAAGAATGAGCTGATATCTGGGCGGTGGGCGTAGGTAACTTCTCATAGCCTCTTGCCCTTCAGCTGGTGGCTTTCCCTAAACCAGTCTGCATTTACGTCTGGCCTTATTTAAACCGGAACGTGATCCGTCCCTTTGTTAGATCATAAGGAGTCATTTCCACATTCACGCGGTCACCTGCCAGCACGCGGATCCTGTTCTTCCGCATCTTGCCACTTGTATGGGCAAGTACTTCATGATCATTGTCCAGCTTCACCCTGAACATCGCGTTGGGAAGCAATTCGGCCACGGTGCCGGAAAATTCTATCACGCCTTCTTTTGCCATACAGCATTATCCTCATTCACCCATAATCTAAGTGGGTGACAGTGTTGGTCTTTTTTATGCAAAAGGTCAAGTTTTTTGGTGGTATACCGCGAAATAATCTGTCAGAAGCCGGTCGATTTGATTCCTAAGCCGCCTATAGCTTTCCAAAGTTGTGTCGCGTGACCGCTCATTTGTATGTGGCGGAGGGACATCCCAGAATAAAGTTTCACATCCCTCATTAGCCCATCTGCGGGCTTTATCTTCTGCTTCACGAGAAAACGACACAATGAGATCAAAATTAGCTGGGTCAAGTGCCTCAAAAACCTGGGCTTCATGTCTGCTGACATCAATGCCCTTTTCCTGCAAAACGGCAACAACAAATCCATCCAGCGGCCCTTCAATTACGCCGCAGGACACCGCCTTGCCTGCAGGTGAATAAGATTTTGTTTCAAACAAGGCTTTTGCCATCACTGATCTGACGGCATTCTGTGTGCAGGCAAATAATATCTGCTTATC
>MDSZ01100664.1_pt1 | contig 43264 bp, 53 predicted proteins | sample 811201 | NCBI WGS metagenome assembly MDSZ01 (sample SAMN05326647, study PRJNA326480) | marine metagenome | isolation source: seawater | place: Indian Ocean: North | collected 2010 | reverse complement strand
TTAATTGACCCAATAGCTCAGTGGACAAGAGCATCGCTCTTCTAAAGCGTTGGTCGTAGGTTCGAATCCTACTTGGGTCGCTTAGGGAGTGTAGTCCAACGGCAGAGACAGGAGACTTAAAATCTCTACAGTGTGGGTTCGAATCCCATCACTCCTATTTCTTTTTTTATGATATAATAAATAAAATTTTGCGGTACCATAATTATGTCAGCAAACCCAGGTTCAGCAGTCATCTACGCACGTTCAGGATGTCCTTATTGCTCAAAGATTGAGGAAGTATTTCGTGGTAAGGGGTGGACATACAGGAAATATATGTTAGGATCACAGTTTACACGGGAACAATTCTATAAAGAATTTGGTCAGGGTGCTACCTTCCCTCAAGTCATACTAAATGGCAGAAGGACAGGTGGTTGTACTGAAACCGTTAAATACCTTCGAGAACAGAAGTTCGTATGATGACAGCCCAAAACCCCGAAGAGCTTTATACACTGGTTGATAAAACTCTGGAAGACACCATCAATGGTGGTCGGTTTCTCTTTAACATGTATAGTTATCTGGAAGCTGCGAAGTGGACACGCAGACAGGTGCAAGAGTTCTTAGATTCATCCGTAGCAAAAGAAGTTACACAAGAGATCTCAGAACTCAACACTTATATTAAGGGTGGTGACTCCTATATGCGTGAAGCATATCACCACATTCCTAAACCACGAGCGAGAAAGATTCGTGACTACCTAGTTAAGATGATTGATGATGCTGAAAGGTATTCAGATCAACGTAGACCAGGTAGAAAGAAAGGTTCCAAGAATCGAACTAAATAAATTTAAATATAGGAGGTTGCTATGTCCGAGATATCTTTTTACTACATTGCATTCTTCCTAACGATAGGTAGTTTCCTATTGGGTTTCGTGATAGCATGGAACTTGAAAGAAGTCTTCGATACATGGAGAGAGTCAGCAGAGTATGCTGCTATGGTTATGCATCCTGAGATGTATGAAGATGGCAACCCTGTTGATCCTGCTGAGTTAATATACTTGCGCATCCATGAAGAAGATGATATACTAAACGATGAAGACGAGTAAACTATGAAATTATTGATATCTGAAGTGCTTCAAAAGGCACATGCAGCTAAGACTAAAGACAAAAAGATCTCGATACTTCAGAACAATGCCTCTGATGTACTGTTGTCTTTGTTTATTGTTAACTTTGATGAGTCAGTCACCCCTAGGATTCCACCTGGTGATGTACCATACAAACCAAACGATGCACCTAAAGGAACAGAGCATACTGTTTTAGATAAGGAAGGTAAGAAGTTGTATTACTTCTGCCAAGGTGGTGCTGATCATCTACCTCAAGCTAAAGTTGAACAGATGTACATTGCAATGCTTGAAGGACTACATGCTGATGAAGCAGAGGTAGTTTGTAAGACCTTTAATAAGGTATTACATAAGAAGTATCGCATAACACTTAACACAGTTAAGGAAGCATTCCCTAATATCAAATGGGGTGGTAGAGGAGGAGATCAGATCCCAGAGGGTAGAAGGTATACATCATGAGTATTACCATCATCCATGAGAACTGTGATGCAGTAGCAGCAAACGATAAACAATTACCTAACACTGCATACCTTGTCACATATAAGAAGGCAGATAAAGTCTTGCATGATATTGCCATGAGTTCGAAGCAAGCGGACATCTTTGATCATTACTATGATAAGTATAAAAAAGATTTCGTTACTATGAGACAGGCAGATGGTCAAGTAAGACCTAACCTTTGGGTTGATCGTACTCAATTACAAGAAGCACCAAAGAAGAAACGTAAAAGGAAAACTGATGGCTGATAATGTTTATTTCAATCCTCGTAAGGCAGCAGAGGCAGTGAAGAAAGAATTGACAATTGAGTTTGATAAGAAGACAGCAGAAGCGAAGAAAGAAGTTTCCGATTTTGAATTGGGACAAAAAGTACTCAATGTTACTGCTTCTCTATTCATTTCACCTATTGTACTGATGCTGCTATGGAATTGGTTGATGCCTGGTTTGTTTGGGTTGGCAACCATAGGATACCTGAAGGCATTCGGTCTTCATGCAATGGCACGTATATTATTTCATCACGTTGATTAATTATGTCTAAAGTATGTTTTGTATCTATTACACCAGATGCAGAAAAGACTATGGGATACATCGCAAGAGTATCCAACCCAAAGAACCAGAACAATCCTAATGTTGCTGGTCTTTTAAAGTATTGTATTGAACATGGACATTGGTCTGTCTTTGAGCAAGCACACATGACCCTCTCTATTGAGACTACACGTGGTCTTGCAGCACAAATACTAAGGCACAGATCATTTACATATCAAGAGTTCTCTCAACGGTATGCTGATAGTAGTATGCTTGCTAAGGAGATACCTTTACCAGAATTACGTAGACAGGATACAAAGAATCGTCAAAATAGTATAAACGATTTGGATCCTCTACTAGTAGAAGATTTTAATCTTAAGATGCAGAGACATTTTGTTGATGGTATGCATCTATACAAAGAGATGTTAGATGCAGGTGTTGCTAAGGAGTGTGCTAGGTTTGTACTACCTCTTGCTACACCTACTAGGTTATACATGACAGGTAGTATACGTAGTTGGATTCACTATATACATTTACGTACTGCTAATGGTACACAGAAGGAACACATGGACATAGCAAATCTATGTCGTGATCATTTCATCTGTAAGCTTCCAACCATTGCTAAAGCATTGGACTGGTGCCCTGATGAAGAGGACTGTGACTGTAGGTACGATGATGATTGGGATGACCTACAACCCTGTTTGAGAATTGATTAACATCGTTAAAGACCTAGCAATATTAATCCGTAACAGTTGGGAGGATTTGCCAGGTCTTGAAGTGTCAGGAGATAATGAGTTCCCTGTTATTCATAAGGAAACTAAGAGGGATAATATATACATCTTTAATGAGATGTATAAGTGTGATGGAATACGTAAAGCACATCTAGAGATCTGTAAGACAGGTAAACTGGATGTGCTTCATTGTGTTTGGTTCCCTGACCCTAAATATAATTTACCTATCTTTGGTGCAGATATCATTGCCACTCCCACTATGTGTACAGCAGCAATCGTTGATGTATCACCTGTTCATGGTAGTGAATCAATACACTCAGATATAAACAAGATCAGTAACAAGTATATCTTTAAGGAGCATCGTGTGTTACCATTATGGGGTGAAGAGATATTCTCATCTCAGATGAAGTTTGTACGTCTCAGAGACGACAAAGAAATGCGACAATTCCATGAAGTTGTGCTACAATATCTGAAGATCTATACTTCTGCTATTAAGGTTGCTAAACCTGACAGCAGTTGGATCAATGAGATGAAGAGATTGGATGATCAGATCTGGTACTGTAAGTCCCAGAAGAAGAACAGAAAAACTTCTAATGTATTATCCAGTTGGTTCACACCACAGTGGGCTGATCATTACATAGAAACCGTACTTTTTGACGAACCTCATGCCGACATACCCAGTAATAAATAAAAGCACAGGAGAGAAGAAAGAACTCTCCATGTCAGTCGCATCCTATGACCAATGGCGTAAGGATAATCCCGATTGGGATAAGGACTGGCAAGCAGGAATAGGTGGTCACATGTATGGCAAACCCAAACAGTCCGATGGATTTAAAGATGTAATGTCTAAAATTCAGCAAGCTCATCCACGTGCTAACCTATCGAGGTATACTTAAACATCATGCCAGCAAAGAAGAAGAATGGTAACGGTACTAACGGAAGGAAGGTTCCTGCTTACCAACGGAAAAGAAAGGCAATTAATACTGACCAACTCAAAGTAATTAAACCACTAACTCCTAATCAGGAGAAGGTGTTTAAATCTTATGAAGAAGGTAAGCATTTAATCCTTCATGGTACTGCTGGTACTGGTAAGACATTCATTAGTCTTTACCTTGCATTAAGGGAAGTGCTTGACGAATCTACACCTTATGATAAAGTGTACATGGTTCGCTCTCTTGTACCAACTAGGGAGATTGGTTTCCTACCAGGAGATCATGAGGACAAGTCAAATCTATATCAGATACCATACAAGAACATGGTTAAGTTCATGTTCCAGATGCCTGATGATAATGCCTTCGAAGCACTCTATGATAATCTAAAGTCACAGGAGACCATCTCCTTCTGGAGTACATCATTCATTCGTGGTTGTACTATGGACAATGCTATTATTATAGTAGATGAGTTCTCAAACTTAAACTTCCATGAGTTAGATAGTATTACTACTCGTGTTGGTCAGGATTCTAAGATCATTTTCTCTGGAGACTATACTCAGTCCGATCTCATTAAAACTAATGAGAGGACAGGTGTTCTAGACTTCATGAAGATCATGCAGACTATGCCTTCAGTTGACATAGTTGAATTTGAAATCAGCGATATCGTTCGTAGCGGTTTCGTTAAAGAATACCTGATTGCTAAAATCAATCAAGGAATGTAATTTATTATGCCATTTGTTCATCTAGAAACACCTGTTGACATCGTAGATCTTGAATCTCGTACACTACCACACGGTAGATTTTATAAGTTACCTGATGGTAAGTGGGCTCCTAGTGTCACTACAGTCACAGGTCATCAAGGTAAGGAAGGGATTGCTAAGTGGGAACAGAAAGTAGGTTATGCTGAAGCAGAAAAGATTAGACATGCTGCTTCTTGGAGAGGCACACAGTATCACAATCTAGTAGAGGACTATCTAAACAATGAACTGGAGAAGATTGAGAAGAGCGAGGGTTTTCCCACTTACCTTTTTCGGGCTAGTCGTTCGACTCTTGATCGTATTGGCACTATTAACTGTCTTGAAACCCCTCTTTACTCTTGCAATCTGGGTCTTGCTGGCAGGGTTGATTGCATTGGTGAGTTTGATGGGGAGCTTGCTATAATTGACTTCAAAACAACAACTAAACTAAAGAAAGTTGAGTGGTTGGAGAAGTATTTTGTACAGGAAGCAGCGTATGCTTACATGTACTATGAACGCACAGGTATTGAGGTTGATAAACTTGTTACCTTATCTGTTGCAGAGGATGGACAAGTACAAGTTGAACAACGTTATGATAAAGTTCCCTACATGAACCTGCTTCTTGATTGGATCGAACAGTATCGTATGGATTCACTAGAAACATGGGCGGTTCAGGAGGGACAGCGTGAAAGAAATTGAAGAAAAGTTTATGACACAGGCAAAGTTTTCTGCCTTAGTCGAACAAGTTGTGAAGGATTCTAATGGTCTCGTTAATTACATAGAGGCAGTTACATCCATTTGTGATGAGTTTGAAATTGAAGTTGAAACAGTAAGTAAGTTGATCTCTAAACCATTAAAGGATAAGATCAAATACAATGCTCAACAATTAAATTATATTAAACGTACAAGTAGAGGGGTTTTACCACTATGAACCAAGAGGAGTTCTTCAACTCAGAAGTAGTAAGAGATGAGCTTGAAGATATACAAAAGACATACACTGAACTACTCAATATGAGTAATAAGTTATCACAGTTTAAACCTCAAGAAAGATTAGATCATATTAATAAAACACTTGAGTTGATCGCTAAACAGAAGGTGTTCTATGCCAGATTGTCTTTGGCATCTACCTATGTTCAGGAGGATCAAGACCATTCTAATGATGGTACAGTGACAGATGTAAAGCAAAGGATTGATGATGTATCTAAGATGTATTCTAGTGGTATGGATCTTACTTATATCTTGAACTCGATGGAGGAAAAACTTAAGCAGTGGAAGAAACAGATTAAGGAACACGAAATAGATGTCGTTGACAACGACTAAATAGTATGCTACTATAATCCAGTAGCACAATACAAACACATTCAATACGGAGAATACGTAACATGTCATTTGCCACTTTGAAGAAGTCCAGTGGATCTTCTTTCGCTTCCCTTAGCACTGCTATTGAGAAGTTAAACAAACCTGCTGGTGCTAAGGTAGATGAACGCTTCTGGAAACCAGAAGTTGATAAATCTGGTAACGGTTATGCTGTTATTAGATTCCTTCCTGAGACAGATGGTGACCTACCTTGGGCACAAGTGTGGAGTCATGCATTCCAAGGACCAGGTGGATGGTACATTGAGAATAGTCTTACTACATTGGGTCAGAAAGATCCAGTTGGTGAGTTGAACCGTCAACTATGGAACTCAGGTTCAGATAGCGACAAGGATGTCGCACGTAAGCAGAAGCGTAAGCTCTCTTACTACAGCAACATATATGTTGTTAAGGATCCTATCCATCCAGAGAACGAAGGCAAAGTCTTCCTCTACAAGTATGGTAAGAAGATTCACGACAAGATCGTTGCTGCTGCTCAACCTCAGTTTGAGGATGAGACTCCCATCAATCCTTTCGACCTATGGAAGGGTGCTGACTTTAAACTAAAGATTGTTAAGGTTGCAGGTTTCTGGAACTATGACAAGTCTGAGTTTTCTGCACCTAGTGTACTTGGTGGGTATGATGATGCACAACTTGAAGAAGTTTACAACAAAGAGTATTCTCTTAAAGAGTTTACTGATAGTTCTAACTTCAAGTCGTATGAAGACTTAGAGACACGATTAAATCTTGTATTAAACAAGCGTAAAGTCGCAACGTTTAATGAAGAGGAGGAAGAAGTACTTCCACATAACGTACCACAGGCCGCTGTACAAACTGTCACAGGTAGTGTACCAAGTGGGTTCGGTGATCGTGTAGAATCAACACAGTCAGAAGATCCCGATCTATCTTACTTTGAAGACCTCGCTAAAGAACTCTAAATTATGAAATGGTTACTGCTCCCACTAATTCTATCCACCAGTGTTGCTGCACCAGCATCAGCACTAACATGGGCAGAGTTCTGGGAGCCGTTTACTGAAGAAGTACATGTCCATCACCATCATGGTAGACATCGTAGACCATACAAACATTGGAGACCAGATCCCAGTCGCATGTATTGCGTAGAGATCGTGGAACACGAGGAGTATATTCCAGGCGACTACAGTCGATCAGGTAGATGGAGACCTGGTTGGATCAGGCGTTGGACTGAAAGAAGACCAGCACCATGTAGTCATTGGTAACTTGTATATTATTCGAACTTTGATTCCTGGAATACCCCGAAAAAAAATCGGGGTATTTTTTTGTCCCTAGGGTTTTTCTTGAAAATTCTCAGATCCACCACCTTTCCAAGGTGAGTGTTTCGCTGTTGCTAGATCATACATCCTTTGATGTATTTTGGTATCTTCATGAAATTTATCTATTTCTTCTTTTCTTGAATGATATACTGATTCTCCGTTTCTGTCTAGTGGTGGATAGTCTATGTCTTCGTTATCTTTTGCCATTGGCCAATTATCGTAAGGGTGTGGTATGTCATCAAACCACTCATCAAGAGGTAATCTGTGTAAGGGTTTTTTGGTCATGTTTCTGTGTAACCTGAATCTTGTGTACCCGCTATAACTCCAGAATCGTTAGTTGAGGTATTTGATGCAGCAGCAGCGATTGCAGCGTCAGCAGATGCAGCAGTAACCGCAAATACTCTATCTGCAAAATCTTGCATTGCTGCTTTTTTGGTAACTGCGGTTCTACCAATATCGCTTGTATATGTTGATTTGGCAGTAAGGTAATTTTCGTCAATAACTGCAAATGTCTTTTTCAACTCATCTTGGTCGATTTCGTCATTTGGTAGATATGCGACCAAATCTTCAAATTCTGCGATAAAGTCAGTTAGGTAGGGGGGTTTTAATAGGTATATATTCCGTTTATAGTCATTAATTGCGATTTCGTGTTCATAATTAGATATTGGCATAACCAAATCTGTGTGAGTTATGTTTTCCCAGTCAGTATAGGTAAAATTGTGATTTACCTCTATTCCTGCTGGAACTACTACATCACCTTGTGGGTTTTTAAACTCTAAAGACTCATAATGGTGAATTTCAGTTGCATTTTTGTATTTCTTAGCACAGTAATCCATGAGTTCAGTCTCATGCATTGGCCATTCATCATATAGGTTAATAATGTTGTTTGATACCAATATAACCCAATCTAGGGTAGGATCACCATATGCTTTATTTGCAACTTCATCAGGTCTTTCATTTGAAGCAATTGAGTATTGCTGGAACCCTAAAGCAGCACCCTGAAGATCGGATCTAATTTTAATCCGTCTAAAGATGTTTTTTGCTTGTACGTATGGATCTACACCTTGCTTTCTTATACTGTCAAGACGTACATATACGTTTGGTAGGTAGGAAAAATATTTACTCATTAGTAGGAAAGACCCCCTTGTAGCATGTCTTTAGTAAGGAATGCAGTTTCGTTGAATGTCAACGATAGGTTATATGCATTAGGACCATAATCATACTCATCGTTATCACCAGTGGCACCATTTCTTAGAGTAGAAAGTTGACCATCTGGAGTTAGATTAACGTTCATTCCAGATAGAACGCATTTTGTTGGAAATTGCATGATATATCCTAATGTTGCTGGTCTATCCATTGCTTCATTAGCTCTTTCTTGCGAACCTCTATATCTCACAATACTTAAATGGAAGAAATCTGGAATTGTTAACCAACGATCTCCTCTACCTCTACCACCTTCTTCAAGTTGAGTGAAAATGTCTTGTGATTGACCATCACTTATACCAGCAGTAGAGTTTTTGCCAGGTAGCATGGATATACGTAGTTTATGAATAATATTCTTAATCGTTTGTACGTCTTCCATACTCTTTGGTACCATTTTGAAATCAAATGAATGATTTCTATAATCAGTTCCCTGAAATGTGGTTTCCTCATATGGGTTCATTATTGCCTTTTTAGTTAAGGCAGCAAGATCATTAGGACTTAAATTCGTATTACCTAGGTTTGATAGGTTTACTGCATCAGCAGCAATTTGTGCAGCAAGGTTAGTTTTAACTTGAGTAGCAGCAGCAGATATCTTTTCACCAATTCCTTCAGTAGTTCCCTGACCCATGTTTCCGATAGCAGCAACACCAGCAGCACCGATTGCTGTTTGTTGATTATATCTTGTTGTATATTGTTCTGATAAATTACCTGGTAAATATAGAAATATCGAGTCTTTAGCAACACCAGCAGAACGCCCAGTTCCAGCATTGGCACCTACATAGTTATATGGATTATTCTTCTTAGAATCGAAAATATCGATTTTTAAGTAATCCATCGATTCAGTTGGATAACTGGATTTTCGACCAATACTTTTCCTGGAACCATCTGATGAGGCTCCAAGTGGTTTTAATCTTGGAAATACGAATGCCATGAAAAAAGGCTATAAAGGAAAATTCAAACCATCAAATCCTACAAAATATAAAGGTGATCCTACAAATATTATTTATAGGTCTTTGTGGGAGTTAAAATTTATGAATTGGTGTGATCAGAATGCAAATGTTATCAAATGGTCAAGTGAAGAAGTTATTATTCCCTATATTAGCCCCGTGGATCGTCGTCCTCATCGCTATTTCCCTGATTTCTATGTTGAATCTAGAAGCAAAACGGGAAGACCCAAGAAAAGAGTCATTGAGGTCAAACCTTATGCTCAAACTAGAAAACCGAAACCACGTAAGGGACCGAGGTATCTTGCTGAGGTAAGAACATACGGGATTAATCAAGCGAAGTGGAAAGCAGCACGGGAATACTGTAAAGATCGCAAAATGGAATTTATGATACTCACAGAAAAAGAATTAAAGGTATGAGTATATTTCAGGATGTAAAAGATCTTGCAGAGGGATCCTCACAGTCAAAGGACTGGTATCGCTCACAGATGTTTTATGGTCTGCAGGACTATACTGGTGGTTTCCTATCTGGTGATATTATATTTTTCAGATATGGTGCAGCAACATCACCAGATAAGTTACCTTGGTATGACCAATATCCTATGGTTCAGATATATGATAGAGATATGCAAAATCTCCAATTTCAAGGTGGTAATCTCCATTATTTAAGACCAGAGATGAGAAAAGCAGTTGGTAAATCATGGTCTTTGGGTGGTAGGCAATACCCTTTGCAGTGTCACCATAAATACTTTATGTCTAATGCTACAAATATTAAAGTGGTGCCAAGAGAAGAATTTATTGATATGATTCCATTACCATTAGAACAGTTCGTTATGAGCGTTGTGGGTAGATGGATGGAGGTGCCTAGTAGTCACATCTGGAGTCGTACATAATGGCATTTACAACCCCAAATTCATTTACAGAATTTATGGATTGGGTCCGTACTGGAGGTGCGGAACCCGCTAGATCTAATCTATATTCAGTATTCTGTGGTATGCCAGCGATTCTTAGAGATAATGAGGTATATCAGTGGCGTAAATGGTATGAATATGTCAATTTCGCAGCAGATGATGTAACTGTACCTAGTAGACAGGTTACTACTGCGGAAGTTAAAGATTTTGGTATGCAGAGAAAGTATGCCACAGGACAAGTTAATAGTCCTATTACTATTTCATTCCTTGTATCTAAAGATCTATTCCTAAGACATGTCTTTGAACATTGGATGAATGAGATGGCAGGAGATCAGGAAAATAGAACTGCTTTTTATGATCAGTATGTAACTAATCTAATCATACAAAAGTGGGAATTGGGAAGTAATATAGTTTATCAGGATAGTAGTTCGAAGAGTTCACCACCACCTAGGAGTAGATTGAATAGAGTTACAGGTGTTTGGAATCTATATGGTGCTTTTCCAACTAATATCAGTGTGATGAATTTAAACAATGAACAAGCAACACTTATGAAGATGGATATTGAGTGGTCATATGAGAGATATCGTTTTGATCAGGTGATGACTGATGTTGGATTTGGAGCAGGTAAGAGAGATAGGATAATTGACTTTAGTCCTAGAAACCAAGTATTAGAAAATCTAGGTCTTGGGGCAGGTAGGGCAGAACAAGCGGAGGTAAATGATTTCGGAATTTGACCTACTAAATAACTACAATACTATGTTAAATTATGGCATTACCAAAGTTAGCGATACCTGAATACGAATGCGAATTACCTGTATCGAACTTAAAGGTCAAATATCGACCTTTTCTTGTTAAGGAGGAGAAATTACTGTACTTAGCCATGGAATCTCAAAAAGAGAAAGAAATGGTCAATGCAGTAAAGACTATAATCAAAAATTGCACAGATCTAAAAGCGAATTTGAATAAAATTCCAACTTTTGAGATTGAATACCTATTTCTACGTATTCGTGCAAAAGCAGTTGGTGAAATTAGTGAGTTTACCGTAACTTGCCCAGATGATAATAAAACAACTGTTGATGTGAAATTACCTCTGGAGCAAATTGAAATACAACAAGATGATGAGCATACCAAAGATATTAAATTATCCGAAACAGTTGGTATCGTTATGAAGTATCCATCATTGGATCTATTCATCGATCAGAACTTAAGGGATGATCCTAATATCGAGGATATGTTTAAACTTGCTGCTCAGTGCATTGATAAAGTATATGATGCAGATGAGGTTTATGATTCCTTTACTCTAAAAGAAGCATTAGATTTCATTGGTGATTTGAATTCTGAACAATTCCAACAGGTTCAAAAATTCTTTGACACTATACCTAAACTTAAGCATGATTTGGTTGTTACTAATCCTAAAACTAATGTAGAAAGTACTATTCCACTGGAAGGACTTGCTGCTTTTTTCGGATAGCACTCATGCATGATTCCCTTATGAATATGTTTAAGGTGAATTTCGCATTAATGCAACATCATAAGTACAGTTTAACAGAACTGGAGAATATGATACCTTGGGAACGTGATGTTTACGTGAATTTACTCCTTGCTCACTTGCAAGAGGAGGAAAGGAGACAAAAAGCACAGGAACGAAAATCACTATAGATGGCAAAACTATCAGTCTACAAATACCAACCAGTAAAACTTCCTCAAGGGAAGGGGTTTTCTAGTGGGTTTGTGACTAATGTTAAGCAGGTCAATAACCTTGGTATTTCTCTTACAGGCATTGCGAATTCAACTAAAAGCATTCATACGTTGCATGAGTTTCAATCGGAATATCTACAAGATCATACCAAGGATAGAGTTAAGGTAATCAATAATACTGCTAAAGAAGCAGAGAAGCGTTATCAACAGAGAAAGAGAGTTGAGGAAAAACTTCTCAACAAGAAACAGGATACTGCTGCTGAAAATCTTCAGGAAACAGATTTGACTCCTGAAGATGAGAAAGCATCACAGGAAGCAATAGATAAGGAAAAGGAAGGTAAGTTATCGAAATTTTTAGGTTTATTTAGATTCATTGGTGCAATACTTAAACCTCTAAAGGGGTTAGCAATTGCTTTAGGGTTGTTCACAACTCTCGAATGGATTGAAAAGAATCCTGAGAAGGTAGAGAATGCTATTAACTTCTTTATCGGATGGGGTAAATTTGGAATGAAAATCCTCTCATGGGGGATTGGTAATATTGGTGATTCATTAACATCCTTTGGGGATATATTGGATCCTAATAAAAATCTTATTGAGAAGACTTTTTCAGGATTAAAAGGTGTACTCCAATTAATTGGAGGATTGGGTGGACTATGGTTTGCATCTAGGGTATTCATGCCTTGGAAGTTAGTTGGAGATTTTAAGGCATTATCTAATCTATTCACAGCATTACGTGATCAGGGTGAAGATGGTGGTGGTCCTAATCAAAGACCTAATAGAAATCAGAGAACTAGAAATGCTTCGAAGGAAGCAAGAAAGAGATATCAAAGACGTTTTGGTAAGGATGCGTCTAGAAAAAGATTTGGCGGTAAGATAAGGAATAATAAATGGGCACAAAAAGTTAAAAGACTTGGTGATAAGAGTAAGAAGTTACAATCTAAGTTAGGTAAGTGGACTGGTAAGTTAGGTAAGATGAAAGGTCTTACCAAATTTGCTAAAATTGGTGCTGGTGTTGGTGCTGTATTCTCTGGTGTTAGTGCATATCAGGAGGCAATAGCAGCAGGTAAGACTAATGCAGAAGCAGTAGGTCTTGGTGTAGGTAAGGCAGCAGGTGGTATGGCAGGTGCAGCAATTGCTACTGCTTTCTTAGGTCCATTTATTGGTCCATTTGCACCTATACTGGGTAGTATAGTTGGAGAGTGGGTAGGTGGATGGGTAGGTGAAAAACTTGGTCCTATTATTGAAGGTGCATTTAAAGGATTCTTCAAATTCTTAGGAAAGATGCGAGAATTTGTACAGAATTTAATTAGGAAGATAGTAGCGATTCAAATTAAGGTGATGAAACCTGCATTGGATTTCATCTTTATGTTTGTTGATATAATACAGAAAGGTCTTGATTACATTAAACCGTTCATTGAGTTTATAGCTGATGCTGCTGTAGATGTTCTTGTGAAAGGTGTCATGAAGATTATTAATGGTGCCAAGGCAGTAATGAATTTTGTGGGTGGAGTAAAGGAGAAAACAGGTCAAGTATTAAATGCAGTTAATCCTTTAAACTGGTTTAAGAAGAAACCAGAAGAGAAGATGGATGGTGGTAAATTAATAAACGATACTGTAGGTAAAATATTACCACCTCAATTAGTCTATAAAGTAGATGAATTTAATGATTTAAGGGAGTCTTTATCTGAGCAAAAGACTATAATTAAATCCTTCTTTAAGGAGAAGATTGGTGCAGTAGATATGGATATCGTGGTTGAAAATCATCAAGATATTATCAATCATCCTAAAGCACCAGCGAATATTACTGTAGAAGATATTACTCAAGGTAAGGTAAATGTTCCTGATGTAGTATTTGATGAGAGTCATGCAAAAGAATTAACAGCAATACGTAGAGCTGAAGAGTTTTTAAAATTTAATACAGAGAGAACCCTTATACATGTTGATGCTAAGACTGGTAAATTAAAAGTTAAAGGGTTTAATGTTGAGAAGTTTAAGACTACTATTGAGGGTATAAAGAAGAATCCTTTAAGTGCAGGTGAGTTAATTGAGAACTTTACTACTCCACCAAAGACATTTAAACCAGATTATAGTGTTGATACAGGTGCAGATGTTCCTACTGGTATGAAAGATTGGGGACCATCTATTAGTCCTGGACCTTCAATAAATAACACTAGTAATAGTATGAGTTCACTATCCTTCAATAGCAATGCTAGAAGTTTTGACCGTCAAGTTCAAGGTGGTAGTGCAGCAATATTAATACAAAAGATTAGACAACAGACTGTATCTCAATCAACATCTGAGTTAGTTATTATGAGACCTAACCCATCAGCCACGGTTAATTGTTAATGGCGAAAACTGCACCAAATAAAGAATCAAAAGCAAAACTTTATAAGATGGTTTCCTTTAAGGGAATCGAAAGTCGTAAGCTTGGTGAGTCTGACACTAAACAGATCGTTACTAGTGCAAACTCTGGATTCAAGCAGATGTCATTTGCATTGAATCGTCTTGGTGCCACAATGAATAGCATGGCACTTATGATGGAGAGTATGAACAGTTCTTTCAAGGAATCTGTTAATCTTCAGATACAACAACAAGATAAGATTGCCAATGCACAGGATGCAGCACTTAGTGATCAAGCACAGAGAGAAAGAGATGATAAGAGAGATAAGGAGAAGGCATTAGGTAGAGCAGCAGATGATGCAGCAGAAGCAAAGATGGAGGGTGCTAACCTTCTTGCTGCTAGAACTGGATATGTTGCTGGTTTTGTAGCAGGGAAGGTCGGTCAAGGAATAATGGGATTCCTACAGAAGTTAGGTTCATTCTTCTTCAAATTAGTAGGATATGCAGCACTTGATTGGATATCGAAGAACCCAGAAAAAGTTCAGAAGATGGTTGAAGCCATCGCTAAAATTGGTAAATTTGTATATAAGATTGCTAGTTGGTTAACAGGGGTTGCTCTGGGTGGTATTAGTGATTTTATGGAGAATCCTAAGTCCTTTAAGGGGATATTTGGATTGTTCAAGTTCTTTATGGTTTTGGGTGGTATATTTGCTGGTCCTGCGTTAATAAAGGCAGGGTTGTTTGCATTAATCACTAAACCAAAAGCGGTACTTAAACCTGTAATGAGTTTACTGAAAGGTTTAGGTAAGTTTATACTCAACTTAGGTAAGATAGCAGCCAAAGGGTTGTTTAAGGTTGGTAAATTTGCAATAAAGAACCCTAAAGCAGCATTGATAATGGGTGGTGTTGCCCTTGCTGGATGGGGTATTAATAAGATGATGAATCGTGGTGATGAGGAACAAGACTCAGATTCATTTACTGAAGATGATATACTTTCTACTGTTACCCCAAGAGATGAAGACTTTAAACACTATGGTCCAGAAGGTGGTACAGATGAATCTAAAGCATTTATAGAGAGTGCTGCGCAGGATATTAAAGCAAAAGTTGCAAAGGATGCTGAGGAGGGTAGTAAGAAAGCTAAAGGTGGTGGAATTGGTGCTACACTGAAGAAGGGTTTTGATTTTATTATGAAACCCATTCTTGGGATGTTTGATCAGATCAAGAAGATATTTGGTAATGTAATTGGATTCTTCAAGAAACAATTGGATGCAACCTTTGGATTCTTTGGAGAGATATTCACCACTATTAAAGACTTCTTATCACCATACATAGCAAAACTCAAGAATTTAGTTCAGACAGGATTGGAGATTTATCTTATGCCTTTCTTTAAAGTATTTGATGCCGTCAAGAAGGTTATGGCAGCAATAAGAGGTGAGGAAACATCAGGTAGTGATACTGCTACAGTGAAGGATGGTGATAATGATGGTAAAGCAAAGGGTGGAAAACTTATGACTGCAACTGCTGTAGCAGCATTAGCAGCAGGAGGATGGATTAATGGACCTCAAGAAGGTTATGCTGTATCTCTAGATGGTAGAGGTACAGATTTTATTGGTCATGGTTTGGAATATGTTGCTCAGATGAGTAAAGGTGGATTTGTTATACCATTTGATACACCTGCAACTAGAAAGGATCCTTCTCTAACTGGGAAGAGGATGAAGGAAGCAGCATTAGCAGGGTATAAACTTCCTGGTTTTGAAGAAGGAGGACAGTTTGGTTTTGCTAAGGAGATGATTAAACTCCATGAGGGGTTACGTCTTCAGAAATATCAGGATAGTTTAGGATTCCCCACTATAGGTTACGGACATCTAATTGAGAATAATGAGTCTATTCCTGATACTATAACTAAGCAGGAAGCAGATAAATTATTTGATGCTGACTTTACCCATCATAAGCAAGCAGCAGAAAGGATTAAAGGATGGAAGAAGGCAACAGAAGCACAGAAAGCAGCATTAATTGATCTTACATTTAATATGGGACCAGCGTGGGCAGATGGATTTCCAGCATTCAGGAAAGCATTTGCAGAAGGTGACTATAATAAAGCAGGTGAAGAACTTAAAGATAGTGCGTGGTATGGTCAAGTTGGTCGTCGTGCTGATACGATTATTAATCTAATTAAAGGTAAGGATCATGGTGCTGATTATATGAACTTTAATCCACCATCAAGTAATACAGGTGTTGGTGAGAGAATTAATCAATCACAAAAAGCACAAGATGAGAGATTAGAGAATGCAGCAGCACAAGCAAACGTCTCTGTATCAGAGTTAAAACCAATAGATCAACCAGCAGTAGGTGGAGGTGGAGGTGGTAAACCTCAACTTATAGGTTTACCTAAGAAGCAACAAGCAGCAGCAGAATTCATGATACCTAAATTTGGTTTGATGAATGAAAATCACACTCCAGTAGGAATGCTCACTTAATATGTCACAGCAAGCAAGAGATTATGAACTTAAAGATCTTACGGTTACCATTCCTAGTGGTACTAACCGTCAAGCTAGTGGTGACATAGCAGCAAGATTTAAGAAGGATTCTAAAAATAGTTTTGATCTACGACAAGTAGCAGCAGAATTTATATGGTATGAATCAATTGATGCACCATTTTGTAGATTGGATATATCCATTATAGAATCAGTTGATTTTTTAAATATATTACGTGGTGGAGAGATAGTTCATCTTGATATCACCACTGATGCATCAAAAAATCAAGGTCTTAAATGGGAAGGACAAATATTTAAGATAAGTAATGTTGTAAAGTCCGAAAGAACTTGTGCCTATACGTTGAACTGTGTTAGTACAGAGTCATTCAACAATGAGGTAAATAGAATTTTCGGCACATTCGGTCCTGCTGGTGATGGTACCTCAGCAAAGGAAGGTATCGTTAAGTGGGCTATTAAAGAGAAATTACATGGTGGAAACAAAATCAAACACGCAGGAGCGATTGAATCCTGTTCTAGTATTAATTTCGTTTCTCCTAACTGGAGACCTGTTGATTTTATTAATTATATCTGCGATAAGGTAACACGTACCAATGCTGGTCAAGGATCACAACAACAATCAGGTTTTATATTCTTTGAAAATAAATATGGATTCAATTTTACAAGTATTGATCGCTTATGTGGTCAAGAACCAATGTACAAATATACAATGGAGCAGTCCAACGTATCTATCAGTAATACTGAAAGGAATTATTATCTTATAAACAATATTTCATTCCCTGATCGTACTAATATCTTAGAGAAATTAAGAACAGGTGTTATTAAGAATGTTACTGCAGGTATTATGTTACCAGCAATGACACGTTCAGCAATTGCAATGGATACTTCTGGTGGTGGAGGTGGTACAATAACTGGACCTCGTGAATCAACACTTTCACAACAGTTTAGGAAGATGGATACTCTTGAAAAGGGTACTCCAATGCCACATCTACAGGAGTATGAGGATTATTTTCCAACTCGTCAAAAGATGAGAATACTTCCAGGTTTAAAGGATCAGAAAGAATCAGGTGGAAAACCTGCGGGTGATCCTAATGCTGGAGCAGCAACAGCAATATCTGCTACCTTAGATGTTGGTACTTATGCTATGGCAAGGTATCAGATGATAAGAGCAATATCATTACGAATAGAGATACCAGGTAATACTGGTATTGCTGCAGGAAGTGTTGTTGATGTTATGATACCTTTAGGTAGATCTGATAGTGGTAAGGTTGAAGAAGATAAGACATATTCTGGTAAGTATTTGGTTGCAGGTGTCTCTCATGTTTGGCAGAAAGATGGTGTATCCACAACATTAGAACTCACAAGAGATAGCGTTAGGGTATAATACTAAATATTTAAGTACGCTATTAGTTCTATGGCAGACATTAAGCACGATTTAGACCACGAAGTTTACCTTGATCCTAAAGATGGCAAGGAACATATTAATCATGGTAAGATAGAGTATACTAAGGCAGACTTAGAATCATCCCATGCTTATTATGAAGAGTATCATAAGAATGATGAACCTGAGACTGGTATTAATGACTGGCACTTAAGACATCAGGACTCTAAACTTGAGATCTATTGTGATAATCATCCTGACGCTGAGGAGTGTAGAGTTTACGACGAATAACTTTTAATTTATTATGGATCTGATTGAAGTAGATGCACCCAAGAGTTTTATTGCGGGTGCTAAAATCCCTGAAGAAGTCTGCGATGGTCTCGTGGACTTTTATAATACATGCGATTATTTACTGAGAGAACCAGGATCGTGTGGACATGGGGTTGATAAGAAGGTAAAAGATTCCATAGATATGACTATTCCTGTACATTTAAAGGATAAGAGAGTACAGGATTATCTTGACCAATTAGGGGAAGTTACGGTAGAATATATTAATAGATATCCTTTCTTTGGTAAGATCTCTTGGGATCTTATTTCACCTTTTAATGTTCAGAAGTATGAACCTGGTGGAGGTTTCTTTCAGATGCATACTGAAAAGATGGCAAGTCAATATGAGGTTTCTCAGAGAGTAATGGCATGGATGACTTATTTAAATACAGTAGATGAAGGAGGATATACATACTTTCCAACACAAGAAGCAAAGATAAAACCAGTTAAAGGTTTAACAATACTTTGGCCAGCAGATTGGACACATTTTCATCAGGGAATACCTGCACCTAATGAAACTAAGATAATAGCAACAGGTTGGTATGATTACACAATGCGACCAGTTCCACCTGATGATTCAGGGGAAGTACGAGAACAAGAAACAGGCACAGAGTAACCCTTCTCTTTGGCCACATATCATCATTAGAAATTCTTTAGTTGAAGATGGTATAGTAGAACTTAAATCGTGGTACAAATATAAGGGAGAAGAGGATCCATATGGGGTCTTTCATTTGTCGTATAGATATGATGAGGATGGTAATTGCCATACTACTTCACTTAATACATTAACAGGTGAACCAGCATGTGATTGGCATTGGGGATTTTTTAATGGATGGTGGTGGGGTGAACCTAGTAAGGATTGTATTCTAAATAATTCACTGGTTAAATCTCATGTTCGTTTCAATGGTACTGAGTATAGGTCTAGGGACACTGGACTTGATCTTGTAACTAAAGAATTTAAATGGGGTAAATCCGAAGAGGAAGGTGAGTTCATGTTCACTCGAATAAATAAATCGTAGGGTTGTATTATTAATGGAAGGATTTCAAGGTTATAAAACTGACTTCGCTGGACGTGATGGATTCACGTGGTGGGTAGGCGAGGTTGAAAATATAGATGATCCTTCTGACCTAGGTAGGGTCAAGGTTCGTATCATTGGTTGGTACACTGGTGCCAATTCAAATAATGGTGCAGATTCATATACTAAGACATTACCTACAGAGAATTTACCTTGGGCAACTGTTCTTCTCCCAACTGATAAACCACAAACGAAGAACGCTGGTACAACAACAGAACTACAACCTGGTGCATTTGTTTTAGGATTCTTCTTAGACGGGGAAGAAGCACAATTACCCGTAGTTATGGGTTCATTCCGTGGATTCCGTCAAGCAGATGATCAGAAGTCTGCAAGTGGTAAAGAGAAGGGTGCAACGGAGACAACGAAGGCAACTACTATTGCTGATATTAGTAATGCTGATAAACATCAAACCAATACTCCACAGCAAGAGACATTAACAGGAGAAAAGAATTTCGGTGGTGGTCCTTTCGTTAAAGATCAATCACAAGTATCAGCAACACCTCAAGGTGGACAAGAGGAATCTAGGGGTGCAGGTTTAAGCACTGCTGAGATTACAACTCCAGGTAACTCTGTAACTAACCCAATTAAACCACCTACAGAATCACAAGAGGTTGCTAATGGTGCAGAAGGTCCAGGTGGAGGAGGATTTGAGAAAGGTCTAACTCGTATGTTGACCGAGATGGGTAATATGACAGCAAGTCTTGCAACTGCAAGTGATGGTCAGTTTATCTCTATGATTACTGGTCATAGGGTAAATGGTGATAAGATCTTAGAACATCTAGGCAATATTGCTAATTATATTTCTTCAGCAATATCTGCTATTCTTGCACCATTAAAGGAATTCTTGGCACAAGTAATGGTCAAGATTGTAAATGCAGTAGTCAAAGCAATATCAAAATTTATTCCTATTAGTGTTATCACTGCAATTTTGAGTCTTATAGGGATGATATTGGATATGTTCTGTATGCCACACCCTGCATGGTTGAGTCTGGTATCAGGTGCATTAACTAATGTTACGGCATTTGCAGATCAAATTGTAGGTATGGTGTCTCAAAAGATAACCAGTGTTGTATCTACAATTGCTTCTAAGGTACAGGGTGTAACAGATAAAATCTTAGGTGAGATCAGTAGTGCAATAAGTAAGGTTCGTGATGTTGCTGCTACTGTTGTTGCTGGTATATCAGCAGTTAAAAATGCAGTTGAAAATATTGGTAAGATAGCAGGTCAACTTGATAAGTTATTCAAGGTTGATTTCTCTAATCTTGATTGGGGAAGTCTTCTTGGTATCATCATGGCAATCCTTGGAGCATTATTCAAGAAGGATTGTGGGAGGAAAATAAAGAAACCGAAGACTAAACAGTGGTTCCCACTAATAGGATCCACTGATTGCGAAAATGTAACCGAGTTTATTACTGGTGGAGCAGTTCCAACCAGTCTTAAGTCATGGTCTGAATCTACAGGTGGTAGTGGTACTAATCAAGGTGGTATATCTAGTGCTTCTGGTTATATTGATAGTCTATTCATGGGTATCAATACACGTGTAACGCAAGTACAGTCATTCCTTGATGGTAGTCGTATCATACACAATGCTACTAAGGGTAAAGAGTTCTTTGCTGAACAAGGACCAGGTGGTGTATCCAACTTCCAAGATAACCAAGGTAATATTCATACCAACGTACCTAATAACCAAACAAAGATTATCTCACGTGACTATGCTGTAAACGTTAAAAAGAATTTAATTCATACAGTTGAGGGTGATTATCATCTTAAGGTTCATGGTAACTGGCATATAGAAGTTGAGGGTGCAATTAATAATAGTCAAGGTAATGGACCACAGGCAGAGGCATCTGGATCATCTAAAACAGATTCAGCATCATTAGATGGTGATTCTGGATCATCAACCAGTGGTGGTAGTAGTGATAGTGGTGGTAGTGATAGTAGCAGTTCTTCTGAAATGATACGTTTCAGTGATCTAGCAACACATCAACGTCGTATTGAAACACTTGAAGAAAGGATTCTTAGGGAGGATGAGGAGTTTTATTCAAATCTTAAACCTATGATTCCAGAGGGTTCTGGTAGGGTAAGTCCACCTATGAAATATTCAACCCTACAAACTGCAACTACAGATGATACTGAACAGCGTTCTGGTGATCGTAAGTCTGGTGACCATGATATAGCATATTCTGGTGACGTTAGGATACAAGGTAACCAAGTTCATATTGCTGCCATTACTAACCTTAAGTTGAATGGTAACCAGATTAAGATAGAAGGTAATAACATTACTAATAGTGCAGATGGTGAGATAGTTAATGAAGCACAGTGGATTACTTCATTCTTAAACTGTGGTCGTTTTGAGTTTGTTGCATTGTTTGATGCAATGAGTACTCTATCTGGACAATATAATATTGTTAAGGGTGCTATTGTTGATGTAACAACTGACCAACCTGGAATTGGTTCTGTACCTGCTGCTCAGATTCGTATGTCCATAGCAAATGTGGTTCCTACTGCGTTTGCAGACATTATGACTGGTGGTCAACCAGGCGTTCACTTCACGTTTGTATCCACCCCTACTGGTGGTATCGGTGAAATTGTAACATGTGGCAGTGGTGCCATCATAAACCAGACTACCACTGGACTTTGCTCCTATGGAGTCAACACTGGATTTGCTGCATTTGGGTGTGCTGTAGGTCCAAATCAGGTGTATGGGTTGCCATTACTCCTGAATTAGTGTATACTGAATCCACAACAGAGATTGATCTATGCCCGATAGTGAGTCTACTCTAGAGCACGTTTGGATTAATATTCCTCGAAGAACACTGACACTACTCGCTAGTGATGGTGTTGAGGAACAAATTCAATGGAAGTTTGACGAGGAGGGTGCTGACGGATTTCAAGAAACAATTACTAACATTGTGGAGAGTTTACCCAGTGAAGATATTTGCTTTGTATACAAATGAATAATGTAGTAGAAGTCAGTGAAACTGAAATTGTAGAAAATCTTGGATTCTGCCTAAACCTCGTAACAAGAGGAACATCCATCAAGATCATTAGAGAAGATGGATCCAGAGTAATGATGGTGCCACTTCCTAGTCGGGAAGTTAATCCACCTATAGGAGAGGTACCCGACTTACCTACCAATCCAGAAGAATTTATTGATCCAGTCGGAACCCAAAATTATGTGAGAGAAACCCTTGGAGAACTTGAAGCAGAACTTAACTCTTGATATCAAGATTTCATATCATGATGACTTCCATTGGACTCTAATTGCTTATGAGCAGGAGTTCTATACAGGTAATGCTGAGAATATGGAAGCATGTCTCATAGATATAGAAAGGAAAATTGACAAGGTAATGCATGAGCACAACGACCCCCTCAGAAGGAAAGGAGAATGAACCTTGGTCTTTAGAAGATCTTAAGAAGGCAATCCTTGATAGTGCGGAGGATTATCAGACAGTTATTGATAATATGAAGAGGACAGATGAAGAACCGTCCACTTGAGTTGCATAGTCTTAACTTTTGGGTTATACTATAGGTATCAAATCAATGAACGACATGACTTCACAAATCAATACTCTCGTAGAGTCCGCAAAAGCATTAAAGGAAGCGGGTTATGACATCAGAGCACTCCTTGAGGATGCAGGAGTATTCAAGAAGATCAACAAGTACAGAGAATTAGATGTAAGAGATCTACAATCACGCTACGACCTTCGTGCAACTGTAGAGCAAATTGGTCCACCTTCATACGTTGCTAAGTGGGGAAAACCTGCTGAGTGCCGTGGTAACATCTACAAGAAGAACGGTGACCTAGTTAAGGGTGGTTGGAACGGTGCGAAAACCTATCGTACAGTACAGGTAACTGGAAAAACTTTTTCGGGTAAAATTGTACAGCGTAACATTCAATTCCACACAGTCGCATTTGCACTACACAATGGTCGTTGGCCAGAGACACCTGTAGTTGATCACGCAGATGACAACAAATTGAACAACTACGGAGACAATCTTACTGAGAAGGATTACACAACTAATCAGTGGATGCGTAAAGCAAACGATCTTAAGAAAAGTCGTGTATAAATAAATCAGTAGAATAATATCTGTACCCTGTGGCAACTAAAAGAATATCGCAGTTAGATACGATTGGAGATGATTTGGTAACAGGCGAGGCAGTGATGCCTATCGTGATCTCCGATCCTCTAATACCTAACAGAAAAGCAAAAATCAATCAATTGTTCAGGGGTGTAGCAGCAGGTGATGCTGCTGCCCCTGGTCTAGCTTTTGACCTTGACCGAGATACAGGAATATATCAATCATCAGTTAATGAGATTGGTCTTACTTTTGGTAGTGCTTCGGTATATTATGATAGAACAGCGAACAATGATGGATCAAGTACTGTTTCCGCAAGGGTCATTGATAGTGCATCATCCAATTCTAATTTCCAGATTACTCCACAGGGATCTGGATTTTTCACTGTGAATGGTGTTTCACAATTTACAGACCAGAATACTATTGTTCAAGGTGCACAAAACCCAGGTAAGAAATTCTACTTTAATGCTGACACGGTATCTGCGCAGACAGGTACACGTCGTATCGACATGCCGAATGTTGGTACATTAACATCTACTACTCTCTTAGCAGACAATACTGTCCAGACTATTAGTAATAAGACGATCTTGATTAAAGACCAAGACTTTCAGGTTATTGGTTCATCAAACGCATCTAAAGTAGCGAAGTTTGAAACTGACTCATGGGAAGCACCAGGTACACATACTTATAAGTTACCTGACTTTGGTGCTGCTCAGACTCAATCAACTTTATTGGATGATATTACAGAGCAGAATGTTAGTAGCAAGAACTTGGTTAACCCTACGTTCTCTGGAACTCCATCTACTGATCCTAATAATCCTACTGAGAAAATTATCTTTGATCAAAGTTTAATTACACAGGATAGAACAGTTACGTGGCCAGACCTTAACGTTATTGTTGTTGGTGAAGCATCAACACAGACATTAACTAACAAAGCATATGCTGGTGCAGTTCTACAGGATACAGCAGACGTAACTAAGAAGATTAATATTAATCTTACAAACTTAAATACGAACTCCACTTTAGACTATACATTCCCAGAAGGAAGTATTGCATATCCTCTAAATAATGGAGGTAACTCAAACGTTTTGGTTGCTGAACAGGCAACACAAATAGTCAATAACAAGATCTTACAGAACACAAGTTTTGATAACCCTGCCGAGGTTAATGGTCGTGTATCAATTGACACAAGTAATATCACCGATGCGGTAACGATACAGTTTCCAAATGCAGACGCAACTTTACTATCAACGAACAATATAAGTGACGTTGCTATTAGTTTCGGTGGACCTTTAGCTGCACCTGTATTAGCAGGTTCAGTACGACTACAATCTTATTTCCAAGCAGGTTGGTAACAAATGACAGCAGGAAGACTTAAAGCAACAAATCTTGCCGCTACTACGAATACAGTGGTTTATACAGCAGATATTGATCACACAGCAAGTGTGCTCGTTACTGCTGCCAACCGCACAGCAGGTGTGCTGGATTATCGTCTCGCATTAAGAGATTATGATCAAATTCTTCGAGTATCGGGACCACAAGAGAACTCCAATGGTGGTGTTGCTTCCACCCATGAGTTCACAAAGGGTAATCCTATTAGTGGATATAAACTAAAACTCAGTCCAGGATTTACATATCAGGAAGCAATTCCTGGTGCACAGATCACCACTAATAATGGTGCACAGGCAAAAATTCTCGATGTATTTAAACCTACGGATACCATCACATACTATACTAAGTTTGTAGATATCTCTGATATCACACTTGATAGTGTTGTTGGTATTCCTGTTGGTGGAGAAACCATCACAGGTGCAACTTCAGGATTAACTGCAACTAATCGTGGTTATCTTGCTGCAGATGAAACAGCACATATTGAGATTGCTGACGTTGCTTCAGGTACAACTTCAATAAAAGTTTCCCGTAACACGGGTCTTGCAGATGCAATGAAGTTGACTGTTGGTTTAAAGAGTGCTGCTGACACTGAAATTATTACTATTGATAGTGGTGGTATTAACACATCTACTAATACATTGACTGTAACACGTGGTGCACATGCAACCACTGCTAGAGCAATTAAAGAAGGAGAATTTGTGAAAGCATATAGTGTTTCTGCAACTGCTTCGACAATTAATGAAGGTGCAACTTATGCTGCTGGTGATGTAACTTTAACTATAACAGATGCAACGGGATTCCTTACGGGTGCATTTATTATATGTGAAAATGAAATTCTAGAAGTTACAGATGTCAATGGTAATGACTTAACTGTAACACGTGGTATGTATGGTACTGCGGATGTAGATCATAATAATGGTACTGCTGTTACTGTACTTACAGATGGTGGTGATTATCTCGTGAACTATTTCACAGAGGGAGAAAACCTTACCTTTGGTACAAGTAATGCAACTGCAACCTGTAACTTTATAGTTGGGTCAGAGAGTGTTACAGTAACACCTAGTTTCGTATTATCAACTACTGGTGTTGCTGCTACAGATCATGAGATCGTTGAACCAATCATTTTAAATAATGAGCGTGTTTATAAGTTTGATCAGGTTGATGCAAGTAATACTGGTCACCCATTGAAATTCTCCAGTGATAATGAAGAGGGTGCAAACTCCCCAACTGGTACAGAATTTACTACTGGTGTTCAGAAAGTTGGTACTGCTGGTCAAGCGGGTTCTTATTCTCAAATAACTATTGATGATAACATACCTACAACCTTATATGCATATAGTGACGCTGGTACTGCTGGTGGTCCTGCTGCTGACGAGGGTGCTGGTTTTGAATTCTCTACAGTATTGGCACCTGCATATGAAGAGATCTTTATCTATGATTTACAAGCACAACCATTTGCTGTTGCTGATACATTCACCATTGGTGGTAGTACTCAAACAGTACAATCAGGTGGTATAACTCCTGGACCTTATGGTTATGTACATGCTTATGACGCTGCTAATGCATTATTGAAGGTATCTTTACAGCACGGATCTCAAGCATTTGCAAATGGTGATTTGTTATATGATACTCCTACTAAAATTGCTGCTAATCGTGTATTGACAGAGGTTGTTACTGGTAAGATTTTAACCATTACTTCTCAGAGTGGTGCAGATGGTAGTAGAACTGCTGGTACATATAATTCTGTAGCATATTCCGCACAGAACAGTGGAACTAATGCAACATTTAATGTTGTAGTTGATGGTTCTGGTGCTGCTACTGTAACTATAGTAGATGGTGGTAAGGGGTTTGTTAACTCTGAAACTATTACTATTGCTGACTCAGTTCTTGGTGCTGGTGGAGCAGCGAACTTGACATTTGATGTTGATACTGTTTCGACTGGTGTTCATGTTGACGTTACTGCAATTGAAGATCAAGATTATCTACATTATGACTTAGATGTTGCTGCAAATACACAACAACGTGATGCTGCAATTGTCGTTGGTCCTGGTCAGAATTTGATTGCAAGGGCATCAGGTACAGGTGTTAGTGTTGTAGTTCAAGGTTTTGAAACTGCATCATCAGATTACACTATTATTCACCTACCGAAGGAATAACTCCACAATAAATACCTCTGAAGGAACAGATTAATGGCACTAACCCGTCTTAAAAATATCATCACGTCGAGGACTGGTCGTATTATATACGTTAACCCCGACGACTTTGATGCATCGGATGCATACGATAATAGAGGTAACTCTGCGTTACGTCCGTTTAAGACGTTGCAACGTGCTTTCCTAGAAGTAGCACGATTTTCATATAGAGTTGGATTAAGTAATGATGAATTTGATGCATTTTCAATCTATCTCTATCCATCTGAATATGTAATTGATAATCGTCCAGGTGTAACTGATTATAATCAGATTCAACCTTTTGATGCTAATACAAACTTCGATATCACATCTTCATCAAATATACTTTATAAGTTTAATTCTGCTGAAGGTGGAGTTATTGTACCTAGAGGTTGTTCTGTTGTTGGATCAGACTTAAGACGTACAAAGATTGTTCCTAAGTATGTACCATATCCTACTACTTCTGGTAGTTTAGGTATTACTGCTGCCAATGAACCATTAGCGTCAGGTATATTTAAATTAACTGGTGCTGCCTACTTCTGGCAGATGTCATTTTTTGATGGAGATAATAATGGCGTTTATTATCGTGGTGACGATATTGCAACTATCGCTCCTAACTATTCCCACCACAAGATAACTTGCTTCACCTTTGCAACTACAGATGATCTAGATTTATACTATCAGAAGATCTCTAAAGGTTATGCTACTATTCCTGATTCTTCTGGTCTCGTTGCACAGGATCAGATACAGGCAAGGGTTGAGGAAAATAGAATTGTTGGTCCAATTTCTGACGAATTTGCTATATCTCAGATTGTTAGAAATGGTCAGACCGCAACAGCATTTACTGTGGATGAACTTGGTAACCCCAAGAACCACGGTTTCTCTGTGGGTGTTGCAGTTAACATCTCTGGTGTTACTGGTCCTACAGAACAAGACCAACTCTTATATAATGGATCATTCTTAATTACGTCTGCTCAAGGTAACCAGTTTACCTATCAGATGGCATCTGAACCATCAGGTAATGCTCTTGGTTCTAATATCCTAGTTAAGGTTGAGATTGATACTGTTGACTCTGCATCACCATATGTCTTTAACTGTTCACTAAGATCAGTATGGGGTATATGTGGTATGCATGCAGATGGTGCTAAGGCAACTGGTTTTAAATCAATGGTTGTGGCACAGTTCACTGGTATCTCACTACAAAAGGATGACAGAGCATTTGTATTGTATAACCAATCTACAAGTGCATATGAACCACAAGCACAAGGATCAGGTTCGCATATTAATGGTCTAGCAAAACACCGAAAGGGTTGGCGAAGTGTACATATTAAGGCATCAAATGGAGCATTCATACAAGTCGTATCTGTGTTCGCTGTTGGATTCGGAGACCACTTCTTCGCAGACAGTGGTGGTGACCTCTCTATCACGAACTCTAACTCAAACTTCGGTAACACATCCTTACGATCCAAAGGTTTCAGGGATTCTGCATTTACTAAAGACAAAGCAGGTTCCGTAACACATATAATTCCACCTAAGTCATTAGCTGACGTAGCAGAGGTACCTATTAACTGGGTATCATTAGATATTGCAAAGATCAGATCTGCTGCTGACTCATCTAAACTATATCTCTATGGTTATACGTCTGAAACAGCGAAACCACCAAGTAAAGTACAGGGATATACTATAGGTGCACGTCGTGATAGTGTATCTGAACCAGATAAGGTATATGTATTACTGAAAGCATCAGGTGCAGATAATCCTACTACTCACTACGCAAATATTAACCCTGCTGGTCCTACTGTAACAGGTCAAAAACCAGGTGATGAGAACTCACCTATTAAATGGGATCCAGCACAGAATAACTGGTATATTTCTGTTGATTCTTCTGCTAATACGATCTATACAACACTATTAGCAAATAGTTTATATCAAAACTTAGCATTTACTCCACCAACATTTGTACGTCGTCTACCTGACCCACGTAACTTGAAGGATAGAACATACAGATTTAGATATGTTCTTGATAAGGATGCATTCCCTGTACCTCGTGAACCTATTACTGGTTTCGTATTACAACCACGTTCATCCGAGACTAACTCACCACAATATTCTAAGGTATATTATATCTTTGAAGTTGAGACACATATACCATTTGAAAGAGGTGTAACTGACGGTGTATATTATCTAACTATACTATCAGCATCAGTAACACCATCTACTGATAACTTCAATGATATGGCGTTCTCTCAACAAACGTCGGATGTATATCCTGCATTTGATAGAGATAATCCTGCTGCTGATCCTGCTGCTGCTGTATCTGTTGCAGACAATCAGATCATTGGTCTTGTTAAAACTACAGATGGTGCATCACCAACTCCAGCAGAAAATACATTACTTTCAATTACTAGGGAAGCAGCACAGTTCTTCTTACTTGAAACTGAAAATAACTTAGGATATAGTACGTCTGCTAACACATTGAATAATGTTAGTGTTGTTGCAGGTTTAGGTGATGAGGAAGAAAGAAAGATAGCATTGAAATTAAATGCTGACCTATCAGTATCACCATTGTTAACTGAATTGAGAAGATATTCAATTCTAAGAGCATCAGGTCACACATTTGAATATCTTGGTTTTGGTCCAGGTAACTACAGTACAGCGTTCCCATCAACACAGGTACAAGTTTTAACTCAGGCAGAGGTTAGATTATCTCAGCAGTTAAAAGAAGAAGCAGGTGTTGCATACTATACTGGTGTTAACAGTGATGGTGAACTATTCATTGGTAACCAAGTTATTAACCCAGTTACAGGTCAGATAACTTCAGAAGATATTGCACAATTAAATGTTGTGGGTGAAGAAGGTGAGATCGAGACGTTTAGTGAAATCGTTCTTACTGATAAATTAACTGTTATTGGTGGTGCTGCTAACCAGTTGGAATCAGTATTCTCTGGTCCTGTTACCTTCCAGAAGAAGATAACATCACAGGAGAATATCCAAACTATTAAGCAGACATTTTCTAATGATGATGGTACTGTATTGAAACAGTTCTTCCTTGCTGAAGAATTGGGAACTGGATTACCTGACGTTCAAGCGGGTACTGCATTTAATAATGGTGATATTTGTTATAACATTGACTGGACTCCAGGTACACCATTAGGTTGGATATACGATCAAGGTATCTGGTATAAGTTTGGTGTTTCTGATTCTGAGGATATTAAGACTACTAGATTCGGTGGTACTACTCACTTCGGTCTAGGTGAATCAGCAGATGCATCAAATAGATTGAGAGTAAATGGTAATACAACCATTACTGGTGATCTAGATGTTACTGGTAAGTATGGTTGTGTGGATAACTATTCATTGGCAACTGGTATTGCTAACAGTAATAATGGTGTTATGTACAATGGTGATGGTTCTACATCCTCATTTGCTATAACTGCTGGACATACAGCATATTCATTATTAGTATTCTTAAATGGTGTTTGTCAGGTACCTGGCGTTGATTACACTGTTACTGGTAATGCTGTTGATTTCAGTGTTGGTACTCCACCTGCTACAGGTGATAAGGTACAAATACGTGAACTTGTTATCTAATTAATTTCACGAGGCACAACTCATGACAACAAAAATAATTGGTAATCAGATTGATGCTGCTACTCGTGCCATTGTAACTGCAATGGATGTAACAGAGCAGGTCAACTTACCAGACTTAAACACATCACAACGTGATGCACTTGGTACTCCTGCATTTGGAACTTTAGTATATAATACGACAGAAGATAAAGCACAGATATATTTACAGGATGCTGCTTCTGGTGCTGCTGGTTGGGCAAGTGTCGGTGGTGGTGGTCCTGCTGTTGGTGAGAACTCAATTATTAGAACTAACGGAACAACTATTGCAGAGAACGTAACAGTTGGTCCTACTGCTAACGGTGGTGCTGAGTTTACTAATGGATTTACTGCTGGTCCTGTAACAATACAAAATGGTTTCACGGTTACCGTAGAGAATGGTGCCACGTGGATGGTTATGGGTACCAACGATCAGACAGTTATTAGTTCAACAGATATTACTACAGATAAACTTACTGCTACTGGTACATTCCATTTCTCTGAAACTAAGGAGATAGTTAAATATTATTCTTCAGCAAGTAGTAGTCAGACACATAGTTTTAATGATGGTAACCTCATATATATGAGGAGGACTGGTGGTGGTGACTATACTCTTAATTTAACCAACGTACAATTAGAGCAAGCAGGATACGGTCTTACTATTGTTAATGCTAATGATGGTGCAGTTGGTGCTTGTAATAATCTACAGATTAATGGTGTGGATCAAACAGTAATTTGGGCAGGTGGACAAGCACCATCAATGGCAGGTACACATTTGATACAGTCATTCTCATGGATTAATACTTCCTATGATGGACAACCAGTTGGACAAAACTTTATTATTTTCGGTTCTTCATCTGAATATAGCACGTAGATACCTATGAAATTTGGATTTTCTGGAGCATATAGACCCATGTCATCTGGTGTGAAAGCAGCAGGTGGTGGTGCTGCTGGTGGTGGACGTACTTATAAATTAACTATAAGTGGTCAAATTAATAATGAGTATACCTTAGCAAATGATTCACCAATTTCATGGAACGCAGAAAATAATGGTGGATCTGGATGGTATAACACAACTATCACATTCAGTGAGGAAACTGAAACTACCATATATGCATGGGGTGCTGGTGGTGGTGGAACTAAGAGAACTAGTAGTCAGACTGGTGGAGGTGGTGGATTTGCTTCAGGAACATATACATTTAATGCAGGTAATGCATATGGAGTCATAATAGGTGGAGCAGGTGAGGGAGGTAACCAGTCTCCTTCAGACAATAATCAATATAACGGATATAATACTCGTGCTGGTAACTCTGGTACCAATAGTAATAGTAATAATGATGGTGGTGGTGGAGGAGGACTAACAGGAATATTCCTTTCAACTAGTATTTCAACAGGACAAGCAATTATCATCGCTGGAGGCGGTGGTGGTGGATCAGGTGACACTGCATATGGCGGTGGTGGCGGTGGTTCATCAGGAGACCAAGCATCAAACTGCTGCTCACGTGGCGGTGGTGGTGGATCCCAGTCTGGTGGTGGATCCAACGGTAACGCTGGTGCTAACGCTTGCTGCTCTGGTGCCATGAGAGGTGGTACTGGAGGAAGTCAAGGAGCAGGTGGCGGTGGTGGATACTACGGAGGAGGCGGTGGCGGTTCCTCAGGTCCAGGTGCAGGTGGCGGTGGATCAGGATATATAGGTCGTGTCGGTAGTGCTAGTTGGGCACGAGGAAGTCGAGGAGGTAACGCTGCTGGTCAATCATCTCCATATTTCCCTAATACAAATGTGGGTAGAGGTGGAAACTCAGGTGGTCGTGGAGGCGGTGGTCTCTTAGTTATTGTTCCAAAAAATCTCCAGACTGGTGGAGGTGGAGGTAGTAGAAAAGGTGGATCCCAAAGTAATCCTGCCGATTCTGCTAGACAAGCAGCATCAGAGGGTCATACTGGTAGTACAGTATGGTTGAAAGTTCATGGCACTGCTTTAGAAATGGAGTATGATGCTAGTGATAGATTTGGTTCTGGACATGCAGGATGGGCAAAGTTTGATGATTCATTCTTTGGTCAAAACTATAATAATATTCCATATACAGTATATGGTTCACCAGAGAGTATAAGACCTGCTTTCCATAACAATTCCACTGATAGCACATCTAATTCTACTATTAGTCAAGGACTCCATAGAATAGGTAGAGAGCAAAACCATCAAGGTGGTAACTCATTATCTACAATTAGAATTGGTCTTCCAAGACTAACTAGAGTTAAGTATAATGCTTCATATCAGGCAGGTGGTTGGCACACTGCTGACTTTGGTAACTTTAACCAGAACTTCAGTGGTATTATTAACAACAGTCCTTATGAGAATAATGGATCTGGATACTGGGCAGTGATCTGGACTGGTAACAGTGGTAGTTGGAGTCAAGACATGCATGTTATTGATCCTGGCAACCTAGGTAGTGGTAATAACTCACACTCTGCAAACTATGGACCAAATGGATTTGGTAGTGAAACCACTAATGATCCTTGGATAATTTGGGGTACCACTGATGCCTACGGTGAGTATCGTTATACAAATGACTGGACGCTTTGGGTCCATTAATACCAAAGAATTATTATAAATAAAAACGTAAGAGGTTCAAAGTAAAGAATGAGTACCCTAAAAGTTGCATCGGTTAAAGACCTCGCTGGACAAGGTGGATTTTCCTTTTCTAGTGGAAGTATAACTGCGAATGGTACATTGACGGTTACAAACCTGCAAATCAATGGTACTATCAGTGGTTCATCTGGACAAATTATCCCATCACAGTCTGGTCAAGCAGGTAAGTATTTGACCACAGACGGCACTAACATGTCATGGGGAACTGTTCAAGGTGGTGGTGGACCGATTTCTATTAACACATATAATAACAACACTACATGGAACAAACCTTCTGGAGTTAAGAGGATTTGGGTCAAATGTACAGGTGGTGGCGGTGGTTCATCAGGTTATGGTGAAACTGCTGGTGCTGGTGCACATACTGAACAGATTATTGATGTATCGAATATAAACTCAATCAACGTTACTGTTGGTGGTGAAGGTAATGGTGTTGGATATTCATCTCAAGGTGGTAACGGTGGTACCTCATCATTCGGTAACTATTGTTCATCTGGTGGTGGACAGGGTGCTAACAGACAAAGACAACACTCAGGTTCATTAGGTGGATCACCTAATCAGGGTGCTGTACAGGTTTACGGTGGATCAGGTGATGGTCACAAGAACTCCCAACCAGGTATGGGATTTGGTGGTACTTCCTTCTGGGGTGGTGCTGCACCAACATCACACTTCCAACAACAGTGGGCACACAACTATAGATCACACGCTGCTTGGGGTGCTGGTGGTTCATCAGGACGTAACAGTGAGCGAGGTGGAAATGGTCGTCAAGGTTACATCGTAGTCTACAACTTTAACTAAAATGAAAAGAGCATTAATTCAACAATCTGGACATATAACAGATATCGTCGAACCTGGAGATGAGTTTGATGTATATACTGGTCCTGGTGCTAAACTCCATTGGGTAGACGCACCTGACGAGGTAACACTCGACTGGAAAATGGAATTCAATGAGTGGATTCCAAATCATAACCACGTAGATCCATTACAAGCAAGAGTTGTAGGATATGGTGATCAGGGTTCACAACTTGCACGTATCTATGATGATATAAAGGATGGACTATTTGGTGAGGATGCTAAGAAAGGTAAATTCTTTAGAGCAATTGAATCTGTAAAGATAGAAGCAAAAGAGAAGTATGGTGACATCCAGATCGATCCTGAAACTGGAAAACCTTGGGATCCATACCAACCTTGGGAACACAATGATTTAATACCTGCATGGTGGACTCGTGAAGAGGCAGAAGCAGAGTATCCTTCATTAAAGATTGACAAACAGTACCAAACCTATGTAAAATATATGGTTGAAGGTGATGGATGTAAATGGGACAATGCTGAAACTGAACCAGTATTACCAAGAGAGGAGAAAGACGAAGACTACAACTAATTGATTTATGATTCGTAATGTTATTATCGTGGGCGGTGGATCCTCTGGATGGATGACCGCAGCAGCATTTGAAAGGATGCTCCCTGACTACAATGTAACTCTAATAGAATCCCCGAACGTTCCTACCATAGGAGTCGGGGAATCTACTTTGGGGCATATTAATTTTTTCATGCGACTTCTTGGAATAGAAGATAAGGAGTGGATGCAAGAATGTGATGCTACCTATAAGGTAGGAATAAGATTTACTAATTTCTATAAGAATGATGGTACATATTGGGATTATCCATTTGTTGAACCATCTGATGAATCATTACCAGCAGGATTACAAACTTTTTGGTATTTGAGAGATGCATATCCAGAAAAGTATGGTAATCCTAATACCTTTGCAAGGTTAGTAAATGGTAATACCTTGCTAATGGAAGAGAATAAATTAGATAGTGAGGGTAGGTGGGGTTCCTTTGGTAAGGATTATTCTTATCATATGGATTCAATTAAGTTTGGTCAGTGGTTAAAGAATAATGTATGTAAGAATATTAAACATGTATCAGCAGATGTATTAGATTTTACTGAGTCTGATAGAGGTATTGAAACCTTAAAGACATCTGCTGGTGATTTCACAGCAGATTTGTTTATTGATTGTACAGGATTTAAATCACTGTTACTTGAAGAATATATGTGTGTGAAGCATCATTCATATAAAGATATTCTTCCTAATAATAAAGCAACAGTGTGTAGAATACCTCATTGGGGTGATGATACAGGTGAAGTAAAGAACTTTACTAATGGATATGCTTTAGGTAATGGTTGGGCATGGAGTGTTCCTTTATGGAATAGAACTGGTGCAGGATATGTTTGGTCTGATTTATATCAGGATCAAGAGGGTGCAGAGAAAGAATTTCGTGAGCATATAGAGGAAGTATATCCACATTATATGCCACCTGAGTTAAAGACTATTGATATTAAAAATGGTAAGCATGAGTCAGCATGGTATAAGAATGTTGTAGCGATTGGGTTATCATATGGTTTCTTAGAACCATTAGAATCAACAGGATTATTAACAACACATGAGAATATAATCAGATTGATTGGTACTCTAGAGAATCGTGAGGGTGTTATAGGTAGTATTGAAAAGGATTTATTTAATGAAGCAGCAAGTAGAGAGATGGAAGGTTTCTCTGACTTTATTGCATGGCATTATGCATTTTCAATGCGTAGAGATACAAAGTATTGGAGGCATGTGACTGAGGATATTGATTATCATCGAGATCATACAAATATGCCACATCCAGAGGATAATCCTTTTAGAGATCTAAGTGTATGTAAGTATAAGACTTATGATTTTCCTGAACAATTTGCAGGAGATTTATATGTACTTGCTGGTAATAACTATTCACCTCTTAGATCTATAGGAATGAAGCATAAGACTTTTAAATATGGTGAAGCACCAGTTGAGGAGTGGGATAAGGTAGTTGACAAAGCACAGGCAGAAGCGTTAGAATACATCAACGGATGTAAATCGTCTTGGCAATACTTATTGGATAACATATACAATGTTCAAGAAGAAACCACCAATTAGATTTTGGTCAACTTGCCCTGGTGTCAAGGATTGCCACCCAATAATCCCTGCAACTAAGTTAAAGAGGAGTATTGGTGCATGTGAACATGCTACTAAGCAGAAACATGCCAGTAAATGCCCAGGTATTAAATTATATGGTAATCTAGGTTTTATATTACCTATGCCATGTGATTTAATAATCAAGACCAATGGTGATATGGAGTCAGTAGATTGGGAAGCACCAACTCTACTTGATAGTGATTCAGGATTTATTGGTGTACATGATGGTAAGCAAGCAAAATCTTCAGCACCACCTAATAGTATTAATTCTGTAATTAAGATTGGTACTACTTGGAGGGTGTCAGCACGTAAAGACATAGTATTCATACAGTCTCCAGTGCTATATAATGGAGAGAAACGGTTTACCGCAGCAACAGGTCTATTAGATCCATCTAAGGTTCCACAATTAAATGCACAACTATACTGGCATATTAAGGAGGGAGAAACCTTAATTGAGGCGGGAACACCACTCTTACAACTCACACCTATTCTTAGAGATTCAATAAGATCTTGGGACTATGTTGTAGAAGATGCAACTGCTAAAGATATGAGGTTTGAAAATGCTATAAATTATAGTATGGATACTAAATTCAAACCTGACACACCCAGTGTCGTTAGAAACAACTCAAAAATTATTAAGAACTATTATGACTGAAGAAGTAACCAAGATTGAAGATCTAGAACTCAAAAATGATCCTGATCTGGCACCAAGAGAGGAAACTGATCTAATTACATTTGATCAGTTGTTTGAAAATCTTAAAGCACAACACGCTATTAAATATGATAGGTATTTGGTTCTTAAGAGTCAGGTGGATGCAATATGTAATAAACCACAGCAAGGTAATAATACATTTGACCTTAGAGAAGTACAATCATTAAGAGATGAAGTGGTTAAACTTGAAGGTGGTCTTGATGCATTGAACTTGTTTCTAACACAGGTTAAGGGTGAAGAAGCAAGGACATATGTAGAGATACCTAAGAAACCATCACCAAAGGTTAGAGTTAAAGGTAAAGCAGGTTTTGAAGATCTAGCAGATTGGGTACCTGATCCAAATGCACCAGATGTTAAAACTGGTGTGTAATGGCAGACAACTTGATGGAGGAATTACTCTTTCCTACACCTATATGGTGGACAGAGTTAGATGTTGATAATGAAGCAATTGCCTCATTTTGTTATAGTGTAAGAGATAAAGGTAAGGGCATGTCCAGATCAAATGTAGGTGGTTTTCAATCACCTGATTTTGATGGTGAGGACATGCTGGATTCTGACCATGCGTTAGGTGATTTAGCAAGAAGAATTAAAGCATTAGGTGAAGATATACATGCTAGGTTTAAACCTTGGGGTTGTAATGTCAGGTTAGCAAATATATGGATGAACATTAATAACTCTAATAGTGGAGATTATAATGTAACTCATACACATCCTGGTTCTGTATTGTCTGGTGTATATTATGTTAAAACACCACCTGATAGTGGTGATTTAATATTCCATAGGGATCATACATCTGCTTTTCTCTTTGCATCTGCTGGTGTCATGCAGTCATCATGTGAAGGTGGTGAGGATACACCTTGGTGTTGGAGTCAGATGGCATATCCACCTGTCGCTGGTCGTTTAATGTTCTTCCCTGCATGGTTACCACATGGTGTAGAAGCAGGTCATAATGTAGAAGATCGTATATCAGTATCATTTAATTTGACTCCTCAAATAGAGAATGAGTCAGCATATTTTGGAGAGGTTGCTAAACATTATGGAGTGTGAATTCTTATTTCCAACACCAGTGTGGCATGGTGATATAGATCTTCAGATTGAAGGTCTACTTGACTTTGCACAGTCACAACGTGAGGTGAGAGGTGATAGACGTATTGTTGATGCACTCACTCAAATGGATGGTGGAAGTTACGAATCAAAATATCTTAATGCAGATGATTATCGTGGTCATTCTTGCCCTGTAGGTGATATGATCGATCAGGTTGAGACTAAAGCAAAGGAATGTTATTATGATATGGCACCATTCAACTCACATGTTGAGATGGATAATTTCTGGTTTGTATTCACACCACCTGGCGATAAGATATCAGTTCATACACATCCTGGTGTTGTATTTGGTGGTGCTACTTATATACAAGTACCAGAGGGTGACTGTGGTAGTTTAAGTGTGAGACGTAATCTGTTAGAGACACATTTATATAAAAGTATGGGATCTTATTCTACTGGTAGTAAAGGTGATACACCATGTACTTGGGGTTCTTATACATATCCACCAATGGTAAATAAACTTATATTATTTCCTGGTTGGGTTCCACATGATGTATCAACAAATAATACTGATGAGGAACGTATATCATTAGCATTTAATCTTATAGTTAAACGTGGTCTAGATCCAAAGGCAACTACTATGTGGATTGATGGTAACGCACATGAGTAAAGTAATTAATTGGACATCAACTATCCCTGATAGTGCACAAGGTAGGTTGGGTATTTCAGGTTGGGAGGATTTTCAACGTCCTACATTTCCTGATGATTATATTATTGAACCTACACCACATAGGGATGATCTAGACAATACACATGACCACTATCATTGTCCAGCAAATAAGAGTTGGATGAAGAATAGATATACATTGTATACACCTATTGATATACATTTTCGTATTGATAGTACGAATAAGATGATTGGTTCTGATAAATGTAATGGTCAGGATCAGTTTAATAGATTATTTCAAGTTAGAAATGGATGGTGGGATGGAGAGTATCCAGAGGTAGAGATACAATACTTACATTTATTCTGGACTAAGCACAAGAAGGTATGGGTAGAGTTTACTGGACACCCATCACAACATAATTTTGAAGTAGTGTCAGGTCATTTTCCAATATCAAATTGGTTAAGACCTATGACTATAGGTATGGTCATTAAGACTTTTGATAAGGATATACTTATTAGACGTGGTGAACCATTATGTACTGTTCGATTCTTTGATGACATGCCACATAAGACCAGTGATTTCAGGTTAGAGAGATCTATACCTGAAGGTAAGGACATGGTTAGAAGATTGTGGCAAGACAGAGAGTTTAAGGACTGGCAACCATTTAAATCATGGAGTATTATTATGAACAGATTGAATAAAGATGAGGAGGGTAAATGTCCATTTCAACTACCTTTCTAAATCCTGAACATTATTATGTTGGTGATGTACCTTTAGTATTTGAGAAGGTATGCGACACACCAGAGGACTATGCTACATGGAAGGATGTACAGGATTGTCTCAACAATCCTTGGAACTATCATGTTGAAATATTAGATAAGAAGAGTAATAAGGTTCATCTTGCACAAGCAACAGAAACATGGTTAAATGCTCAACATCCTAGGAAAGATGAGATATTTAAACATGTTAATAATAATGATACATTTGTTATAGGAATGTATGGTCACCACAATAGACATTGTGATGAGTTGTTAGATAAAATAGAGAAAACATTTGATATACATTGTGATATACATTTGTATGGTGCTACTGGTAAGGGATCTAAGTCATTTAATATACACTGGGATCAACCATCAAATTTTATTATGCAACTCATAGGTGAGACACACTGGAAAGTATATAATGAGAGGTGTAGCACACTGATTAAACATGGTTCATTTATATTCAATGGTGATGAATCATACTTAGGTGAACCATTAATGGATGTGGTCTTGACACCAGGTGATATGATATACATACCATCCCGCAGTTATCACTGTGCCCATCCGTCCAAAAATGCTCGTTTGAGTATGAGTATTCCGTTGTGGCATGGTTTAGATATGCCACAGTCAGATCGTAGGGAATATACTCTTACCAACATAAACATTTGACTGGGGGGTTCTTATAGATATAATATGGGTCAAAACACTGGGAGTTACACTATGACAACTTATCCTTTAGGACTTCATAGTCCATATATTACAAAGGGTGCTAAGGGATTGCTTAAGAAAGCAGTATTATTACTGATTAAGGATTTACACCAGAAGCATGGTGAACTAACACAGGAAGAAAAGGATTATATCATGGAAATAGGTGAAGTGCTGCATCTACGGTATGATTCACCACTTAAGAATGTACACAGACATCCAGAAACATAATGGAAGTATTCCCACTATTTTCTACACCATTATCGGTTAGAACATATGAAAATAGAATATCAAGAAAAACTCTTGATGATATCAAGAATGAAGAATATCATGACTATCCTAAACAATTAGATGGAAGTTGTACAGTTGATGAACAAATACTGGAGAAATATCCAGATTTAAAACAACTTTGCATTGAACATTGTGCAGAATATATCTATAAATTCTTAGCAATTGAGGATCATATGCACATGGATATTGTGTGTAGTTGGGTTAACAAACATCCTACAGGTCATAGTGCTAATAGACATGGACATACAAATAGTATGTTCACTGGTTGTTTATATCTTGATGTTCCAGAAGATAGTGGGGATCTTATATTTGAAGCATCATATAATCATGCTACATGGAATACAGGTACATTAGATCCACCAGTGTGGGAGGATAATATACAGAACAGTCGTAAATGGAATATTAGACCTGAGAATGGTATGATTGTATGTTTTCCATCTCATGTAGATCATTATACTGGTATTAATAATAATACTGAGGATAGATATTCTCTAGGTTTTAATATTATGTTGTGTGGTGACTTTAGTGCACCTACTAGACGATTAATAATGGATTCATATCGAGAACCAGATTGGAATTATGTTAAGCAGGGAATATAGGTTGAGGTTATGTGAAATATTATATAGAATTAAGTTGCAACGTACTGTTACTCTCGAAGAGAGAATATGGATGCACAAATTACTTGAACACAATGCACATGCTAGATCATTAGCACAACGTATATTATGAAACCACCCTCAGATAAATGGGAGATCATGCCTATGTTCTCCACACCATTATATCTTGCACAAGATATAATCACACCAGAAATACTCCAACGTGTTAAAGATTTAGATTATATTGATGATATTAAACAATATAATGGTGCATGTACAGAGAGTCAAACAGTATTAGAAAATATACCAGAACTTAGAGCAATAGTTGAGAAACATTTAGACTTCTTTGTACATGGTGAATTATCAGTAGATAGAAAATATACATTGAGACATACATGCTCATGGGCAACTAGACATTTAAATGGTGATAGTGCACATAGTCACAGTCATGCTCATAGTCTTTATAGTGGGGTAATATATATTCAATGCAATGAGAATTCAGGTAATTTATCATTTCATAATGATACTAATCACCCAACATATATTAGTCCAGTATTCATGCCAAAATTAAATGAGATGAATCTATTAAATTCTAGTGAATGGGCAATAAAACCTAGAAACGGATTGATAGCATTATTTCCATCTACATGTGTACATTCAGTTGCACCTAATACATCACATGAACACCGTTACTCTGTAGCATTTAATTATTGGTTGGATGGTTCATATGGAGACTTTACTAATTTACTAACATTATGACTGCTATTACTTCTTACGATTTCTTAACCTCTATTGAGAGTAATATTATTGCTGACCATATACTTGACATTGAGGATGATGTTAAAGCAATGGGTGATGATGTATTTAAAGGTAAAGGTCAAGTTGCACCTGACTCATTATCTGGTAGGCATTGGTGTTATAACTACTTAAAGGATGATCCAGTTAAATCTATTGTTGTACCTAAGTTAATTGCAATCTTTGGTAAATGTACTGTTCAGTGTTGGGCAAATACATTTAGGAAGGGTGAAGGTATTAAACCACATGCACATGGTAGAGGTCACACCTCTGCTAATATATTCTTACGTGGTGACCCTGAGATAGGCACGTGGTATGAGCGTGTGAAGTATAAGAACTGTATAGGTGAGATGACAGTATTTCCTAGTGAGATGCAGCATGGTGTACCTGAGAATCCTACAGATAATATACGGATCAGTATGGCAATGGATATATTCATAGGTGAGACAGATCCGATTCCACCAGAGTTAGAGAACCGTTACATTAAGTTGACATAATGACCATACCTATTCTATTATCGGAGGCAGTTGCGTTGGAGTTAAGGAACATTCTTAAATCACTCGAAAAGGGTAGAAGAGTACGCTGGAGAGGTGAAGAAGGTTATATTAATTTCATAAGTGACGAGTACATAACCATATGTATTCACCGTTGGGAGAAACCACCAGAGGTTGCTCAACATGCTAAAAGTAAATGGAATGAGGTTAATGTTGTATGTCCTGAGTGTGCTTGGGATGAACTTGAAATTGAGGATCAACACTTCCAAAACAAACGTAATTACTGGAGACCTGTAGGAGATCATCCAGGAAATGACATGTTACCACCAGTCAAAAAACGCTAATGCGAAATACAGTATTATTTGGTGATTGTCGAGAGACATTATCACAATTTGATGAGAAAGCACGTATGTGTGTTACATCACCACCTTATTATGGATTACGTGATTATGGTGGAGAAGGTGAACAAATAGGTCAAGAGCAAACACCAGAGGAATATATTGATGAACTGGTGAAGGTATTCAGGGAGGTGAAAAATGTGCTCACAGATGATGGAACTCTTTGGGTTAATATTGGCGATTCTTACTATAATTACAGACCAGGCAGAGGACAAGGACTGGCAAAACAAACAGTATCAACTACTAAGCAAGACCTACCAGATGTGTGTCCTCGTAGAGGAAACAGACTCGAAGGACTCAAAGAAAAAGATTTAATTGGTATACCTTGGATGTTAGCATTTGCATTAAGAGCAGATGGATGGTATTTAAGGCAAGATATT